>LFRM01136506.1_pt3 | contig 10842 bp, 6 predicted proteins | sample 618341 | NCBI WGS metagenome assembly LFRM01 (sample SAMN03654438, study PRJNA283298) | anaerobic digester metagenome | isolation source: pool of bioreactors CSTR01a, CSTR02a, and CSTR03a thermophilic anaerobic... | place: Denmark: Kgs. Lyngby | collected 2014-05-21
CTTGCACCAGCAACTCGGCTGTGGTTGCGAAGTACTCTCAGCATATGATCAGCATTTATGCTATATTTTTCAAATGGGCTAAGCTTTTGTGCCATCAATGAGGATACATAATAGGAGTAACCTGTCATGACGCCTACTATAGAGGCTGCTATTGTTCGAGCTTCTTCCGAATCATAAGGCAAACCCGCTGCCATTAACATGGAAGACAGATTAGCCGGACCTAAACCAGTGGTACGGAACAAGTGGGAGCGAAGGGCAATTTGTTTAGTGGGAAATTGACCCCAGTGTATGGAGGCTTCTAATACCATCTGAACCAAGGCAATGGTATGTAAATAATCTTCTACATAAAACTCCCCACTTTCTGGATTGTAAAATCGATATAAATTGATAGAAGCCAGATTGCAGGCTGTATCGTTTAAGAAAGCGTACTCACTACAGGGATTAGTGGCGTTAATCTGGTTATGCTTAGCCCAAAGTTGACCGTCTTCACCAGCTGGACAGGTGTGCCATTCATTAAATCTGCCATGAAATTGTAGACCAGGATCAGCACAGCTGTATGTGGATTGGTTAACAGCGTCCCACAACTCCTTAACTGGTAAATCTCTGTCCTTGTCAGGATCCACCCTGCCCTTAAGCCTAATAACGGCATCAGGGTCGTTTTCCAAGTTAATTACCTTGCTCATGGTTTCATCGGATAAGCGGATTGAATTATTGCTATTCTGTCCAGATACGGTGCTATAAGCATCACCGTTGAAATCAGTATCGTAACCCATTTTGCCTAGGGCACGAACCTTGTCTTCTTCCTTTGACTTCCAAGTAACAAAATTCATAATATCGGGATGGTCGTCATCAACGATAACCATTTTAGCCGCTCTTCGAGTAGTACCTCCAGATTTGATAGCACCAGCATTCTTATCAAAGCCCTTTAAAAAGCTCAATAAACCAGAGGAATAACCGCCTCCAGAAAGCTTCTCCCCCTCACCACGCAAGGTAGAAAAGTTGGTGCCTGTACCGGAACCACCTTTAAATAACTTGGTCTCGGTTATGTACTGCTCGGAAATGGACTGATCCCCCATTAGCTTGTCCTGAATGGAAAGAATGAAACATGCTGATGCTTGGGTACGAGTGTAGCGGTCTTTACTTTCAACTACTTCTTTTTTATCAATATCGTAGTAATATAATTCATCGGAATCACCAGTGATTCCATAGGCTGTATTTAACCCCGTATTAAACCATTGAGGAGAATTAGGTGCCCAAGCTTGAGAAAGCAGTAGGTATACTAATTCATCATAGAGAATTTGCTTTTGTTCCTCACCATCTATCATACCTTCATCCAGCATGGCGCTTGTCCAAAACTCTACCATTCGGTGCGTAACCTCACGCATGCTTCTTTCATATCCCACTTCATTGGGGACGCCAGCCTTTCTGAAGTAATGAGCTGCTATAATATCACAAGCATTTTGAGAATAAGAAACTGGAAATTCCAAATTCTTCATATCAACTACCACTTTATTCTTGGAATAGTCTTTAATTAGCACATCTACATTTTTCCACTCGAAAAGATCGTAGACTGTTTGATTGGTGGTATTCTCCAAATCCTTGGTAAACCTTCTTATAATCAAGTCGCCAATTGTTTTCATATTAGCCCTCCTATGTTCCTATCAATCTTATGTATGAATACTATTTAGCTAACGAATACACATCATATAGTGTTTTGTGTATATTATAATACACAAGTTATAGTATTTCAATCATAATTTTTATTTTAAGCAAAATAAGCAAAAATAGAGTTACAGCTCACAGGTTGAAAATAATAAATAAATGTAGCAAGCCTTTGCGGGAACGATTATCATCCTTAGCGAATATCAGCAGAAAATTCGTTAAGCAGCTTCCATTGTTTGAACGCAGTGAGTTTGGAAGTTGTAGAATTTTCAGCTGAGATGAGCTTTAGAATGATTCGTGAGCGCAACAGTGAGCGGAATTTTTTTATTATTTCAATTGGCTAGCTGTGAGCAGTAACAAAATAGAAGCTTGTAATTTAAAATTGCAAGCTTCTAGCCTACTAAATCTATGTATTATACTAACCTAAGTTTAAATAAAATAATTTAAGATTTTACTTAGTATTGGATTCCTTAAGCAAATCTCTAATTTCAGTGAGTAAAACTTCTTCTTTTGAAGGAGCTGGTGGAGCTGCTGGTACTTCCTCTTTTTCCTTTTTCTTAAATCTTTGAAATAAGCGAACCACCATAAATATTGATAGGGCAATAATGAAAAAATCTAAGATGTTTTGCAAAAATTGTCCGTAGCTAAGAGCAAGCTCTGGTTGGGTTTCTCCCACTGCTTCCCGAAGCACCCACTTGGCTTGAGTTAGATTAATACCACCAGTAATTAATCCTAGTAAAGGCATAATGACATCATTCACAATAGAAGTAACAATTTTTCCAAAAGCACCACCGATAACCACACCAATTGCCAAGTCAATTACATTACCCTTTAGAGCAAACTTTTTAAAATCCTCCCACATAAAACGATACCTCCTTTGTTGAAATAATTCACTTATCTTTTATATATCACCCATCTTAAAAATTATGTTGGTAATATATATCCTAACTATATAAGTTAGTATACCACAGATATTGTTACACTGATAATAGACTAAGTAACAATAATAATATTATTTCAACTGGCTAGGATGTTTACTAAAGAAGTCCACCCTAGGCTCCAATGTTTTCAATACATGCTCTTCAGGATTTCCCATAAAATCATAAACTGTATCGAAAATTCGATCCCAGTTCCAGAATTCCTTACCGAAACCCAGATACTCACATACCATTTCTGTTCCCTCTGGAGCTACTGGGTGGGTGAGAACAATGGCAGTTCGTAGCATATGGAAGCTATCAATAACTATCTGAGCCCGAAGGTCCATATCCTCAGTATCTTTAACTTCTTTCATACCTGCTGACCAATATTTATTGGCATTACGGATATAACTGTCCAACAAGTTCATAACGTTATGAAATTCATACTTGTACATCAGCTGTTCATATTCCAGTATGGATTCTCTCGCATCTTGAAGAACCTTTCCTCTTACCTGCCCCACAGGAATCTTACCATTATAGTATTGTTGAGAGGTGTAAAAGCAAGAACGAGCCAGCCGGTTAAGCACATTTGTTAGCAGATTTCCTTCTTTTAGAACAGGATCTCCGTCTCTCTCATTAGCTTTCGGATTTAGGGGTTTTGGCTGAAAGCTCACACTTCTAATTCCTAGACCTAGGCCTAGAAAGTGTGCTCGCAACTGTTCTGCTGTGTAATGTTCTAATAGTTCTCTGGCCATAGGAGGCTTTACCTCTGCGCTACTACTGGCTTTTTTGTCCAAGAATAAAACATGACTATTAGCAATGAGATTTGGCATCTGCATATCACCCTCCTGGGGATGAATAGAGAGGTCTTCTCTACCTTGAAACGCCATAAACATTGCCGGTTCTGCCAAACCATAAAAATAGATATTATCTTCTCCAATAAACTGATAAACACCAGCATCTGGAGAGAGCCACCATTTCTTCCACTCATCGTCTTCCTTTTCTTTCATCTCCAAATAAGTTCTGGTGAAAGATATAGGCGCCCATAGTGATTCTGGCCAAACCCAAAATGTCAGACCTTCAACGCCTTCCTTTTCAGGTGCAGGAATTCCCCATTCGGCATTTCCAGTTAGTCGAAATGGCACTAGAGTTTTTCCTGTCCTATAGCGTATATTATTTCCAGTTAGCTCATTACAAGCCTTCTCACGGTCCTCTAAGTTATTAAAGACCATTTCAAAGGATGATTTGTTTTCTTCTTCCTCTGTCTTGTATTCAGGTAGGCGACTTCTAAGGGAATCTACCTCTTCATGATAGTCTTTCTTAACATAAATTACTGGCGGCTTTAAAAACTCCTGCAGAATATTGGTTAATAGAGGCCGGGTATTAGCCTGCTGCAACAAATAATCTACCCACTCTTGTAATAAAGGCTGGAAATCCTCAAGTTTAAAATACCAGTTGGTAACATCCTGCAAAGTAGGCTTTTTCCCAGTGAGTCTACTACGAGGACTGATAAGCTCAGAGGGCATATATTGATGGCCCAGAGAACACTCATCTGCATAGCCTTTATCAGATCGACAGCCTTCAATCGGGCAATGTCCTTCTACCTGTCGGCCATTCAGAAAAACTTCCAACTCCGGGTCGTAAAATTGAGATGTGGTGCTTTTACTGAGATAGCCATTCTCATATAAGCGATCGAATACCTCTGTTGAAACCTGTTTATGTATTTCCCTGGCACGTCCTAAACTAGAAGCGGAAAATAAATTGAGACTGATATTATATTTTTCCAATACTTCCTTCTGCAGATTGTGATTATATGCTACAAATTCTTCAATGCTTAGATCTGATTCACCTTTTTCCACCAGCTGACGGTGGCTTTCAGATATCGGGGAACCATAGCAGTCGGTACCGGAAACAAATATAACATTGTCTTCCCCTATGCGATCTCGTAGAAACCTGGCGAAGAAGTCTGCGTGGATAAACACCCCACCAACATGCCCAAAATGTAGTTCTTTATTTCCATAGGGCATTCCTCCAGTAATAACGGCCCTCTTGGGAAACACAGGTCTTGTATTTTCCCTACTCATGATTCTGATCTCTCCTTAAAATTCTAACAGATATAAAATGCCCTCTTCCTCATCTGAAGACGAGAGACTGTGCTGTTTACTCAAATCCTTATGGGTTATATTATCATAACAGACTCGATATGTAAATAATTCGCTCAATAATTTGTATGTTTTTATCAAAGTAGTAGAAAAATATTTAAATCTTTATAAACTTTTACACATTGTTCATAAAAAAATGGTATAATGAACCTCAATGCATGTTATGATTACAATAAATATAAAACTGGGGTGATAAAAATGTTTGGATTATCAGAAGAAAAGATTGCTAAATGGGCTGAAAAGGGTAAAGCTGAAAAGCTACTAAAAGCTGCTACCACCAGAAAACCCGAGCTCCGCAAAGCTGTCATAAAAGCTATGGGTAAGGTAGAAAATGAGCAAGTATTCAACTATCTTATTACCAGCCTGCGTGACCGTAACCCAGAGATCAAGATGGTTACTCTGGATGCTTTAGAGCAGATGAGCAGCAAGAATTCGGTAGAGCACATAAGGAGTCTGCTTCATGACACAGATGGCAAGGTGGTTGAAAGAGCAAGAGAAGTTTTAAAAAATATAAATATAACCAACGGCCACGAGTAAATTTATGCGTAGAAAGAGCTGTTGAAAGCCTAACCAAGGTTTTCAACAGCTCTTTCTTTTATATATGTGAGGGTGTATCTTAGCAGGAAAGATCCTTCATTAACGCTCTGGGTGACCGGTAGCAGTGTGTCTAACACTTTTCGTTTAATTTGATACTACACTTATAACACTGCCACTATTGCTTTTCTTAATGACTAATTGCCTGTCAATCCTCTCTTTTAATTCACTTACATGAGAGATGATACCTACTAATCGATTCCCTTCTGAAAGCCCTATCAATGTCTGTATGGCCTGTTCCAAGGATTCAGTATCTAAGGCCCCAAACCCTTCATCAACAAACAATGTGTCTATTTCTACTCCGCCAGCATAGCTTTGTATTACATCAGAAAGTCCCAAAGCCAGGGATAGGGATGCCTTAAAGGATTCTCCACCAGAGAGCGACTTCACTGATCGAATTCGCCCAGTATAATGATCCAGCACATCCATCTCTAGTCCAGTCTGAGAGCGCATATCTGCAGCTTCTTCCCTTCTTACAAGTTCATAACGGCTGTTAGACATTATTCTCAATCGTTTGTTTGCCTCCATCAGGATACGACTAAAATAGGAAGCTTGCACATACTGTTCAAATGCCAGCTTTTGCTTACCGGTCAGCTCACCGTTTGCTGTTTTAGAAAGATTGCCAATAAGCATTAATTCTTGCTGATAAACAGTTACCTTGGAGATAGTATTATCAAGCGCTTTTGATATCTTCTCATTGATCCCTAAACGTACCATCAATGCCTGTATTAAATCTTCCACCTGCTGTTTTTCGTGGTCTAGCTTTTCTTTTACGGACTCCAACTGCTCCATGTCCTGTCTCTCTTTATTTTCTGTTTCTTTGAAAAGCCTCTTTAAGTCCTGGTCTACGGTTTTTACTTGTGTCTGATACTTGTCAATGAAGTCTTTTAAGGCACTAATCTCTGATTCTGTTTTTCTTGCCTTGTGGTAGGCCTCTTCATGAGGAAAACCACAATCAGTTAGCATTTTAGTATACGTTTCAAATGCACGCTGCTTGGACTGGATGGTAACTGTCAACCTATTTCTATGGTTGTTTAATAAAGTTTGATTACCTTCCAATTTATTTTTAAGACTATGATAAGTTTCTTCTGCCTGTTTGAATGCATCTTTCAAAGAATCAAGGCTCGCTTCCCATTGTTTTATAGATAGCTTTGCTATTTTGCTGTCTTTATACTCCAATGAGGCATTCAGTGTTTTAAATTCCCCAGTCTTGGTATCTATTTCTGAAACAATCTTATTATTCCTTTGTTCACTTCCAGTGGTTTCAGCCTCGTTATTCCGTAAAGACTCCTCAATTTTCAACAGCTGCTCCTTGCATTGTTTTTTTCTAGAGGCTTGTTTTTTCAAGCGAAGATAAAGCTCATCATTTTGCTCCTTCTTATCCCTAATATCTAGCAAAGCAGATTCAATCATGGCAGAACGCTGTCCCTCATTGAGGCTCTGATCCGTATCAGAAAAGAATGCTTTAAAAGCATGTTTAAATCCTTTTTCAGCCTGTTCAATTGCAGTCCTTTTGTTTGATGACTTTTCACTGGCAACCTGCACCTTCTTCCGGGCAATCTCAGTTTTTTGTTTTATTTTATTTAATTGAGCTTCGCTAGGCGCATTAGGAGACAAATTTGCCTTGTCGGGATGTACAGTAGAACCGCATACGGGACAAGGGTCACCATCATCAAGTGATGAAGCCAAAAGACCCGCTTGCTCACGAAAAAAAGATCTTTCTTTTTCTATGTAAGCGGAGTTAACTAGATTAAAAGCCTTTTCATCCTCAAGAAACCTCTGAATTAGCTTAGTACTATCTCTCTGAGACCTATCAATTTCATTTAGTGATTCCTGAAGCTCAAGCAAACCTTTCTGAGTAGCTTTAAGTTGCTTGTCTTCTTGCTCACAAGACGAGAGCCTTAGCTCGATATCCTCTAAATGTTCCATTTCTTCGTTAAGGGCATTCTTCTGCTTTTGCAAAGCTTCTTTCTGTTGTAGAAGCTCTTCTAACTTCTTACTAAGCTCTAATTTTGTTTTCTCCAGCTTTCCTAATTCACCCTTAAGCGTCGTCAATAAATCATATTGAGGAAGCATTTTACTTAGTTGATCAATTGAAGAAGTCAGCCTCTCTCGCTCTGGTTCTTTTTCTTTTTCCACTTGATAAGCCACCTGTGCCTTTTCAAGTTTTGTTGTCTGTGTATGTATTTCTTTGTTAAGAGCTTCTATGATCTGTAGTAACTCCTTTTCTTCTTTCTGCTCACGTAAATAGGCTGTTTCTAGAGGCAATACTTTCTGCAATGCTTTTTCAGCATCCTGTAGCGCCTGTTTCCTTACATCATGTTCTTCCTGAAGCCCATCCAAGTTCTTCTTATTTTCAAGAGCAGTATCCAAATCTGCGAAGCTCTTATTTATATATTGGGCTTTGACGATTGCAGTAGCCTGCACTTCTAAGGTCTTTCCTAACTTATTAGACTCTCGTTTTAATCGGCTTTCTTCAGCTGTATCCGATTCATTAAGGGCCTGCAATTCCGCCAAAATATCCCCAGCGTTATGTATGGTAGCCGCACTAATCATATCAAGCCAATTCTTACCTAGCTCACCCTCCGGGCAAGAGATACCTTTGATCTCCTGTAAAATTCTCTGCTCCTCATCTTCACAACGTCTCCGAGCTTCCCGCTCATTTTCTTTAAGTAAGCGTTGAACCGATTGGTATAGCTCAGTATTAAATATGCGTCTGAAAATATCGCCACGCTCTTTACTGTCTGAAAGCAGAAGTTTAAGGAATTCTCCTTGTGCAATCATTGCTATTTGCTTGAATTGTTGACTGGTGATCCCTAAAAGATCCACTATTTTTGTTGTAACATCCCGGTAGCCAGTGATAATATCCCCATTTGGCATCTGCAGTGTAGCGTCTGCGGTTTCAGAGGTCGTCCCTTCTCCGCTCTTTTTAGGTCGTTCATAACGGGGATTTCTCTCTATGAAGTATCTCTTGCCTTTGTGAAGGAAGGTCAGCTCCACTAAAGTTTTAGTAGTTGGTTGTGCAAAATCGCTGCGTAGTGTATCTACACTCCTTGTAGAACCACTGGCTTCCCCAAACAGCGCAAATGAAATGGCGTCAAAAATAGTGGTTTTTCCAGCGCCAGTATCGCCTGTTATAAGAAATAGTCCTTGGCCGCCAAAGGCTGTAAAATCCAGCTCTGTTCTGTCGGCATAAGGCCCAAAGGCACTCATTGCTAATACTAGTGGTTTCATTATTCAGCACCTCCAAGCTCTTCAAAAATCTCTTCTATTATTTTAATCTGTTTTGAGCTAAGCTCATTATTGTTTTGTATCTGATAAAAGGCTTGAAACAAATCCATTGGACTCTGTGAAGAATCTTCTATTGAAGCAGCAATCTCTGAGTAAGATATTTGTTGACTACGACTATTTTCAAAATCAATAGCCATAAAGTTCTGATATACCTGACGTAACTGTCCACTAGCATCATAGATTTCTTCCTCGTCCGTTAATGTTATATGAAGGTAATCATCTACACCTTCTGGCTCTTCGCTACCCATGCGAAGCAGTTCTGCGATAGGCCCTTTAATTTCACGTAGATCGTGTAAAGGCTTAAGTGGAAGCTGCTGAAATGAAAGATTTCCCTTTTCTTCAAGCTGAATTAATGTAGCTGATTTTTGATGAAGCGCTTCGGAAAAAGAATACTTTAATGGAGAACCTGCATAGCGAACTGTATCTCGTCCTATTCTTTGGGATCTATGTATGTGACCTAAAGCAACATAATCAAAATCATCAAAGGTAGAGGAATCAACACTGTCCAGTCCTCCAACTGATAGATATTCCGATTCTGAACGCTCTGGTTGCTGAGTACCGCTAACTACAAATTGGTGAGCCAATAGGACATTTCTTTCCTGAGTATTAATATCAGTAGCATTAATAACCGCTCGTACCGCCTCATCATAAGATTCAATACGTTCGAAATAAGGCCTTACCATAGCTGGTTTTATAAAAGGAAGCCCATAGATATTGACAGCTCCATGCTTGTCCTCCAGAGAAATCTTTTGCATTTTACCATCAAATACACTAGCAATGTAAAGCCCGTTTTTTTGTAGTATCCTACTACCAAAGCCTAAGCGCTCAGGCGAGTCATGGTTGCCACTAATTATAAAAATAGCTTGCCCTAATGCAGTTAGCTTTGTTAAGAATTCATCTAGTAGCTCCACTGCTTCTGAAGAAGGCTGACTTTTGTCATAGACATCTCCAGCAATGAGAATGCCATCTAGCCTCTCCTCATCAGCAATCTCCAATATTTGATTCAGAATATGTTTTTGATCCTCTATTAAATTGAATCCATTGACACGCTTACCAATATGTAAATCGGCAATATGAAGTAGCTTCAATAGAACCATCCCCCCCTGTGGTTTAATCCCCTGTTCTATGTACATTATAACTAGAATTTGCGGATAAAACAAATTTGAATGTTTAAATCCGAATGACTAAATCTCACATACTTAAAACCTCAAGTTGTTAGTATTCAAAGCTGGTAAAGTAAAAGTAATAAATACATTCCACTTGCTTTTGCGTTTACAAATCATTCTTCTGCTCATCACTTGCTTAGTCAGTTACAATGTCATAAGGCCAAGTTAGAATACCACCAAAATCAAAGACATTGTTATAACCCATTTCAATTAGAAGCTTAGCCGATTTTGCACTTCGATTCCCTGAGCGGCAATATATTAGAATTTTGGTATCCTTATCGGGTATTTTCATCTCTACTTCTTCTTTTAGCTTTGCATCTGGTATCAGCATTGCATTTGGGATGTACCCAGCATCGAATTCTGCTTTTGTGCGCACATCTAGGATTACAATATTTTCTTCAGTATCTATAATGACTTTTGCTTCTTCAGCATTGATTGTTTGATACTCTTTACCCTCCCTTCCCTTACTGCAGCTACTAACAGGTATAGTAATCAAAAGCATCATCGCTATAATCTTCATAAGTTTAAGTTTCATAGTTTTAAATTTCCTCTCCAAATGATATTACACTAATAAAAGGGTTTACAGTAAACCTGTAAACCCTTTTATTGGCGGAGAGAGAGAGATTCGAACTCTCGATACCTTTAAGGGGTATACACGATTTCCAGTCGTGCGCCTTCGACCAGCTCAGCCATCTCTCCATGGTCTATTATATTTTTAACAGCGAACATCATTTTACACCATTCAAACCCTCTTGTCAACTGGGCGTTTTTAGAAAATTTTATTATATAAAACCACGATAAAATTTCCAAACATTGTGCAAGCTAATCCTATTGAGAAAAAAAGGAGAAACGCATACATGCTTCATGTGGAAAAGCTTTCAAAACACTATACCACAGGTGAAATGACCCAGACCGCATTAGATGAGGTTACTATAAGCTTTCGAAAAAGCGAATTCGCCGCTATTTTGGGTCCTAGTGGCTCGGGAAAGACTACACTTTTAAATATGATAGGTGGCCTAGATCGCTACGATCATGGAGATGTACTAATTA
>LFRM01181879.1_pt1 | contig 10841 bp, 7 predicted proteins | sample 618341 | NCBI WGS metagenome assembly LFRM01 (sample SAMN03654438, study PRJNA283298) | anaerobic digester metagenome | isolation source: pool of bioreactors CSTR01a, CSTR02a, and CSTR03a thermophilic anaerobic... | place: Denmark: Kgs. Lyngby | collected 2014-05-21
TGTTAAAAAGAGTATTAAAGGTTATGAACTGGTGGCAGGTGAGCGTCGTACTAAAGCTTCTCAAATAGCTGGTATTGCAACTGTTCCTGCAATAATAAAAGATTTTTCTGATCAAGAAATGATGGATATCGCTCTTCTTGAAAATATTCAAAGAGAAGATTTAACACCAATAGAGGTAGCTGAAGGTTTTAAAAAATATATTGATAGAACAGGTGTAACTCAAGAAGAAATTGCTAAAAAATTTGGTAAAAGTAGAAGTTATATTACTAATTTATTAGGTTTACTTACTTTACCTAAAAGTGTTAGAAATTTAATAAATAAAGGTAAGTTATCACAAAGTCATGCTAGAGTTTTATCTAAGTTACAAGAACAAGAATTAATTTTATCTTTATCAGATAAAATTATTAAGGAAGATATATCAGTTCGTGAATTAGAAAAACTGGCATCAAGTGATAATGTTGATAAGAAAAAACCTATTGTAAGAACTACTAGTAAACGTNNGATTTACTTAGGATACTTGAAATTTTAAATGTGAAAATAGAAGATGAATAAATTAATATGGTAGAGTCAAATGAAAAAAGAATATAATATAGATAGTATAGTTATTATGAAAAAACCACATGCCTGTGGCACAAATTTATGGAAGATAACGAGAACAGGTGTAGATATAAAAATAAAATGTATTAACTGTAATCGTGAAATTATGATGGATCGTTTGGAATTTGAAAAAAAACTTAAAGGAATAGAAAAATGAGAAAAATCAAAAGAATTAAAAATAGAATTACATTACATCCAATTATGAGTTTTATTGTCTTAATATTAATGACGATTGTTTTAAGTGGGATACTAAATTTGTTTAATGTAAGTACTTCGTATAATAGAATTGCTGTTAGCGGAAGTTATGAGACAGTTTTAGTTTCTGTTGAATCACTTTTTAGTCTAAGTGGTCTTAAGTATATATTTAGTAATACTGTATCTAATTTTGCAGCTTTTACTCCTTTATCAATGTTACTTATTACTTTAATAGGTGTAGGTATAATGGATAAGAGTGGTTTTTTAGATTCGTTTTTTTATATATTAACTAAAAGAGTTAGTAAAAGAGTTGTAACTTTTTCATTATCTTTTATATGTATTTTGTCTTCAATAGTAGGGGATTTAAGTTTTATTGCCCTTATTCCACTTGCTGCATTATTGTTTAAATATGGTAAAAGAAATCCAAAAGCAGGTATAATATGTGCTTTTGCATCTATTACTTGTGGGATTGGAATAAATATATTTATAAATTCAGTTGATTCAACCATTATAAATTATAGTACATTAAGTGCGAGTGTTTTAACTAGTAATTATATTATAAATACTCATGCTTTCTTATTGATAATGTTAGTAGCAGCAATTTCTCTTGCTTTAATTATTACTTCCGTTACTGAAAAAGATATAGTTCATCGAGTAGGGACATATAGTTTTGATTCTGATTCTGAAGATTATTTAACTAAAAGAGAAAAAAGAGGTTTAATAGTTTCTGGATTATGTGGAATATTATATATATTAATATTTGTATATAATATTATTCCTGGTTTACCTTTTAGTGGTAATTTACTAGATAATTCACAAAGCTTATATATAGATAAATTATTTGGTTATAATTCATTTTTTAACATGGGCTTTGTCTTTGTTATAGTATTTTTATTTATAATTTTAGGTTTAAGTTATGGGATTATAACTAAAAGTATTAAAAATCACCGCGATATGTGTTCTAACTTTAGTCACTCTTTAGATGGAGTTGGTAAAGTTATAGTGTTAATATTTATGGCTTCAATGTTGATATTTATTTTTAAGAAAACCAATATTGGAACAGTAGTAGTAGCATCTTTTGCTAATTTAATTAATACTTCTGGTTTTACAGGGATACCTTTAATATTACTAACTTTATTTATTAGTGCTATTAGTACATTATTAGTTCCTGGTAGTGCAAATAAATGGTCTATATTAAGTGGAGTTGTAGTACCTGTATTTATGAATTCAGGTATGAGTCCAGAATTTGCAACAGTTGTTTTTAGAGCGGGTGAATGTATTACTTATGGTTTAACCCCTCTTATGGCTTATTTTATTATTTATATCGCTTTTATGGAATTATATAGTCAAGATAATCATGATACTATATTTGGTAATATAAAATATATATTACCTTATGCTGGTTATACTGCTTTATTATGGATCGTTTTACTAATATCATTTTATATAATTGGTCTACCGCTAGGTATAAGTAGTTTTCCAACTATTTAGTAGGTTAAAATGATTGTTAAAGGATATTTATTTACTTATTTATATTTAATTTTTATCTTAATATTTACATATTTTTTAAGTGAAAAATTAAATATAAAAAAAATGATTACTAGAAAAGTTACTCATATCTTAGTAACTTTTTGTGTAGTTATAATGTTTTATTATTTTAAGTATTCTATTCATATGATTATTCCACCTATAACTTTTATAATTTTAAATTATATATCATATAAAAGAAACATCTTTAAAGGTATGGAAGACGGGAATTCATTAGGTACAGTATATTACCCTATAAGTGTCTTTATAATGTCGTTATTAACCTATTTAAACAATGATTTAGCCCCTGCTTATGCAATAGGATTGTTTAGTATGGGATTAGGTGATGGATTTGCTCCATTAGTAGCAGGATATTTAAAAAGTAGAAAAATAATTAATAATAAAACTATCATTGGTTCTTTAACTGTATTGATTATTTCGTCTTTAGTAGCATTATTTTTTAGTTATTATTTTAGATTAGATTATAATTTATTAAAGATTTTAATAATTGGAATTAGTGCATCTTTAATTGAACTGATAGGTATAAAAGGATTAGATAATTTATATTTACCATTAGGTATATTTTTAATAGTGATAATTTTAGGAGTGATGTAAATGTATTTAAATATTATAATACCAAGTATTTTTGCCTTTTATGCTTTATATACAAAAAAAATAACTTTTTCAGGAGTTATATTAGCTTGGCTTTTAGGAGTAATAATCTATACTTATGGAGGAGATCTTGCTTTTGTAGCTTTAGGTTTAGTTTTTATTCTAACAATATTATCAGATAAATTAAAAAAGACCAAAAAAGATAAAACCAGAGATATAAAGCAAATGATTAGTAATGTTTTAACGGCTAGTTTATGTATTGTTTTATATAGCTTTACTTCTAATCAAATATTTTATGTAATCTATTACGCAGTAATAGGATCTTCATTATCAGATACTCTAGCTAGTAGTATAGGAACATTATCAAAAAAGAAACCAATTAATATCTTTACTATGGAAAGAATTGAAAAAGGGGAATCGGGTGGGATATCTCTAATGGGTCTTTTAGCGTCTTTATTAGGGGGAATATTAATTGGTTTAATTTATTTAATATCTGATTTTAATATTACTAATTTTATTCTAATATCTTTAATGGGATTATTAGGTTCAATTTTTGATAGTGTTTTAGGTATTGTATTTGAAGCGAAATATAAATGTTTAAAATGTAAAAAAACAGTAGAAACCAAGTTCCACTGTAATCAAAATACAAAATTAATAAGTGGCTATCATGCTATTGATAATAATATGGTAAATCTATTAAATAATATATTTATATTTGTATTAACTTATATATTATTATATTAGTTACTCTAATATATTTTCAATAATTTCATCTATTTCTTCATCAATATTTTCATCAACAACAGGAGTATTATCAATAATATTTCTACATATAGAGACAGTTATTGAAGAAAGGCTATTAACTAAAGTTCCGGGATTTATACTTTGAGATAATATTTCATTTTGAATACATAAATTACTATCTTGATATTCTTTATTAATCGTAATATTTCGAGTAGAGTTCCAATCTTCTAAATAATCAATACTTTTTGATACAAAACTAGGTAATGTTTCTAGTCTAGTTCCAGATGTATGTTTTTGCCCGATTATCTCGGTTTTATATTCATCATTTACTGAAAAGGTAAATGTTTTTATTATATCTGGCTCTTCTAATTCTAAAGTTACTTTCATAGCTTTAATTATTTCATCTAGACTTTCTTTGTAGTACTGAAATGTATAAACATTCATCCCATTTGTATTAATAGTTAAATCATAACCTGTTAAAAAGGTTTTTTGAATATTAATAAAGTCATTATCTTTAAAGTTACTTTTAGTTAATATAGATTTACCAACATTGTAAAAATTCAGCATCTCTTTAGTAGACATATTAGTATCTAAATTTTTACTTATTGCATTTAGAACGTTGTAAAAGTCATTAATATTTCTAATACTTTTTACTTTTTGTACTATTGCTTCAATTACTAATTGTTGATTTTGAACTCTTTTAAAATCAGAAATCCTAAAAGCATCTCTAACTCTAGCCAGCGCTAAAGCTTCTTCACCATTTAATTTGCTTATCCCTGGAGTTAAACATATTTTATGTGCTATTCGGTTACTATCTTCTACACAATATGCTTTAGGAAAGTCTGGTACTGGTACATCAACTGTTATACCACCTAAAGCATCAACTAATGCTACTAGACCTTTAAAATTAGTTTTAACATAATAATCAATATTAATATCAATTAAATTTTCTATAGTATCAATCATACATTTAGAACCATAAGCAGCAGCTGAATTTATTTTATTACTGCGATTATTATTACAAGCAATAGGAACATAAGTATCTCTAGGAATACTAAATATTGTTGCTGATAGTGTTTTAGGATTAAAAGTAACTAACATTAAAGCATCACCATTAAATGCTGCATTTTGTGCTAGTCCATCGTATTGGGAATCAACTCCCATTATAAGAGCTGTAAATGGTTCAGTAACTGATTTATTAGAAGAAGCTATATTGTCTTGATTCTTCATTTCTTTACTATAAACAGCATGAACTCTAGTATCAGTTTTAATATTAGCAAATCTTTCAACATTACTATAAATTAAAACATAATTACTGGTTATAAATACTCCATCAATTTCTTCATCATATAAATCATTTAATAAAGTTATATAATCATCATACATAATTAATTCATAAGAATTTTTATTTTTAGACAAGTATTCTTTAGGTAAAACATTTCCCTCAGGATCACTTTCTTCAGATATCATTCCAACTTTAACAATTTTTTCATTACCAGCTAAAGCAATTAGGTTTGTAGTATATAATACTTTATCTTTACTTATTTCACTTATATAACCATAAGTTTTATTTATATAATAAAAAGCACCAATATTAATAGTTCCTAAGATTATTATAATTATGCTAATTATAGTTAAAATGATATGTTTTCTTAATATTAGAAAAACCAAACTACTTATTATATAACTTAAAAATATTATTAAAAAAAGGATTATAATGATATATCTAATTAATGTTTCAATTCCACTTAAAAGAAGTAAGCTTTTTACTAATAAAATAAAACTTACTAAATATAAAAGGAAAACTATATAAAAGAAAAATCTAAGTGGTTTACTTGTTTTTTTCAGTTTCTTTCTTAAGTTTTTCATTTTAACCCCTATTCTATATCAGATTATACAGTATTTTTAGATATTTTAAAAGTACAAGTTACTTACTTATACTTTTAATTTTTTCAAAATAGTTTGATTTCATCACCGCATCATTTAATATCATTTTTCTTTTTATAATTGAATTAATATCATTTATTTTTTCATGACTTATTTTTTTACCACTTAAATATTCTCCATCTTTAATATAAGTAGAACCATTGTACCAGCTTCCATCTTGAAAGTAGACAATAGGCATAAAGTCTTGACTTAAGATATCTCTACCTAGATAATAATTAGGATAATATTCTACTCCCATTAAATTTAATATCGTTGGTAATATATCTAATTGAGAATTTACTTTTTTTATATTTTTTTTATATTGATTATTACTCCAGATAAAGAAAGGTGTATGATTAATTAAATTGTTTTCTGTTGTTTTATACTTTTCTAAGATAGTTTGATCTTCTAAAGTATATAAATAATGGTCACTAAAGACTACAATTATAGTATCATCTAATTTATTTTTATTTTCTAAGTCTTCTAGTAATAACTCCATAAAATAATCTGTTTCTTTAGCTTGAATATGTAAACATTCTAGTTCAGTTAAACCTTTATCATCAGTTAATTTACTACAAGTACCTTTATTACTAGTATAAGGCATGTGGGCTGAATAAGTTATAATATAATTCATAAATAGTTCATCAGCTGCAAACAAATTTTTATTAAATTCTTTATTTAAAATTAATTCTCTATCTAACCAGTAATTAGTATTGTTTTGATAAACTTTTTGATTTTTAAGTCCATAGTAATTATTATAACCAAAGCTTTTATAATTAGCATAGCGAGAATAATATTCTCCTGTATTCATATGAAAAGCATTTGATTCATAATTATATTTTTTTAACAAATTAGGTAAAGAATAATCATAATTATTTCTGCTAAAAGCATAAGCACTTTGATGATAATTATAAGCAGTAGAATATCCAGTATTAACCATAAATTCTGAATTAAAAGTAGAACCTCCACCAGAAGTAAATGAAAAATGATTAGTAAAATTAATTGAGTTTTTCATCATTTTATATGTTGTTGGCATTATTTTATCAGTTATTAAAAAGTTATCTATACTTTCAAATTGGATTAATATAAGATTTTTATCTTTAAATATTCCAGTATACGCATTAGGAACATTTAGATTAACATTACTAAAATTTTCTTCTAATATTATATTTTCTTCTTCAGTTAATTGATCATTATCTCTAATATAGTTTACATAAAAGTCTCTAAAAGTATATTCGTATAATCCAGAAACCATAAAACTACTATTATTATCATTAAAAGATTGATATATACTTCTTGGATTGCGCCAATCATCCCATTCAACACTAGTTTTTTTATTACCTAATAATAATGGCATTAATTGATGAATTGTGATAAAAATAATAATTGTTATCAATAATTTGGATATTTTGACTTTTTGATTATGATTGATTATTTTTAAACCTTTATAAGTTAAATAAATACTTATTATAATACTAATAATCACCCAGTATTTGATATTTAATAAAACAGAACTTAAATATGTTACGCCTTCTTCAGCTAATTTAATAACACTAAAATCAAAGAAAGTAACAAAATAAGTAAAATAAATACTTTGAACTATAAATAATATTAAAAAGAATATATAAAATATTAAATAAATAGTTTTCCCTATTTTAGATTTAAAAGTTTTAGTTAGTCTTAATATTAAAATTATCCACATTACGCTAAATAAATTAGGTACTAATTTATACCAACTATAAAATTTTATATCTGATAAATAAAATAACCTTAACACTATATCTAAAATAAATAATGAGATAAATAATAATAAGTAACCACGATTAGTAATAATGTATAGATGGGTATGTTTATATAAATTATTAATTTTCTTTTTTAGAATATTTAATGGTTTTTTTAAATATTTGTTTATTTTATTATCAAAAATACTAATTAATAGTAATAGTATTCCTATAATACTTAATAGAAGACCTTCTTTTAAGTATGGAGGATTAAATATAATTTCAATTGTATGAAGACCTTCTTCTATTGGAAAACCTATAAAAGCTTTATCAATTAAATTATAATTAACCTTAATATTATCTACATAAATATTAAAACCTTTTTTTTGATAAGGGATTGTTAATTTAAAATAACCATCTTCTTTGACATCTATTTCACCATATAAAATATTATTTATACTTTTATTTTTATCTATTTTAAATTCAGAGATATTATTTTTTAAATTTTTAATTTTTGAATAATCAATTGTATAAGTTTGTAGATCACTTATTTCAAAATAAGCATTAGAGAATTTAATAATTAAATTTTCTATTGGTTCATTAGATGAAATAACATATTCGAAACTATAATTATTATTATGATATTTCCAATCAGAGCATGATAATGAATTATTAATTCCATTAATACTTATATCACTACTACAATAATAACCATATCGTTCTTTATTCATTGTAAATTTAATAATTAATATTTTATCATTAATTGGTTTATCTAATTTAAAGTTAATAAAACTTAATTCTTCAGTTTTTATTATATATTTGCTATTTTCGAGCTTATAAGTAAAATTATTAAAATCAATAATTTCTCCAGTTAAGTTATATTTATCAACATTAGTTTTATATACATTTTTAATACTTTTATTTACAATAACATAATTTAATAAAGCATCAATATTATAAGGATATTCTAAAGTATTATATTCTCTTAAACTCATTATTTTAGAACTAGAATAACCAATTGGTAAAACATCATTATTTTCATATAAAGTAATATTATCAATAGTTTTTAATTGATTATATCCTTTTAATGGTTGTTTTTGACTAATTAAATATTTTGTTCCACTATATATATTAAATAATAAATTATCACTACCAGTAATAGTTCCATAATCTTTATTTATAACTTCATTTTGAAATTCATTTCTTATGAAAGATAAATATTGTTGGTTACTAGTTGATGCATATATAGAAGTATTATATTGATTAATATCATAAATTTTATTTACTTTATTTAATACTTTGTTATTAATTAAAGTTCTATAAATTGTACTTTTATTAGTATTATTTAATAAATCTTTATATATATAATTATTTTCATTTTTTAAGTCATCAATTTTTACATAACTTTCATTAATATTTACGATATAAAAAGAAAATAATAATGAAAATATAATAGGAATATATATTAAATTAGGTTTTTTATATTTTAAAATAAGTATTAAAAATGTAATAGTTATAATAATATCTGTAATTAATAAGTCTCTTTTATCATAACTAACAGCACTATAAATCATAATTATAATAATAGGTATTAAAAATAGTAAAAGTTTTTTAATATTTATATTCTTTTTAAATAGATCTACTAAAAAATTACTAATTGATATTAAAGCTAAAGGTAAAAATGGTATAAAAGACTTACCATCAATATACATTAATGAGTTAAGTAAATAACTAACAAATGGTAAAAACATGCATGCAAGTAATATTATAGATAAAAATATATCATTAATTCTTTTTTTTATAATATTTGAAATAATACTTACTAAATAAATGAAAGTCAAACCTAATGAATAACTATAATAGAATGTTAGATTATAATTTAATTTAGGTATTAATAAATCTTTTAAATTAATTATATTGGTTGTATCAGTTCTTCCTGTTAATAATGCGTAAAATAGTGGTACTAAGATGAAACTAGTTAGTAAGATTCCGATAATTACATACAATATTATATTTAATAATGGTTTAAAATCTTTTAATTTAAATTTATTTTTATCTAATATTTTATATATAGTATAAATACCAACTACAATAATACTGGGTACACTAAAATAAAAACTTGTTAAGATTAATAAAAAAACATTTATAATAATCGGAATTTTTTGCTTTTTCAAAAAGTAATTATCTACTGATATTAAAGCTCCTATTAAAAAAGGGAAATAGTTTACAAACATAATATGTCGATGAGAATGATATATTATAGGCCCTGATAATATAAAAATTATTGCTGAAATTAACGCTATTTTATTATTATATTTATTATTAATCCATTTATATAATAAGAAAGTGCTAATTATAATATTTAAAACAGATATTATCTGTATATAATTAGCCATGCTTACAAATGGTAATAAGTAAGATAATAATATAATAGGACTTAATAATCCATAATAAAAAAAATAAAAAATATTTTGTCCCATTCCGAGATTCATATTAAATAAAGGAAATAAGTTTCCTGTTTCATAAAAAACCATTCGAAAATATTCTGGAATTGTAATATGTTGGCTTAACCAGTCAACATTTGATCCAAAAGCAAATCCTTTTACTCTTAAAAAGATAACATAACTAATTATTAAAACCGATAATGTTATTAAATAAATAAAATCTTTTTTGTTTAATTTTTTCATATTAACCTCAATAAAACAATTAAAATTATAACATAATTAGAAGGTTAATGCTATTTTTCATCATTAAAATGTTCAACAAAATAAAGTAAGTTATATATTATTAAAAAAGGAGTTTTAGAAATTATTTTTAAATCTAACCAAAATGATTAATTATCATAATAAATTTCATCATACTTTAATTTGTCTTTATGAGATAAGAAATCACTAAATTGAGTTTGGGCTAAACCAGTAGCACCTGGTTTTACCAAGTATCTTTTTTCACTGATTTTACCTGGTAATAATTTTTCACCTGCTATAAATGGTCTAGGACCAACAAATGACATATCTCCTTTTAAGATATTTATTAATTGAGGTAGTTCATTTAATTTTAATGAATCAATTAATCTAGAAGTAAAAGTATATCTTTTACTTCTAGGCATGCCTTTAGTATTTCTAATTTTGGTTCTAAATTTATACATGCGATAAGTCTTACGATTAGCTCCTTCTCTTAAAACTGCTTCTTTGTAAGTACATTCTCCTAAAGATAAATATAGAGCAATGCCAGTTATAATCATAAAAGGAATTGATATAATAAGAAAAATTAGCGAAAATATAATATCTAAAGCTCGCTTAATATATTTTTGGTACATTTAAACACTCATTTCTATAATTAGGGGATAAAAAAACCACAGTTCCCCTTTGTTTTCAAAGATATAATAACATTTTTTTCTAATTTATAAAAGGATTTTAGGTATATCTTATTAAATATTATGTAAAAAAGTAGTATAAGAAGTTATAAAAATGTTATTTATTTTATATTATGATATAATAATTTTATTATAAGGTTGTTGAT
>LFRM01280892.1_pt1 | contig 10838 bp, 7 predicted proteins | sample 618341 | NCBI WGS metagenome assembly LFRM01 (sample SAMN03654438, study PRJNA283298) | anaerobic digester metagenome | isolation source: pool of bioreactors CSTR01a, CSTR02a, and CSTR03a thermophilic anaerobic... | place: Denmark: Kgs. Lyngby | collected 2014-05-21
ATCGGGCAATAGTGATACTGGTAGCGTGGCATAGGTGATGATGCCAATGATGGCGCTTGCTAAAAACACCATAAGTACTGCGATGGGACGTTGGAGGAGAAATTTGATCATAATTTTAAATAGCAATTAGCGGTTAGCTTTTAGCTTTTAGCCGCTGGTAATATTTATGAATGATTTTCTTTTTTTATTTGGTTTTACTCGTTTGTCGTAATTAGTATTTGTCAGAAAACTGCTGCTTTGTGAGTCTTTGATAAGAAGACGTCAAAGACAAGGCTTTCGAAGTTTTTGAAATTAAGGAGTTTACTTTAGTAAATGACTGTTTCAAAAACGAGAATAACGCAGTATTTGGCGTTTTCTTGCTAAGACTAATTCGTAATTAGTTTAACCGGTGACTCATGCGCCAAATTAATATTGCCCGTCACAATTATCTGATCGCCCTCTTTCAAAGTTTCGCCCGTAATGGTATATTGCGTAGCGTTTTCCAATCCAGTATCCACATAGTTCCAAATGGCTTTTCCGTTCACCACACTAAACACCACTTGTTTTCCCGTTCGCAACACCACCGCAGTTTTAGGAACTACCCACTGCTTGCCAGCCGAGCGAAATGTGCTCACCTTCACATTCATCCCCTCCACCAGTCGTGCATTGTAGCTCACCGATGCTTTTACCTGCACCATCCCATTTTCGTTTACCCATGGGTTTATTTCCGATACCCGTCCGTTCACCACCAAATCGGGAATAGAAAATGGAGCAATTTTTACATTGTCTCCCATCTTAATGAATCCCAACTCATTTTCTAATACTGTAAAATCTACTTCCAGGCTACGAGTATCGATGATGTTGCAAAACACCTCCGATTGAGATGCTATGGTGTGTGGTTTGGCAAACAAATTGGCAACAACTCCCGATATAGGTGCCACCAACGATGCTTTTTTCAAATCATACGATGCCATGTCAAATTGTGTTTGAGCACTGTTGTACCCACTTTTCACTTTGGCCAATTGCATAATCTCATCTGGCACAGCTTCCGGATTGTCCAACTTATAGCCCTGACCAATCAACACATCCTGATATTCCAATCGGCTGCGCTCCAATGCATCCTTTGACTGATTCAGTCGGTTATTCAGTGCGTAAGTATCCAGTTCAGCAATGCGCTGTCCCTTCTCCACGTGCGAACCATTCTTTATGAATATCTTCGCTATCACTTCCCCTGTCTGAAATTTTAGTTCGGCCACTGTTTGCGCTTTTATCTTGCCGTTGCTCACCAGCTCGTGTTCAAAGTCAACCAATGTGAGTGGCGTTGTTGTCACTTCGGCAGGCGCATCCGGCAGGAGTTGTTGCACAGCTTTGTCGGGTGTTTCTTTTTTGTCCGATTGGCAGGACGACACCATTATCAATGCTATTGTTGCAATGATGGAAAGGAGGGAGAGCGTGGAGTAATGTTTCATGCTTTTTCTAGTGTAATGATTGTTATGCAAATATAGCGTAAAATTGAGGGTGAGGGTGAATTGTAAGGGCTTTTTTTAAATTATTACTTACACACATAGTATCATAGTGTCATTATTTACAACAAAAACTCAACTAGATTTGAATCGCTATTTGGATCTATCCCATACAATGTATTATCTTCTCCATTTACCGTAATCTGACTAACCTCTATGATTTCAAATACCTCAGAATTTGTACAAGCAAAAAAGAATCTCTCTCCATCAGGTCTCCCCATAAATTCACCTTGAAATGCCATAGCTTTATGTGCATTAGTAAACATTTCATCATTTGGTAGTTTAGGATATTCAAAATTGTATGATATTTTTTTACCTTCCTTATCTAATAATAAATATCTTCCTTGTTCAAAATGTCCCAAAGCAATATATAAATAAGGGGGTAATGGAATCATTGACATAATTATGCCGTCATCTCTATTTAACACTACCTTTTTCTTAAGTCTAGGATAAGAGGGGTCCTTAAAATTGACTGAATACAAAATACATTTATTTGACTCAAAAAAACTAAAAGTGTGTTTATCAATAAGAGAGATTGATTGTGGATAACCGACAACTTCATTAGGTCCTTGTCCTTGTTTTGCGACTTTAGACAGCATTGTATTTGATTTTAAATCAGTAAAAGAAAAAAAATAAGTACCATCTACATCATAGGCTATTAAATTATTATTTGAACATATAAGTCCGAAAACTTGATGGAGAATGGAGTCATTTTCGAGTTTGATGGATGTGTTGCTTATATTTTCAATTTTGTAGAATCCAGATAAAATATCTCCTTGATTCTTGTTATTACAAGAATATAAAATGAGTATCCATAACAAACATAAAACATATTTATTTTTCATGCGTAATTTGTTCTTATATATTGTATTTATAATTGAGACGTTTTTTGAAGCAACTTCTATATGGTTTCTCACTTTTAATGAAGGTTTTATCCTTAGGCCTTTATTATTGTTTTTTTCGGTTAAATGATTTTGCCGTTAAATTTTATTTCAATTGATATAGACAAAGAACAAAGTCTCCATTATTTAATTCTCTTTTTATGTTTGGTGGTAGTTTTGCCGACTCAGCTTTCTCACTCCCAGGTATAATATAGCTTATCAATGTTTTATCATAATATCCTGCAACATCGCTGTTGTCACTTACCCTTCTTTCTGGGTGTAAATATAAAATGTCGCTAATCCTATCAATAAAAAAGGGTCTCGTTTTTCCTTTTTTTCTGAAAGTTCCTATTATGTAACTCTCTTCTACAACTGTTCTCCATTTCAACAAATTGTAATTCTCAAACTTCTGTAGATTCTCCTCAATATTTGCTTTTTCCTTTTTAGGTACTTCCAATCTTCCAAAATCAAAAAAGATAGAATTTTCAACCACTCCAATATCATTAATTTTATATACAGTATTATAAGGAGGTCTATTAAGTAAAATATGACTATTCGTAGAAGTGAAGTAAAAGTTCGATATCCAAAAAGCATCATCAACAAATTTATCATAGACAACTAGCGTATTTAAGGTCTCTAATTTTTTATTTGTCAGAATAACTAAATCTCCTTTGTTCTCTCCTTTATTCCATGATGATAGTCCAAATAAAAAATTTCCATTATCAAGCACTTTAATAATATCAGCCTCAAAAGGTAATTTTTTACTTATTGTCTGAGACAGATCGTTTTTGTAAATAAACAATTTATCAAGGTTACCATCAATCATATATATGTTGCCATCATTGTCAACATCAAAATCTGATATTAATATGTATTCATCCGGTCCACTTCCTCTTTTACCAACAGATCTTAAAGCTTCACCTGTTTTTTTGTCATAAATCAACAAATTTCTTGAAACTTCGTCTAAAATATAAACCAGATCATCCTTTATCATTATTTTAGTTATTTCTTTAAACTGGAGATTCACATCATCAGAATATAGGTGTATGTATTTCTTATTATCTATAAACTTAGAAGGTATTTCGTCAATCTCTACTTCCTCATAATTATCTATCAATATGTAATCTGAGTACACATTTTCATCACTTTTTTTATTACATGAATATACACAGTATATTAACAATAAATAGAACAATATTTTAGAATGCATTTTATTTGATTTATATAGAATATTATATTATCAGAATACTTACAGAAGGTGCTCTTTAAAAAGAACACCTTCTGATTCAAAATAAACTTGTGTGTTGCTTATTGGCAACCAAACAGATCTCTACAATTTACAGTATTAACAGACTTACACATACCCGAATCACTTTTGGGCCCCCCACATGGAGTAGCTCCACCTTCATTACTAGCCAACGCTTCCACATTAGTTAATGCCAAATCCGATAGATTCGCATCACTTTTCATACTCTTATTCACTCCGAAACCTACGGTTGCAATAAGTGCAACTGCAAAAATGCTGCTTAATAATACTTTCTTCATGATAATTTTTTTATTTAAAAATTTTACAATGACTAACTTCTAGGCTATATTTATCGTTTCAATAGCCAAAATAAATAGGTTCTAATTTTTACATGTTATTTTACCTCCTTTCATTTTTTTATCCTCTATTTTTTCGTAACATTCTTAAAAGTAGAAAATCTTACTTTCAGTGGCTAATTTTATAGCTCATTTATTTCTCACTTTTTATAATATACTGACTGACAATAAAATAAAACTATGTTTGTTTATGTGTAATTTTAATAATAGTCATAAATAGAATCTTGTTTTAATTTTATAATGGGCTACATTTGATAAAATTGAAGAGTTTCTAGGAAGTATTTTTATCTCAATTCTTTTTTCGGTATTTACATTATTCTTTTTAGTATCCGTTTTCGTCGAATCTTTTTGGAATAGGGGTCAATTGATTTCCAAATAAGCCAAGCTTTTCCCACTATAAATTCATTGGGGAGTAATCCCCAATAGCGAGAATCTTGTGAATTCGCCACCTTGTCGCCACCCATAAAGTAATAGTTGTGTCTGAAGGTATAGGCTGGTAAATAGATGCCGTTTTCCCAAAGCGAGTCTCTTTCAAATTGTAGTGAGTAACCTTTCTCCCATTCAATAATTTTTTTGTATAAAAGCACATTGGTTCTGTTCAACTTCATTCGATCTCCTTTTGCAGGAATATAGAGTGGTCCAAAATCTTTAATATTCCAGTCGAGTTTAGCATCCCAAGGAAATGTGCGGTAAACACCTTCAGGCAGGGATTCTTTTGTTGTTTTACTTAACATTCGTTCAGCAGATATATTGCCGTAATGTTTGGTTGTATCTGAGTTGATAACGTAAATACCGTTTATTATCTGAAGCGTATCACCCGGGATGCCAATGCATCGTTTAATAAAATATTTAGACATATCCATCTCAATTTTATTCCAAGAGTTGGGGTGAGGAATATGAAAAACAACCACATCATTATTCTTAACCTCTGTATAACCGGGTGCACGTCTTATCTTTACATCCTTCGCATCTATTGCATCAAACAGATCAAATAGACGAGCACCATAAGCCATTTTATTTACTAAAATATAATCCCCGGGAATGATGGTTGGTTGCATCGAATCTGTTGGAATTTTAAAAGAACTGAAAACAAACACACGCAGTAGTATAAAACTAAAAAGTACAATGGAGCTGTAGTAAAATATATTGAGCGCAATACGTCCTGTTTTTCGAATTATTTGTTTTTCATTTTTCATAAGTCATTCCCTCCTTTTCTTTCACTATTTTTCTTACTTCATTGCGCATTTCGTTAATAGCCATAGAGTGTACTTTAGGTTCTTTTTCAAGCACGGCTGTAGCTGCTCGATGCATCTTTTGGGGATGATAGTTGGCAGAATCAGCATATAGTTTTGTCAATAAATAATACGGATATATTCTTTCGGGTAATAAATGGGTAGAATTAATGTATGCCGTTTTTGCTTTATTGTATTCACCCATTTCGTGATGATTACGTCCTTTTACGTTATAAAACATGGGGTCGCAACTTATCTGAAGTCCCCGTGATAAAACAGTATCGGCTTTCTTGCGCTGTTCTATCGCGTTTAAAGCCACCGCATACTCAAAAACAAATTTTGGGTTGTAATTCAGTTTCGGATAAAGAGTTTTATAATCATCTACAATACTGTCGTATGCTTTCATTGTGTAAAGTGAACGCTGTTTTCTCCATTCTTTGTTTGCTTCGATATAAGAATACTGATATTTTGCACAGATAAATGATCCTGTAATCAAAACAGTTAATAAAAAAAATGCAGGAATATATATCTTTTTTTCTTTATTTGAATTGTTTGATTTATTCAGTGATGATTTTCTTGCTTTCGAAACACAAATTGCTCCTAACAATACCCACATAACAAGGAATTCCCATAAATAATAGGGATAGGAGGCAAAAGCAAACACCGATAAAGCTAAAAAACTTCCAGCAGCTCCGGTTTTTTTGTTTTTTATTCCACTTCGTATGATTTTAATTGTCAGCAACAAGAATAAGATTCCACCAATAACTCCTTGTTCGAGAAATATGCGGAGGTATTCGTTAAAAGCATATTCAGGACTACCGGCAACCAATTTTTCTGTTTCAGATGCTTTGTCGCTTTTAAAATATTTCATTTGAGCTTTTGCATAAGATCCCGGAAACCCACCCAGACCTACTCCGGCAATGGGCTTATCTTTAATTGCCAACGTAGTTATTTTCCACATAAACAATCTCCCATTTGCTGAGTCCTTTTTTAAAGTGTAAACACCATACAGAGTCCCTATAATGATAATAGTAAGAATTATGAAGTATAGTGCAAATCGTTTTTGATGCTGTTTTCTGAACACTTGTAGTTTAACAATGATTCTGGTGTCGAATATTAGCACCAAACCGCAACCTGCAATAGCTGCAATCCATGCAGCACGGCTTAATGTAGCAGGAAAGACCAACATACAAACAACACCTATAAACATAAAAATATATGCAAATGGTTTGTTTTTATGCTTGAAATATAGCCAATAGTGCAACGTTAAAGGAAACATCAATGCAAGAAATCCACCATAGGGACCCGAATTGAAAAACGAACCAGTGGTTTTAAATAGTGCATGTCCCGCCGGTAAATAGTTGTACAATTGCCCCAATCCCCAAATTGCTTGAATCAAACCAACAAGTAGAATGATATAGGCTGTATATTGCATTAAGAAAGGGAAAATAGAAAAGCATATTCTTAAAATGAACCACGCAATTGCTAATTGAATAACAGCAAGTAAATAAGTGGGGGCAAGATTGGCTTGATAGTTATAGAATATACATATCACCAATATAAATAGCAATAATACGCTATCACTCAATTTTAATTTGTTTTGTTTTGCTTTTTTAGAATCCATTTTAATTATAACTTGTAGGTAAAATTTATATTTATTAATAGGCTTATCCAGCTTGTAGAATAAAATCTCAGGCAAGATTACTCTATAATAATTCTATTCTCATACTCATCAAACGTTCCAAATCTCTGACGATTATTTTCATAAGAAAAAGCTTGTTCTTCTCTTCCCCTAGTTTTGTTTTTCAACCAAAATAAAGCACCTGATGGAACATTGTTGTAAATTAGTGTTATAGAAGATGCTATTTGAGTTCCTAATGATTTCCATCCATCAATGCCATCATTGTAGAATAATTCGTATTCATCGCCAACTCGGATAAAATTGTCATCATTGCGTGGAATGAAAACAATTTTATATATTGATTCTGGTTGTTCAAACTCAAAAAATATACTTTTACCTAACTCATGATGGCTGTAAAAACTTAAGGGATCTCCATCTATACAATTTTCAACATTGAAATGAGGTTGTTGTCTAAACAATTTTGTGTTAGACGTAATCTTTACAACAGATATTCGGCTGTCGTCTTCACGTAAAAACTCAACTTCTCCCATTTCTAATCTTTTATCAGATGCAGAACTATATCTGATGTAGCGATATGGAGTTTTAGTTTGAGTTGAAACTTTATTAAAGTTTGCTCTTATGGTATCTTCTATTTCATAAATAATTTGGGGGTTTCTGAATCGACTATCTGATGAACCTTCAATTATTGCTCCAAGCATATTGTGTCTATAATTTGCAGTACTTTGGCGAAGTGGATATTTTCTTTTTAAAATTACCTTCTGCTTTTCCTTTTTGTTAGGTTCAAAAAAGCGAACATTCTCATTATCGAGCATCATAAACGGATAATTGAAATGTTGCAACTGATTGTCTATAATGTAAAGCGGTTGATAAATAACACGAGGTTCTAAATCTTCAAATATTGCAACATTATTTTTTTTATCTAAATAGCCAGAAGTAACAAGTCGCCAACCCGATGAACTGAAGACTCCTAAATAAGCAGGTGTTTTTGAAGAAGCCTTTGGAGCTTCAATTTTTATCTCAACTCTATTTTCACCAAAATATTCAGCTGTTACATCTTTCATTCGTCTATTTCGCTTGTCTGGATAAGAACTCTCAAGCTGAATACCATAACACTTTCTGTAAACTTTACCTTTTTTTCGTCCATCAGTAAAATTATCATTACGTTCAGGGCTGAATTGTGTGTACCAAAAAGGCAGCCATTTATCTGTTTTTATATCATACATCACATTCCATAAGTGACCAAGTTGATATTCAGGTGAATATGGAAGAATGTCGATAGCAACAGGAATACCCAATGCGCGCATTACATAAACTCCAATGTCGCATCCGTCACGACATGTCCCAAAACGCGACTCAAGTAAAAAATCAGCAGCATAGTGAGGTAATGAAAAATCTGTATTATAGAAAAACCCTTCTTTTGTTAGGTATTTACAAAGCGAATCACAAGCAACTACAGCATCGTCTCCTTGGTATAGTGAATCTAAGATGGGTTTATACCGATTGTAATACAATTGCCTCCAATTAGAGAGAGGTTCGTCTTCGATGCGATAAGGAAGGATAGATTCACAGAAGTTATCAAAAGACAACTTGTGATTCCACGGATTGTCTTTCCATACTTTAAAACTTAAATCTATATTTTCTATAAGATATTTAGCCGTAATAATTTCAATATCTAAAACAATCTCTTTTGGTGCTTGCAGTTTTGTCTGACCTTCTAGCTTTGCACTGTCGCTTAAGTATCCTATTTGAATAGCATTTTTAATTATACTTTTACAGCTATCAACACCCCAACTTAATACAGAATACTGCCTTGGCATGTTGCGAATTAAAAACTCTGCAGCTTCTAATTTAAGACTATCGTTTTCATAATGTTTTAAGAGTTTTTCTAATTCTACTCTATTATCTCCGGCAAGTTTCAAAGCTTGATCCAGTTCATAATCGTCTTTCTTAGATTGACAACTTGCGTTTATCAAACAAATCAATAACAGAAACATTATTTTAACTATCGAGATTTCTATCCTCATTATTTTATCCAATATTTATCAAACTTTATTCTTATTGATGCATGCAATAATGCGTGCATCGAAATTACTGATTATTCTAAGTTTTGACCAAATATTTCATCTAATTTATTTTGCACTTTTTAAAACAACTTTATAATGATGTATTTATCAATGCCATAAAACCTCATTATCCCTATAAATAAATGGTCTTGCACCCGGTTTATTGTTCCTATCGGGATGTTTTAAAATAAACAATGCGTTTTTAGGCACATCTTTTATTATAACATGCTTATTTGATCCTTTTTGTTTTTTCAGAAATTGCCATCCATTGTTCCAATAAAATAGTTCATATTCTAAATCATCTTTCAGTCCAGCTTCAAAATAAGGAGTGAAATTTATACTTGAAATGACATACTCTTTTCCTAAATCTATTTCAATAAACTCTTCGTCCAGTTCTCGTTTATAGCCTGTTGCTTTAAACTCATCAAATATATAGTTTGCATGTTCCCCATTCTCTGTAGAATCGAGATCATGTGACAGTTTAACTCCCTCAATTTTTTTCTCAATGTCTCTATTATCTTTATAGTAGAAAGACAAATCACTAAATGCTATTTTTTGATAAGGTAGAAAAACCCGTAAATATCTAACAGATTGGTCTGATAACAGGTTAAGCATATCACCATATATTTCTACAGAATCAGGGAAAATGCATAGTGTATCTGATTTATCAAATAAAGAAGTTTTACTTCCGGTAATAATTGTTCCACTAACGCTAATGTTGTTCCATTTATTACCATAGTGCAATGGTGCTCCGGCATAGTGTTTTATATATAGATCTTCTGTATTGGTAAGATTTGAATTAAATGTTTTAACCTCTCCCGTTTGATTTAAGAGAAAAGGCTTACCTGCATGGATTAACGAACCATTCTTGTAATAACATGGCAGATAGATTACATCTTTACCCATCCCCTCAAAAACTGCTTTGTTATTCTCTATTTTACCCCATTGCACAGGTTGCCACTCTTGAAAATTCCATACACATAAATAAGCATAATGTGTATCTTTTGGTATGTTTTGCAAATCAACTGTTATATTCAAAGTATCAAAGTATTCATGAGAAACATCTTTTTTTTTGAAGTTTCTGAAAAGCTCGGGTATGTTTTCTCTATTAACTTTTTTATCAGTTATAGGTCCTTCAAAATAGTTTTTGAAGGAGTGTCTATATACCTTAGCCAATCTAAATCTACCCCAATCATAGTCAAACGTTTTGTTATTATAAATTCGTTTGTATTTCCATCTGTCCTCATCCCAGAATGCTTCAAAAGCATACGATTTTCCATCTCTAACAAGTACGTTCCATGTATGATTATTATTCCTGTTTCCCCAAGCCGGTACAAAATCAACGGCAACTGCCATACCTAAAGAAGAGAAGAGCAAAGAATTATACCAACAGCGGTGTTCGCATAAACCATTTTGAAGGTATTCGAAAGTGGATGCCGTGAGAATAGGTATTTGAGTGCCCCAGAATTGTGAATGCTTCAGGTGGCGATATTCATAAAGCAACGAGTCAGCTTCTTCAATCATATCTTTTCCCGAGTGAGTGAAATATTCACCTTTATGTCGCTCATAAAAATTTGACCTGGCATTATCTATAATTAGACCATTAATTCGTCTGTAAGGAAGGATATATTCGCAAAAAACTTCAAAAGAAAAATTCTTAGTGTACACATTTTCCTGCCATGCTTTAAATGTGAGATCAATTTCGGCCATAAGCTGCTCTGCTGAAATATTTCCCAAATCGAGCTGATAGGCCAAATTACTTAATTGGTGATGCTTATTCGAGAATTGATTCCAAAGACTATCTATTTTTTTTCCTCTTTCGGTATTCATTTCGTATTCGTAAAGATTAGCCAGCGAATCATACTCTTCATAAAATGGCACATATATTCTGATTATCTCTTCATTTTTGGAAAATG
>LFRM01107262.1_pt1 | contig 10837 bp, 10 predicted proteins | sample 618341 | NCBI WGS metagenome assembly LFRM01 (sample SAMN03654438, study PRJNA283298) | anaerobic digester metagenome | isolation source: pool of bioreactors CSTR01a, CSTR02a, and CSTR03a thermophilic anaerobic... | place: Denmark: Kgs. Lyngby | collected 2014-05-21
ATATAAACAGTAATCTAGAAGCACTATCACAGCTATCCTCACTACTATTTTAAGTGAGAGTAACTATGGAAGACTGAGAAGTTCACGCCATCGTAGCAGATAATTTCTCGTAGGTTCTACACTTACAACTAGAACACTAATTCTCTAAATGTATAATCATTTAGTTTTTGGTGTACAAAACAGGCAATGCATTTTTCACTAATTACGAAAATGGAGTCATATTACAAATTAGTGACTTCTATTAATTGTAAAGATGGAGTCTTTTTATGAATTAGTGACTTTCACTTACTGTGAAGATGGAATCATTTTACTAATTAGTGACTTCCACTAATAGTCAACATGAAAGCTTTCTTATAATTAGCGAGTTTCACTAATTGTAAACATGGAAGCTTTTTTATAATTAGTAAGTTTCACTAATTGTAAACATGAAGTCTTTTTTGTAATTAGTGAGTTCCACTAATTGTCAGCATGAAGTCTTTTTTGTAATTAGTGAGTTTCACTATGCCTCAGCATGAAGCTTTTTATACATTAGTAAGGTTCACATGAGGGTAAAAGAGTCAATGTTGACCCAAAGTGAACTCACTTTGACCTTTTAAGACTCCCTCGCACCTCTAAGTGAGTTCACTTTAAGGTGCAAAGACTCCCTTTTCTATCATAGTGGGGTCACTTTACATGTAAATGGTCTCTTGTTGACCATAAAAAGAGTTGATAAGTTAAAGGATGTTTTCATCTTGACCATTAGTGAGTTTCACTATAAGGTTCTAAGACTCCCTTTTTGTAATTAGTGAGTTTCACTAATTTTGAAAAGGAAGTCATGTTTAGAATTAGCAAACTTCAATCTTCTACTAATCAGGGTTTTGACTAGAAAGCTCATTTACCTCTGGCCAACATTTAGGTAGGTCACTACAGCTCTTACATTATATAATAGAGGGAGCTGAGTCATAGCTACCATCCATATTATTTCATCATCACACTATTCTGCACTAGTATTGGCTAACAATATTTTACAAATAGACAGTATCTATTATGATTGGTAGATATTTGCATGCTCTATAATAGTTCATTCAAGAAATCCTTAGAAAAAACTTTTCTTAAACAAATCTACCGCGGTGGAAAAGTAAATATGACATATTCTAAAATCTACCACGGTAGAAAAGCAAATATGACATGAATTTCCAATCTACCGCGGTAAATTTGTTGGGGGAGAGATAAAATACGTTTCCGACACGGTTTATTAGTCATTTAGGGCGCTTTTCTGGTTTTGTTGTGGTTTTATTAGGGATTCGTTTCACATATCTCCATTTTTCGAGGTAGAATTATTCGCTCAATTCCTCTTTCCCCATTTTTATGCTGCAAATCGTTCTTTCAGGGCATAAATGTGCAATAATCTGCTAAAAAAGCACCATTTATCCTTTTCTAAACAAATCTACCGCGGTAGATTCAATTTCCAAGAGATGTTTGTCAAATCTACCACGGTAGATTTGTTCTGGGGAAGGTGAAAGTAGTTTTCATGAGTAATTATTCAACAGAAGGTAGGGTTGGTTACGATAGATATTGTAAATTTACGAATCGTGACGGTAAAGGTGACGATTAAATTAACTGATGCACAGAGAGTTGATATACAGACAGAAAAATCGTAACAGGTAGTAACTTATCGTCACTAAAATATTAGTTTGAGCAGCTTTGCAACACTTTGTGTAGGGTAATATACTCCTTGCACGTGATGGTTTAATAACTTGCAAATAATACAAATAGAAAAACCAACCAAACACGTTTTGCACAGTAGCTATCTAGCCCTATCTTCATGTACGTTACTATCAATCCAAAAGCCTTTTAACCATCCAAATATTACACGAAGTATGCACAGTATCTCCCAAAGGTTTATCAAGGCTTTTAAATCCTAACTTTTTATACATATTCACAGCCCTATCAAACTGCGACAAACTCTCGATATACAATTCAGTATAACCCAATTCTATAGCAGACTCAATGTTTTGCTCCATCAGCTTTGTCCCTATCTTTCGGCCCCTTGCTTTTGGCATTAGGTAAAACTTAACCAATTCGGCACAGCTTGCAGGTAAACCATCCGTAGGGTAAACTCCACAACATCCTAGTACCTCACCCTCCTCCTCCACTACCCAAAGAACAGACTTTTTGTTGTTAAAGAGTTCATGCAAATTGTCGGTAGTGGGGTCAGAAAACACTGTTCCCACTCTTGGAGCATCGTGTTCTTCAAAAACCTCTCTTATTAGGTGGGCCAACTGTTTATTGTCTGATTGCTCTACTTTTCTAATTTCCATATATATCTTCTCTCTTAGTGACGATTAAAAAAACGCGCTATATTTTATTTGCAGAATAAATAACAATATTACTACCTATAAAGTTTACTATCTTCTTGCGCTACACTTACTGCAAGAAGTTGCAGTAAGCTAATGATATTTCTGTTTTTTGCCATAAATTATAATCCACCAAACTACTCGCATAATAAACCAGTTTGTGTATATTTGTCACCTATAAACGAGTTAGCTGTCAGCTAAAAAAAGACAAACAATTATGAGCAGAGTTTCAGAAGATTGGGTAACACAAAAACTTGAACAATTAGAGGTTGTAACCCTAAATTATTCAAATAAAGAAAAGGTGCAAGTAAAACTTTCATACCTCTGCAACTTGCTCCCTAGATTAAGTGAATTTGATATAGATAAGAACGACATTCTTATTGGTAAGATAGACAATGTGATAAACAGCTTGCCAGAAGACTTTGATGAACTTCAGAAGGATAGCTATCAAGCCGCACTTCACGATTTAGAATTTGGTGTAAAGAAACGATTCAATTTAATACCCAACAACTTTTACAGAAAAGATTTGAATCCATTTTCAACTACAAAATTAGTTGTACTTATAATGGGCGGTATTACAATCTTTTTCATTTATATGCTATTGAAGAATCCACCGCTCACTATCCTTATTGGTGTTCCACTAATAATCCTCATTAATAGTGCAACTTCATTTATACTTGACAAGAAAGCACAAAAAGAGAATAGAGTATTATGAGAAAGACAAACAGAATGAACCCACCTGACAATAAAGAGAAATTAAGAAGAAGCAGAGTTGCGTTTTTGGTTAACTTACCAATATGTGGACTATCGATGTTTACAGTTTTTAAAGCTATCGATAGTTAATCTTTGTGGAGAATTACTGCCTCATCTATTGGGTTTATAGTTTTTCTGAGTTTCACAATTTTGTCATTTAAACAAATGATTCAACTGACGAAGCTACATTAACTAAGCCCCAGCTCGCGCGGATTTGCACTCGGTCTGATTGCATTATAAATAGACATTTCGATAGTTTCGGTGATCTAACTGAAAACTGTGCGATAGTGTAGAGAAAATTCATGATTTTCTCTACCTGTTGCCTTGCAAATTGGGGTATCAGATGGTTGACTTTGTGCACTAGCGCAAGTTTCTAAACTTGTGTCTATACTGCAAACAATCATGCTTCTTTTTCTAATACCTCCTCCAATTTCAAATGCTTTGTTCTCCACACTACAAGCAGCACAATCACAACCATCAATGTAATAATAGGAATTTCTATGGACCAACTTGCCTCAACATCAAAATAGGTTCGCACCAATGAGTAGATGAAGGTTACAATAAGTGTTCCACCAAAAGCAATCCACGGAGTAATTTTAGAGCTTTTCATCAACAACGTTTTATCTTTATTGTCGCTCAAATCCACCTCAACAGTATTGTTGCGGGCAGGCCATAGATTGTTGAGCGTAAGGGTGTGCTTGCTGGGCGATACCTCAAAGTGCACAGTTTTATCTATACCAATATACCCCACATGCTGCCTATCTAAGTATAAATCTATTTTTTTGCGTTGGTTGAACCACTCGTACGGACGCACTATGGTTATTTTGGGCATACGATTTTCCGACGGTTGCTTATCTTTATTTGTTATCATATCTATTTTGAATTGATTTATTGTTTCTCTGCATATTACTCGAGACGTTCTGCAGTGCGTCTTTACATTTGATGCTAATAATCAGTTCTATTCGCTTAATTTAATCCTTTTCAGTTGTCTAAATCTTGATGCACATGATTGCTTCAATTATGGTGAACCACACTACATATCATGGTCATTATATGATTCTTTAATCATGGTTCAGTATACTTTCCCAACTATCCACATCTATACACTCCTCTTTGCATCCCTTTTTATATACCATATAGCTACAATAAAACTGATAGCAGGCAATGCCTTCAAAACTCTTGCCCAACTACTTTGTTTAGTTACAATTAACACTGACACCAGAATAATATAACGTGCATATAACCAGTATTGAATTTAAAATAATATGTCTTCTTTTTATACTGAGTTTCATAATAGTGGTGTTGATATTTATACATATTTACTCGCAATTCAAATGTAAACATTTATTTTGATGTTTTAAATTATTGTGACTAGAATTGTAATATAAGATTTAGGTGTGAGGTTTTATTGTTTTCAAAGCTTTGAAATATGAAATATATTTTGTTGAGTAGTGTGAATGAAATATTACAGAAAAAGGTGTTTAATTACTTAAATAGCTAACCCAATACAGAACTGACACAAATGCGTGGTTTCACCATATCTTCAAGTTTACCAATCTCTATACCATCGATATATAAAATATTGCTTTCGATATTGCCTATTACTCTACCAGGTGATAATGTTTCAATTGGATTGCCCTTCAATCCTTTACGTATTTGGCCTGCTATATCAATCCATCCATAATGCACACCCCTAGATGTAACATTCCAATCGCTATCTATTACAAATATAGTTCCTCTCTTGGGCCAAATAAAACCAAGTACTTTTCTGTCTGAATCTGCAGCTATTTTTCCAACAAAGGGACATGATAGCTTTTCGTGCTCATTTGATGTGCTTCTAATATATGCGGGAACCTCATCATTGTAAACTAAAATTAAACAGACTAAATTGAAGGGGTGAAAGTCTTTTACAGGAAACAAACTAGGTTTCAGTTTAAACAGCAAAAAAACTAGTGGATCGCCAGCAACTGTAAATAACATACAGAGGAATTTTCCGACACCTCCAAGATAAATTTTATTTAATAGCTGACCAATTGCCACTGATATTAATGCTAAAAGGGGGAAAATAATTGGAAGAAAAAACTTGTTATAAGAAGCACCTATATTATATGACATTAGAAGCAGCGTTGACAAAACAACAATGCCAGCACTTATACTGCGAAACATGTTTAACAATATAGTTTCTTTAACTAGCAAGCCTTTTGAGTTTTCAAACATAATACTGAGTTTACTGTTGCTAATTTGGATTTCTGAGCTAAAATCTCTCTTTTATATCTACACATAGATTGATTATATCACATGTTGCAAATATGATTAAAACTATGTACAAGAAAGTCCCAAATCGTATAAAACAATTCCCAAATCGTATAAAGCTACTCCCAAATCATATAAAAAGCATGTTTTTCAGGTCTTACGCATGGTAAACCCGTTATTCAATAGTTATTTTTATTATTTGACTATACATTGCAATTGATGCTTTTTGTTGGTTTTAGTGCATATTTCTAAGACTATTTATGATATATACATATTCAAAAAAAACATTTAAAGGACGAGAAAAATAAATATGTTAGTTTCTATGGTGCTACTTGCCTTTATTCTCTTTGTATATAATTTAACTTTACTATCTTTACCATCAAACCCATAAAAAGGCATCAGCAACATGAAAATAGTAACCCTAACCGACAACAGAACGCAATCGGGCAGACTAGAAACAGAGCATGGTTTGTCGCTATACATAGAAACAGACTGTGGGCAAAAGATTTTGTACGACACGGGCCAAAGCGATTTGTTTATGCACAATGCAGAGAAGTTGGGTGTAGACTTGCAAGAAATAGACAAGGTAGTTATTTCGCATGGCCACTACGATCATGTGGGTGGATTGATAGCTTTTTTAAGGGTAAACAAAACGGCAAAAGTGTATATGAACGCTACCCTATTCAATTACGAATACTTTTCGCTGAAGAGCGGGGTGAAGAAACTGAATGGGTTTGCACCTGAATTGTTGCAATACAGCGATAGATTTGTGTTGCTTGATAAAAACACTTTTGCAGATAATCTGTGGATGATAACTTATATTGACCATGCATACGAAATGCCCAAGGGCAACGCTATTCTCTATAGACAGCATGAGGGTGTAGAAGAGCTAGATAAATTTGAACACGAGTTGATTCTTGTTGTAGATACAGCAAAAGGTTTGTGCGTGTTTACGGGTTGTGCCCACAATGGGGTGTTGAATATTGCCGCTACGGTGCAATCGGTAATACCCTCTAAGCAAGTACATTGTTTGTTTGGGGGCTTCCATTTGATAGATGGCAAAGGGTATGTGGAAGTTGAAACTACAGAAGAACTAACTAGTATAGCCAACGAACTAACCAATCTATTACCTACGGCACAATTTTATACAGGCCATTGCACTGGCGAAAAGGCTATTGAGGTATTGACCGATAAAATGGAGGGGAAGTTAGCCTCTTTTTATGTAGGCATGGAGGTAATAATATAATTAATTACAATATATTTTTACATTTACATTTTAAAAACAAGTATGATGAGAAAACAGGTACTTATTCTTTTTGCGTTGATGCTTTCTATTAGTATGTCTGCACAGAAAAGTGGACAAGACATCTTTTGGGAAACATTGAGTAGCCATTGCGGAAAATCGTATGAAGGGACAATAACTTCGGAAGGAAAAAATGATGGCTTCGATGGAAAGCGATTGGTAATGCATGTAAAAACATGTACAGAGGGGGAATTGAAAATTCCATTCTTTGTAGGCGATGATAAATCGAGAACATGGGTATTGACAAAGTATGATGATGGTATTCTTTTGAAACACGACCATCGCAATCCTGACGGAACACCAGAAGAGGTAACTATGTATGGTGGTAAAGCTACTAATTTAGGTACGGAAAGCATGCAGTTTTTCCCAGCCGACCAAGAGACAAGCAGTATGATTCCGTATGCATCGTTCAATGTGTGGTGGATAACGGTTGATGCAACTAGTTTTACTTACAACTTGCACTTAGTGAATACCAAACGCGTATTTACAGTGACATTCGATTTAACTAAAGAGGTTGAGACGCCAGGTGATCCTTGGGGTTGGGAGGGGTAATTGACTCTATGAAATAAGAATTCGGATTTCACAGGGCAAGCAGTTGACAGCGCCAAAGAAAGACATGGGACTTGTCCCTAAATACGTCTGTCACATCTGATACAATAAAAAACCAACCTTACAAAAGGTTGGTTTTTTATGTTTAACACTATATACGTAACGGGTTATACAGATGGTCTCCAGTAAAACTAGATGTTTAACTATTGCTATCTGTAATATAAATAACTACCATGTTTAAACTGTTTTGAAAATCGCACCAAAAAACACAGGGATAGGTTATATCCTCATTTTTATTAGAACCAACCGCTGTTTCATATAATCTTTATTGAAAGGGCTCTGCCCTTAAACCCCTATGAAATACAAAATCAGATTTCATGGCGGGCAAGGTGAACCTCTCTTACTCTTTTTGACCGCTCGCGCGGGTTTGCAACCCGTGTGTCGCGTAGCGAAATTATCCTTTACACCGCTTGATATTTTTGCTTCGCAGCACACCGATTTGGAAATCGGCGCGAGCGAGCGTGCTCTTCAACTCAATTGAGTGTTTATTTAGAAAACTTATACAGACGTATGCGATACCCGCTCTACCCCTTCGACAAGCTCAGTGAGCGAGTTTCAGGGAACACCGTACAATCTCTGATTTGCTGATAGTATACAATTCTAAGTCGTTGCATGCAAGGCCTCTCAAGAGGCAAGATTACTCATTTGCAGGTTTTATCTATAACTATATGTTATATCTGTGCTATATTTTCATGGGGCGTATGCGACATGTCCGTACATTCTATAATTTATAGATAGCAATATGTTCTAACAATATTATAATGGCACAAAAAAAACCAACCTCGTTAGGTTGGTTTTCTATATCTAATACTATGCCTTAGATGGATTACAGAGAGCAATTCGTTTTCTCTATTAATGCACCTCTTGAAGTGCTTTAAGTATTTGCATGGGCGAGTCGACTAGGTAATCAGGGTTTTCCCTGCTTAACTTCTCTTTTGAATTAAAACCCCATGTAACAGCAATTGTTTTGATTTTCGCCTTTTTTGCAGCAACAATATCTCTATCCTCATCTCCAACATAAATCACATCAGCTCGGTCTATGTTGTGTTTTCTACACATTCTTTCTAAAACCAAGTGCTTACCAAAGAGTGAGCTTTCAGAATATACAAATTCGAACAAGTGTTCTATATTATACTCTTTCAGCGTGCCATTGATAATCTCTTGCGAGTTGCTTGAAACAACACCAATCTTATAATCTTTTTTAAGCGTGTTGAGCAAATCTATAATACCAGGAAATAGTTTGATATCGTTACTGCTTCTTAGCTTAGAAGTAACGTTAAGAATCATTCCAGGAATTTTCCATCGAGGTATGTCCAACTGTTTGAGCATCTCTTTTGCTCCTTTGCTTTTAAATAGTTCAAGGTCGAAATCATACTCACCATACTCAGTAGTGGCAATGGTTTTTATTACATCGAAAGTATCTGCAAGCGTACCATCAAAATCAAAAACAATGTACTTAGTCATTAGTTTTATTTATTCAGAATAGATTGTAGTCTTATTCTTGCTTCAATAAAATTGTACAAGAGACGCACGCCCGATGCAGTTCCTCCTGCTTGAATGTATCCGTGAGCTTTTTTTACGGATGCAGGTCCTGCAATATCTAGGTGTATCCAATCGTAATTGGTAAAGTTTTCTAAAAATTTAGCTGCTGTGGTTGCCCCACCTTCGCTACCGCCAATGTTTTTGAGGTCGGCAACTTCACTTTTTAGCATTTCGTCGAACTCTCTCCACATGGGTAATTCCATCAAACGTTCATACACATTATCGCCTGATGTCTTGAGATTGGCCATTTCAGATTTACTGTTTCCAGCCATTGCAATACCAAACGAACCTGTGATAGCGGCTGCAGCACCTGTCAATGTGGCTAAGTCGATAACCAATTCAGGCTTAAACTGTTTGGCGTATACCAAAGCATCGGCCAACACCAATCGCCCCTCAGCATCGGTGTTCTGAACCTCAACAGTTGTACCATCGGAGATGGTGATAATATCATCAACCACTAGCGCATCGGCACTAATTTTATTATCCGTAGCTGGCACTAATCCAATTACATAATAAGGAAGTTTGTTTGCGGCAACAGCCATAAAAGTAGCCAGCACAGTGGCTGCTCCTGCCATATCAGATTTCATGTCTAACATGTAGTTGGATGGCTTGAGTGAATAACCACCCGTGTCGAACATTACACCCTTGCCCACCAACACAAGTGGTTGTTTGTTTACAGCATTGGCAGGTTTGTGTGTAAAGATATTAAATGTGGGAGGTGTAGTTGAGCCTTGGTTCACAGCAAGCAGTCCACCCATCTTCAACTCCTCTATTTTAGCTTTATCAAGCACTTCGGTTGTAAAACCACATGCTGAAGCCATTTCTAGGGCAAGTTCCGAAAACTTGGGCGCATCTAGATAGTTAACAGGTTCGTTTACCAAATCTTTGGCAAAAGAGACAGCTTTAACTAGATTTCCCAACGCTACTATCTCATCTGCAACAACGGACTCTTCGTCCATATATACAATCTTGAGCGACGGCTCTGTTTTCTTTTTCTTATATTTAACGAAACGATATTGTGCTAGCGACATTCCTTCAAGAAACAGGCTTCTTTCGCAAGTTGAGAATGCTTCGTTGAATCCTGCAAGTTGAGCCTCCTCAACTTTTTCTGTTTCTAGTGCTTTGTATACCGCTGCACCAAAAAGGCGTAACTCTTCTGAATCGTTCACCACTTCAGATTCATCTTTTGCATACACCGCTACTAATCTGATAGTATCGTTGTCGTATAAAGTAAAAAACCCGTTCTCTTTATCCTTAATATGTTTTTCTATTTTTTGAACAACACCCTTGGGTAAGTTCAAATCTTCTTTGTTGTTTTTTGGTGAAACCACAATTACTTGGGCTACACTTTTAAGCACATCTTTTGTGCCTACTCTGAATTTTATCATATTTATCTGTTTTTATTATTTTCGTGAAGATACAAAAATAAGAATTTTATATCATCTTTGCTATTTCTGAAGAGAGGGACAAGGGGCATATATGTGAAATAGATTTCATTCTCTATACATCTAGACTCTATATTAAACTCAAAAATGTTTCAATCTCCTCTTTCGTGTTAAAAAAATTGGGGCTAACCCTAATGTTCTCACCCTGCAATGTAACAAGCACTTTCTCGCTTATTAGTTTGTGATAAAGTTGTTTAGTTGCCTCTTGCGAATGGGTAGTAAAATGGACAATGGCCGATCTTTCAGCTCTATTCTTTGTAGGTGTTACTATTTTATATCTCTTTTCACGCAATCCAGCAAGCAAAAAGTCGGTATTTTGCAAAGCAGCATCATAAATATTATCTATACCTATATCAAGTAGCAATTCTAATCCTGCGCTCCACGCATCGAAAAGCGAATAGGCAATTGTACCAGTTTCAAACTTTCGTGCATCGTTGTGATAGCTAAGTTTATCGAAATAATGCTCGGCAGCAAACATACCAGGCAGCATGGGATGAATCATTTCACAAGCTTTTTTACTTACATACAGGTACCCCGTTCCGTGCATGCCAAGCAACCACTTAAATCCACATCCCGCCATTATATCTATGCCATCG
>LFRM01273845.1_pt1 | contig 10836 bp, 8 predicted proteins | sample 618341 | NCBI WGS metagenome assembly LFRM01 (sample SAMN03654438, study PRJNA283298) | anaerobic digester metagenome | isolation source: pool of bioreactors CSTR01a, CSTR02a, and CSTR03a thermophilic anaerobic... | place: Denmark: Kgs. Lyngby | collected 2014-05-21
CAATATCTGGAACTAAATATGAATAATTTCCATCAGACTTAACCAAGACATGATCTTTTTCATCTAATAATTCTGAAGATTTTAACCAAATCGCACCTTCTTTTTCATAGGTATAACCTTTTTGGTTAAGTTCTTTAAGTAAATTTTCAAGGGGATATTTTTCATAAATTGATTTTTCACTTGTACATACATCAAATTCAACTCGATATAACTTTAAATCTTCTAATATTTGTTTGATTAATTTATTAACACCATATTCTTTATAAAACTCTACTGGTTTATCAATCAAATCAATATTATTTTTATCATATAATTCTTTAGCAATATCAATGATTTCTGGACCAAAATATCCATCTTGTGGCATTTTGTTCTCTTTTCCACATAATTCGAAATAACGTGCTTGAATTGAAAGTCCTAAATTGTGAACTTGATTACCTGCATCATTGATATAATATTCTCTTGTAACATCATAGCCAACAAACGAAAGAATACGTGACATATTATCACCATATGAACCGCCTCTAGCATTTCCGATATGTAAAATCCCAGTAGGGTTGGCACTTACATATTCATAATTTATCTTTTTTCCTTCACCAAAAGTTTGTCTTCCATAATCATCGTTTAAATTAATAATATTTATTACATTTTGAAACAAATACTCTTTTTCAACAAAAAAATTTATAAAACCTGGTACTTTTACTTCAATTTTTGATATTTTTGAATGTTTGATTTGACTGGCAATTTCTTGAGCAATATCCAAGGGATTTTTGCCAATTTTCTTTGCTAATTTCATAGCAATATTAGATGAAAAATCACCAAATTCATTGCTTTTAGAAATGTTTATTTCAATTTTGTCTTCAAAAACAATGTTTAATTTTTTTAACGCATTTTCAATTTCTTCGATTATTATATCAATCATCGTAAGTCTCCTTATAAAATATCCATCATATTATAGCATAAGTTTTTATGTTTGTATCAAAAAAATAAAAATGAATAAGTTATTCATTTTTATTTGTATATTTTTATAATTAATTGATAGTATTCTTCAAAGTTGTATGTATCCATATCGATATTTAATCCCGCTTCAATAACTTTCTGTTTAAGTTCTTCAAAGACCTTTTCGACTGTTCTAAAATTAGATTTATCGATCTTAATTGATAACTTAGTTTCTCCTTCAACGGGAGATGCTAAAGATTCTGGTTCTTTTGGTTCTTCAGCTAAAATAAACTCTTCAACTTTCGGTTCTTCTTTTGTATCATCGAATGGAACAAAATCATTTTGAATTGTTTCTGATACAGGATTATTAATACTTTCTTCAGGTTTAGGATCTTCAGTAAAAGTTGGAGTTGGAGCTATATTAATAATAGACATTTCTTCTAAGGTAGGAATATCTAAAAATTCAACGCCCGTTTCTTGGTTTTGGGTTGGTGGAGTATTAAAATATATGTTTGATGATTTTCCAGTAATTGCACCTAAATCAACAAAACTATCTTTTGGTTTTTCTTCAGGTTTTGGTTCTTCCACTATTTCTTGCGGTTGTGAGAATGAATCCGCAATAATTGGTTCTTCAGTTTGTTGAAAAATATTTTCAACTGGAATTGTTTCAACAAAACTGGCAGGTATTTCAAATTTTTCTACAGAATCACTTTCAAAATTATTGGTTGTTTCATTATCTTTTTTCATTTTTTTGACAGCCTCATCTAATTGACGAACAGTTAGTCTTTCTGATTTTATTCGATTTAACATTTCTTTTTGTTGGTTATAATCTTCCAAAGCCAGTAAACTTCTTGCGTGTCTTTCTGAAATTTTTTCTTCAAGCAAAGCTTTTTGGACTTCTTCATCTAAATTTAATAATCTTAATTTATTTGCAATTGATGATTGTGACATTCCCATTTTTACAGCTAATTGGTCTTGATTAATATATCCTCTATCTAATAATTTTTTAAAAGATTTTGCTTCTTCAATAGAAGATAGGTTTCTTCTTTGAATGTTTTCAACCAAAGCAACTTCCGCGCTTTGATTATCATCTAAATTAGATATAATTGCAGGTACTTTTGTTAATCCAGCAAGGCTAGCAGCTTTAAATCTTCTTTCGCCGGCAATGATTTCATATTTTTCACCAATTTGTCGCAAAACAAGTGGTTGAATTATTCCATGAGCTTTAATTGATTCAGATAATTCATTAATTTTATCATCATCAAAAGACAATCGTGGTTGAAAACGATTAGGAATAATATCATCAACAAATATTTCGAATATTTTAAATTCGCTATTCATTAATTTTGCCCCTCTTATTCTATTCTAAATACCATTTTACTTTATTTATTTGGTTTTTTCAATGCTTTTTTGATAATTGTTGAATAATTACGAGGATATCCCTTTGGAGTTGCTTTAGTTTTTTTAATAATGATGTTATTTCTTAGTGAATTTTCAAATGGTAAAGTAAATTGATCAACTCGATCAACTGTACCTCCAAGAAAATTAATTGTATATTCGCTATCTAATAATTCTTCTTGAATATTTGATTTCATTGAAATAAATATTCCTCCTATTTTCACTAGTGGAACACATAATTCAGAAAGAATAATCAATTTTTTTACTGCTCTTGCAACAACTAAATCAAATTTATTCAGATTTCGTTGGGCAAAAATTTCACTTCTTTCACATATTATTTCAACTTTATCAAGTAATAACTTATTAACTAATTTTTCCAAAAAAGTTGTTTTTTTATTGTTTGAATCAACTAATATTAAATTTATATGTGGATATAATATTTTTATTACTAACCCAGGAAATCCAGCGCCAGTACCAATATCAACCATATTAATGATTTTTTGAAAATCGAAACTTTTAATTAGTAAAATTGAATCAAAAAAATGTTTAAGATAAACTTCTTCTTTGCTAGTTATTGCAGTAATGTTTGTGTGCGTATTATATTCTACTAAAAACTCAAAATATGATTTAAATAAATTTAATTGATTATCGGTTAAATCATAACCTAAAAGTGCAACAGATGATTTAAATTCTTGATCATTCATTATTGTACTCCTTTTTTAAATACACAGATAATACCGAAATATCTACAGGGTTAACCCCACTTATTCTTGTTGCTTGGCCAATTGATTTTGGTCTTATTTTAGATAGTTTTTGACGAGCTTCTGTAGCTAAGTTATGTACTTTTTCATAATTTATATCATCTGGAATTTGTTTATCTTCTAATTTTATGAGTTTTTCTGCTTCTAATAAAGATTTTTTAATATATCCTTCATATTTTACATAAGTTTGTACGGCGTTTAATACTTCCATATCGTAATCAAGGATTGTTGGAAAAATTTTTATTATAAAATTGATATCAATTTCTGGTCTTTTTAAAGTTTCAAAAAAATTAGTGCCTTTTTTTAATCCAAATTCTTTATTATCCTCAATTAATTTTGTGGTTTGTAATAATTTTATAACTTGTTCAATATCATTCTCTTTTTTTAGTAATCTTTGGTATTTTTTTTCGTCAATTAAACCATACTCATAACCTTTTTTTCTTATTCTTAAATCGGCGTTATCATGCCTTAACAAAAGACGAAATTCTGCACGTGAAGTTAATAATCGATATGGTTCTGTTGTTCCTTTTGTTACTAAATCGTCAATCAATACACCTATATATGCTTCATTTCTTTTTATAACTAATGGAACTTTATTTTTTAATTTTGCACATGCATTAATCCCCGCGATTAATCCTTGACAAGCAGCTTCTTCATATCCGCTGGTACCATTTATTTGACCTGCAGTAAATAAATTTTCAATTATTTTGGTTTCTAAAGAAGGCTTCAATTGTAGTGAATTAATTGCATCATATTCAATCGCATAAGCATATTTCAATATTTTGGCATTTTCCAAACCAGAAATACTATGAATCATTTTTTCTTGAATATCTTTTGGCATACTAGTAGAAAATCCTTGAACATAAATATCATCATAATAAATGCTTTCTGGCTCTAAAAATATTTGATGGCGATCTTTTTCAAAAAACCTTACTATTTTATCTTCGATTGAAGGACAATATCTGGGGCCAATTCCAGTTACAAAACCTCCATACATACTTGATTTTTTTAGATTTTCGTTAATGATTTGTTTTGTTAAATCGCTAGTATATCCTAGATAACAACTTACTTGTTTATTTACATCATATGGAATATTATCATCAAAACTAAAAAATAAATTGATTGGATCACCAACTTCTTCTTTAAATTTACTAAAATCTATAGATTGTCTATCTAATCTTGGTGGGGTTCCGGTTTTTAGTCTTTGAATCTCAAAACCAAGTTTTTTTAAATTATCACTTAAATTATTTGATCTTTTTTCACCATGAGGTCCTTCATTATTTTTTGTATCACCAATTAATATTGTACTTTTCAAGTATGTTCCGGTTGTTAATATTACAATTTTACTAGTTATTTTTGTTTGATCAGCAGTTATAATTCCAGTTATTTTTTTATTTTTAATAATTAATTCTTCAACCATGTTTTCAATTATAGTTAAATTTGGTTGATTTGAAATTAATTCATACATATTTTTAGAATAAGTAATTTTATCCGCTTGAGAACGCAAAGATTGAACTGCAGAACCTTTTCCAGAATTCAACATTTTAATTTGAATATGTGATGCATCTGCTATTTTGCCCATAATTCCACCTAAGGCATCTATTTCTCTTACAACTATTCCTTTGGCTGTTCCACCAATTGATGGATTACATGCCATGTCAGCAATATTATTAATATTACTAGTAATTAATGCAGTTTTAAAACCCAGTTGGCTGCAAGAATAAGCGGCTTCACATCCTGCGTGTCCACCTCCAACAACAATTATGTCATATTTCATATGCATTCTTCTTTCTATTTTCCAAGACAAAAATTACTAAATAATTCATCCAGTAATTCATCTTTATAGGAATCACCAACTATTTCACCGAGAATATCCCAAATATTCTTAACATCAATTGCCACAAGATCAATCGATAAACTATCAATGTTATCAATTAATTCTGCTAAATTTAATGCAGCTTTTTTTATTAGTGATATTTGTCTTGAATTAGATAAATAAGTTGGGTTTTTTGTTGATATTTTAGATAAATTGAATAATTCAACAATCTTTTCTTTTAATTTATCTAATCCATCTTCATTAATTGTATTGCCTTCTACAACAGTGAAGTCTTCTAAATATTCTGATTTTAATTTTTTTTCTAAATCGGATTTATTAATAAAAATAATGTATTTTTTTTCTTTAATCATTTCTAAAATTTCTAAGTCATCACCAGATAAAACCTCATTGTTATTTAAAACAAATACTATTAAATCACTGTTTTTTAATACTTCAATACTTTTTGTTACACCAATTTTTTCAATTGAATCACTTGTATCTCGAATTCCTGCTGTATCAAATAAGTTAATTAAAATACCGTTTAGCATTATTTTTCCTTCAACAATATCTCTTGTTGTTCCAGCAACATCAGTAACTATTGCTTTTTTTTCATCTAGCAAAAAATTTAAGATACTGCTTTTTCCAACATTTGGTTTACCTATAATCGCAACAGTAATACCATTTTTAATAATTTTTCCATCTTTTGATTCTTCAACAATGGTTTTTAATTCTTTTTGAAGTTGTTGTAATTTTGGTTTTAATTCCTTATTAGTTACTATTTCAATATCTTCATATTCTGGATAATCAATATTTACTTCGATACTTGCTTGAATAGTTAATAATTTTTTTCTCAGGTTTTTGATTATTGTTGATACTTTTCCTTGAATTTGATTGATAGCTAACTTATTTGCTTGATCTGTTTCTGATGTAATAATGTCACTAATTGCTTCTGCTTCAATTAAATCAATTCGACCATTTAAATAAGCTCTTTTTGTAAATTCTCCTGGTTCTGCTAAACGACATCCATTTGTAATTAGTATTTCTAAAATACGATTAGTTATAGCTATTCCACCATGACAATTAATTTCTACAATATCTTCTTTAGTAAATGATTTTGGAGATTTCATTACTGAAATTAGAACTTCATCAATTTTTTCTTTTTTATCCATTATATATCCATATTTTATTGTATGACTTGGACATTCTTTTAATGTTCCACTAAAAACAGAATCAACAATATTTATTGATTCCAAACCACTAACTTTTATAATAGAAATTGCACCTACGCCCATGGCTGTTGCAATTGCACAAATTGTGTCATTCATAATACCAGCTCCACGCTGATATTATAACATAATCACTAAAAAAGAAGATAATATTAATCTTCTTTATATTTTATAACAATATGTCGTTCAGGTTCTTCGCCTTCGCTAACAGTATATATGTTCTTAAATTCAGTTAAATAATTGTGAACTATTCTTCTTTCATATGAATTCATATTATCTAAAGTAACATCAACTTTAGTATCAACTACTTCTTTAGCAACTCTACTAGCTAATCTTTCAAGATATTCTTCTTGTTTTTCTTTATAATTTTCGACATCTAATGTGAAATATGGATACATTTGAATTTTAGTATATATCATTTGTTTGATAATCATTTGTAATGATGATAGGGTTTTTCCACCCTTACCAATTAGAATTGCATTACGATCAGAATACATTTTAATTTGAATTTTTCCGTCTCTTATTTTAGTTTCAAATGATGTTTCTATTTCCATCATTTTCAATATATTGTCTAAAGTTTCCTTTATGTAATTGGCTACTTCAGTACATAAAACAACTGAAATCTTAATGCCCCCTGACTTGAACAAGCCACCTTTTGTTTCTTCTTTTCGATATACAATATCTTTTTCTTCAACAACTAATTCTTCAGTCGCTTTGACAATGGCATCTTCCAAAGTTTTTGATTCAAAAACAGCTATATTCATATTATTTCTCCTTTTTCTTAAATGCAATATTTTGTACTGCAGTTACAGCGTTAGTAATAATCCAATATAGGGCTACTGCTGTTGGTAAACTTAATGAAGCAATTGAAATAAATACTAACATAAATATTTGCATGTATTTTGCTTGCTTTTCTTGATCTGGTCCTGAACCAGGACTCATAACCGCATTCTTTAGAGATAAATAGGTTGATAAAATTATTAATAAAATTACAACTATGTATAAATAATTTCCTTTGTTAATTCCTACAAGTGGAGTTGTACCAAGTTGTAATGATAAGAATTTTCCTTCAAAAATCGCAGGAACTCGATTAATTGCTTCTAAAAATGCAAAGAATATTGGTAATTGAATTAGTGAAAATAAACATCCAGATACGGGATTTATTCCAAATTTTTTGTATACAGCAACAGTTTCTTGGCTTTTTGCCATTGTTGATTCATTATCTTTTTTATCTTTATATTTTGCTTCTATTTTTTTAAGTTCGACTTGAGCGCCTTTCATTTTTTTAGATTGATCAATATTTTTCTTAGTTAATGGAATTAATACTAGTCTAATTAATAATCCAACAAACATTACTGCTAAACCATAATTTTTTACAATATTGCCAATAAAAATTATTAACCAAGCAAGAGGTTTAACAAAAATAGATTCCCAAATTCCAACATATTTTAGATCTCCAGGTTGAAAATCTTTACATTCTGGTAAATCCTTTAATGCAACTGCTAATTCATCAGCGTTTTCTTCATATATTTTTATTAACTCTGGATCAGATGGTCGACATAAAATATTTGAAGTAATTACTTGACCAGTCTCTTTATAAATAACTTTTTGATTATCTTCACCACTAATGTATTTTGTACAACCTGATAATATTAATAGCCCTAATATAACAATAGTGATTTTTTTAAATTTATTTGTTTTCATTTTTTTTATTTATCTCCTTCATTAAATTATTTAGTTCTTCATTTAATTTTTCATAGTCTGATAACAAACAAGAACTCTTACTCATTATAATATAGTCTTGGTTATTTTTAAACATATTTTTATTTGAATCAATAATATTACGTGTAATTCTTTTAATTTTATTCCTAATAACTGCATTACCATTTTTTTTACTAACGGCAATTCCATATTTTGGTTTGTAATTATTTGATTCCATGAAAAAAATATAAAAATTTTTACTTTGATTTTTTTTACCTTTGTTCAAAATTTCATTAAATTTAGTATTTGATTTTATCGTTTCATATTTTTTCATTTTACCTCTATATATATTGAAAACGTACTTGTGTGTATTAATTATATATATGTAGATTTTTAAAGTCAAGAAAAAGGCCTAAACAAATTTGAACATTATTAACATGTTTAAAAAGTTGATGTTTAAAACTATTTTGTTTATATTGTTGATAACTATAAGAATATGAGTTATTATAAGCACTAATCAATTTTGACTTTGTTCAAAAGTGGTTTATACGTTTTTTTTAACTTTTATTTTATCAACAAGTAAGATAAAATTAATTTACAGGTTTATAACAATATGTGGGGTGTTTTATGGACAATGAATCTATATGGAAATTGTTTTTAGATAATCTCAATCAGAGAATTTCTGATGTTTCTTTTAATACTTGGTTTAAAAGTACAACTTTAATATCTGTTGTTGATAATAAAATTATTATTGGTGTTCCAATGAATTTTCAAAAAACCTTTTTAATGACAAATTATTATGAATTAATTGAAGAAATATTTAATGATATATTAAAAAAAGATTGTTTGATTGAACTTGTCAGCGAAGATGAATTAAATGAAAAAGAAAGTAAAATAAATGAAATTACTAATCAAAATATTAATTATAAATATGATTACAACTTAAATTCTAATTTAAATCCTAATTATACATTTGATAGTTTTATGATTGGTGATTCAAATCGTTTTGCATATACAAGTGCTTTAACAGTTGCTCAAAATCCTGGTAAAATATATAATCCTTTTTTCTTATATGGAAAAAGTGGATTAGGTAAAACTCATTTAATGCACGCTATAGGTAATTATATTGTTCAAAATTTAAATTTAAAAGTTTTATATGTAACTAGTGAACAGTTTAAGAATGATTTTGTTGATATATATAAAAGTGATGGGTCAAATGATAATAATCAAAATAATATTGATTTTATGAATTCTTTTAAAGATAAATATCGTAGCATAGATGTATTAATAATTGATGATATTCAATTTTTTAAAGGATTAGAGAAGACAAGACAAGAATTTTTTCATACATTTGAATATTTAAAAAATCTTAATCGTCAAATTATTATAAGTTCTGATCGGTCACCTGATGATTTAAAATTTCTTGAAGATAGATTAAAAACAAGGTTTAGTTGGGGTTTAACAGCAGATATTTATCCTCCTGATTACCACTTAAAAGTTAAAATTATTAAAAATAAAATTAAAGATTTAGTTATATTTAATAACGTTCCTGATGAAGTGTTAGATTTTATAGCAAATAATAGTGAGAATGATGTACGACATCTAGAAGGTGCTATCACAAGATTAATGGCATATGCTGCATTAATGAACAAAAAAAATATTGATTTAGTTTTTACTAATGAAGCTCTTCAAGATTTTATGTTAAAAAATTCATATATTAAAGGAAATATATCTAAGATACAAAAAGCTGTTGCTGATTATTATGATTTAACAGTTGATGATTTAAAAGGTAAAAAAAGAAATAGTGAGATTAATTACCCAAGGCAAGTAGCAATCTATCTATGTAGAATGATTACCGATGAAACTACTACAAAAATAGGTATTGAATTTGGAGGTAAAAGTCATTCAACAATAATTCATTCATGTAAAAAAATAAATGATGATATTAAATCAAATCCACAGTTAGAAAAAATGATAGAAGATATCAAAACTAAGATTAATTAACATCATTTAAACAAAAAGTTGTATAATAAAAATGTGATAAATACTATCTTAAAAATACTTATAAACAATTTCAACGATAATAATAACATTATTAATAAAAGAAAGAAGGTAAGAAAATGAAATTTACAATTAAAAAAAATATCTTATTAGAAAATCTATCTTATGTTGTAAAAGCTATATCACCTAAAAATATTATTCCAGTATTAAATGGAATAAAATTCGAATTAACAAAAAAAGGTTTAGAATTAACTGCTAGTGATTCTGAATTAGTAGTAAGGACACTTATTCCAGCAAAATTAATTAATGAAATAGAATCTACTGGTCAAGCAATTGTTCAAAGTAAATATATAATTGATATAATAAGAAAAATGCCTGAAGAAAATATTAATATTGAAATAATTGATGAATTTAAAATATTAATTCAAACTGAAAAAAGCAAATATAATTTAAATTGTTTAAATTATAATGATTATCCAAATATACAACTTGAAGAATTAGATAATCCAATTATAATTAAAGGTGAATTATTAAAAAAAATTATATATCAAACAGTTTTTGCTGTATCTACACAAGAATCAAGACCATTATTAACTGGTGTAAATTTCAAAATTAATGGTTCTGTATTTGAATGTATAGTAACTGACTCATATCGTTTAGCTAAAAAGACAATTAAATTAGATAAAATAGTTGAAGAATCAATTAATATTGTAATTCCAGGAAAAACTTTAATTGAATTTGATAAAATTATTACAGATAATGATCCAATTGAATTACATATATTTGCTAATAAAATAATATTAAAATATAAAAATATCATTTTTAAATCAAATTTATTAAATGGAACTTATCCTGATACATCTAATTTGATTCCAACTGAGTTTGCTATTATAATAAATACCAAAAGAAGTGATTTTTATGATGCTGTTGATCGTGCAGCATTATTAACTCAAAACAAAGATAAAAACACTATAAAAATGATTACTAATAAAAATAA
>LFRM01330297.1_pt2 | contig 10830 bp, 8 predicted proteins | sample 618341 | NCBI WGS metagenome assembly LFRM01 (sample SAMN03654438, study PRJNA283298) | anaerobic digester metagenome | isolation source: pool of bioreactors CSTR01a, CSTR02a, and CSTR03a thermophilic anaerobic... | place: Denmark: Kgs. Lyngby | collected 2014-05-21
AGGTCGAACACCCTCAACTGGGTCCTGTGGTCATGCCTGGTTTCCCCCTGCAGATGTCGGCCTCCAAGGTGCCGGTTAAGCCTGCACCGCTGCTCGGCGAGCATAATGAGGAGGTATATGTCAAGATGCTGGGGCTCAGCGCCGAGGAGCTCGAGCGCCTGCAGTGGGAAGGGGTTGTCTAGCTTATCGAGAGCTTATCGTGGGAAAAAGGCTCGAACAATCTTTATATGCCACATTATTTTAACTTCAAGAAGAAAGAGCGGTGGAACAGATTGAGTCAGATTTCATTAAGCTTATTAGCTGCTGGTGATATAATTTTGGGTCCTGATGCCGAAGCTTTTTTTACTTATGTTGCACCAGTCTTAAAAAAAGGAGATATTGTAATCGGGCAACTTGAGGTTCCTTATACTACAAGACATCCTGAAGCGGTTGCCTTGGGTCGTGATCCGCAAATACTCAGTGCTCTTAAGTCTGCCGGTGTCGATGTGGTTACACTGGCCGGAAACCATATCTGGGACGCAGGCGTTGCCGGAATTGAGGATACGATACAGTGGCTTAAAAGCAATAATATTGCTTTTGTTGGCGCTGGGCTAAATATTGACGAAGCCAGGCGCCCTGTTGTTATTGAGCGGAGTGGCACCAGGTTCGGCTTTCTCAGCTACAATTGTGTCGGACCAAAAGAGACATGGGCAAGCACGGAGAGGCCGGGGTGTGCCTACGTGCATGTTATTACACACTATGAACTTGATCATGCAACCCCGGGAGGACCTCCGGCTATTTATACCTGGGCTGAACCTAAAACCCTGGGAGCTATGATGGATGATATACATAAGCTACGTTCCCTTTGTGATATTCTAGTTGTTTCACTTCATAAGGGTATTGGGCATACTCCGGCAAAACTGGCCGATTACGAAAAGCAAGTATCCTATGCTGCCATTGACGCCGGCGCAGACCTAATTCTAGCTCATCATGCCCATATTTTAAGAGGAATTGAATTTTATAAGGGAAAGGCTATTTTTCATGGATTATGCAACTTAGTTGCTTACGTGCCGAGTTTGGCTCCCAAAGATGATCAGGACTCGCAGTCCTGGGCGCAAAGGAGAAGAGAAATCTTTGGTTTTGAACCTGACCCTGAATATCCGACTTATCCATTTCACCCTGAGGCCAGATATACCATCATCGCGAAATGCACAATTGAAAATAAAATGATTTCCAGAGTAAGCTATCTTCCCTGTATAGTCAACAAGCAAGGTCAACCCGAACTGCTGGGAAATGACTCAAGAGGTGATGAAGTATTCAATTACATGGAAAAAATAACGCGAGAAGCAGCCTTAAATGTTTCTTATCAATGGCTGGGAGATGAGGTGTTGGTTCAAGCAAAAAAACAAAAAACATAATGCTGTTAGTAGTTGTGAAACGGAGCGTGGGGTACAGCTTGGACAGTCTAACCTAAGAAAGGAGAGTTATGATGATTAAAAAGGGTTTTATTTTAAAGCTGTTGTCTTTAAGTTTAATTCTTTCCCTTTTATTCTTTTCCATTTATGGATGCTCTTCTCCTTCATCCCCAGCAAAACCTACAGAAACAGTACCAAAAGAGCCCACCGAAAAGGAGTCAACAGGACCGCGGGAGGGTGGTGTTCTGAAGGCGGGTATTAGCCTATATCCAACAGTTTTAGGCTATGTACCTGAAATGAAAACCTATCAAGAATACGTTATTTCCTTAACTGCACTTGAGTCTCTTGGTCGCTATAATGAAGCAGGTCAGATGGAGCCCTGGCTCGCAGAAGATTGGGAAATAGATCCCACCGCCAAAACAATTACTGTTAAATTGAAAAAGGGTATCAAATTTCATGACGGGACAGATTTTAATGCCGAGGCCGTGAAATGGAATATGGACGAGTTCCTTAACTATGGAAGATCAGAAGCAAGAGACTTGGAGTCGACAGATGTGATAGATGAATATACTGTGCGTTTAAATCTCAAAACGTGGAACAGCAGTATATTGGAGGCACTATTCTATTTTGTCCTTATGACCTCCCCAACGGCATTTGAAGAAAACGGCAAGGACTGGGCTATAAATAATCCGGTAGGTACAGGTCCCTTTAAATTTGAAAACTGGGATCGAGATGTAGCAGTAAAGTTCTCAAAATTTGATGATTACTGGCAGGAGGGCAAGCCTTACTTAGATGCTGTGGAATGGCATCTTATTGCTGATACAATGACAGCAATGGCTTCTTTTCAAGCAAAAGACATTGATGTCCTGGTAAATTTGGATCCTGACATTGCCCGCCAGCTGGAGGCGGCAGGAGCGAGCATAAAAAAACTTGAGACGGGATTAGGAGCCTTGTCTATAGGCTTTTGTGGCGACAGTATTAATCCCAACTCTCCTTTTTCCGATGCAAGGGTGCGAAAAGCAATTTCCTTCGCTGTAGATAAAGAAGCAATCGTTAAGAATATTCTCTATGGTTATGCAGTTGTAACAAACCAGTGGGGGGTTCCCAGTAGCTGGTGTTACAATCCTGATGTGGAGAAGTACGACTATAACCCCGAAAAAGCAAAGGAGTTGCTGGCAGAGGCGGGTTATCCCAATGGTTTCAAGACCAAGCTTACTACTCTTAATTCTCCTATGGAAGTGCAGGTAATGACCGCTGTCCAGGGTTATCTCGCTGACATAGGCATTGATGCGCAGATGGAGCTAGTAGAAACGGCCCATTACCGTGAAATCACCGCAGCAGGTGCTGTACCCTGGGAGGGGCTAATATTGGCGCGCGGCAGAGGAGACGCCGATATAGTGACTTATATGCCCAGGAATTTCAGCAAAAAAGGGTTGCTTATGGTCAACGGTCTCATGACAACTGATAAAATTGAGCAACTTCTTCTTGATGCTGCCGATGCAAAGGACTTTGACACCTTAAAAGAAATAGCTTTTGAGCTGCAAAAAGAAATCTATGAAGAAAATTGTATTATTACTCAGCTATTTGTGCTGTCAATGCCGGTCGCCAAGCAACCTTATGTCCGCGATGATGCATTTAACAAGGCACATGCCAATCTTTGGGGCCCGGAAAATATATGGCTAGAGAAATAAAGATAAATTTAAGGGGTAGATATTGTGTCTACCCCTTAAAATTTATTTTACTTACGAAGGAGAATTTAACTGAATGATAGTTTTCGTTGTACGCCGGTTATTACAGTCAGCTATTGTACTAGTTATTATCAGTATAATTACTTTTTCTTTTATCCACATAATTCCTGGAGATGCAGCCTTAGTTATTTTAGGCGGAGAGGCTACACAAGAAGAGCTCGAAAATTTGCGGCACGAATTGGGTTTGGATCAGCCGGTTTGGGTGCAATACGGCCGATGGTGTTCCAACGCGATACAAGGGAACTTAGGCAAATCCATATGCCATCGCGATAGTGTAATTAATGTAATAGCCAAGCGATTGCCAGTAACTGTCTATCTTGGCCTGCTGGCACTTATTTTAAGTATTTTGGCCGGTATTCCTGCAGGGATTATCAGCGCTGTCCGGCGCGGCAAAATTATTGATTCAATAATTACTGTAATAGCCAATATTGGTATGGCGGTACCTATTTTTTGGCTGGGCATTTTGGGAATATATCTTTTTGCTTATAAGCTTGGTTGGCTTCCGGTTATGGGATACACTTCGCCTTTTGAAAATTTTTGGTTGAGCATTAAACAGGCGATTATGCCGGTTATTTGCCTCACAGTAGTGCCGCTGGCAACAATAACCCGGCAAACCCGTTCCAGTATGCTGGAAGTTATTCACCAGGATTACATTCGTACCGCCCGTTCCAAGGGCCTAATGGAAAAGGCGGTTATTGTAAAGCATGCTCTGAAGAACGCAATCATTCCTGTGGTTACCCTGCTGGGCCTGCAGGCTCGTTATCTCGTTGGGGGCTCAATCCTGGTAGAGACTATTTTTAATATTCCAGGTATGGGCAGGCTTATGGTCAGCAGTGTCTTTGACAGGGATATCCCTGTTGTGCAGGGCTGTATTATCATAATAGCAATTGCCATCATTTTAGCTAATTTAATTATCGACCTTTCTTACGGCTATCTTGATCCAAGGATAAGGGATGATTAAGAAGGGAGGCGCCTGATGCAAGCTACAATAATAAAAAAAATAATCTCCGGTGAGACAACCAAATCCATTGAATTGCAGAGATTTTTAAGGGTGTTTTTCGGGCGAAAAGTTGTCCTTTTAGGGGCGATAGTTATATTGTTGTTAATAATTACCGCGTTGTTTGCGCCCCAATTTGCTCCTTACGATCCTATCAAACAAAATTTAAGCATAGCCTTGCAACACCCTTCCAATCAGCATCTATTAGGTACTGATGCTCTTGGCAGGGATATTCTTAGCCGGATAGTCTACGGAACGCGTGTTTCTTTGGCAGTAGGCTTTGCCGCCGTAGTAGTAGGAGGCCTTTTGGGGATGACATTAGGTATGCTGGCAGGATATTTCGGGGGGATAATTGATCTCCTGATTATGAGATTTATCGATGCCATGATGGCCATTCCTCCATTATTATTAGCTCTGGTTCTTGGAGTATCCCTTGGTGGCGGCCTTTATAGCGTAATGATAGCGTTGGGTGTATCTCTTTTGCCTACATATGCCCGGTTGATGCGAGGTCAGGTCTTGGCGGTAAAGCAAGCTGACTATATAAAGGCTAGTGAAGTGGTTGGATGCTCTGACTTTCGCATTATGCTCAGGCACGTCTTTCCCAACTGCCTGCCTCCCTTAATCGTGCTGGTGACCCTTAATTTAGGTACTGCCATTTTATCGGAAGCTTCCCTCAGTTTTTTGGGATTGGGAATAGCTCCTCCCGATCCGGCATGGGGGGCTATGGTTTATGATGGTTATACATACCTTTTAACCAACCCTTTGCTTTCCATTGCGCCCGGAATCTGTATTTTGCTGGTGGTTTTAGCCTTTAATATTGTAGGGGACGGCATAAGAGATGCCTTGGACCCAAGGCTTAGAGGAATAATATGATATAACAGGCGATGTGTTTATTCTTAAGAAAGGAGATTTGCCTAAATATGGCCCATCTTTTAGAGGTCAGGAATTTACAAACCCAGTTTAAGGTTGATGGTGGTATCGTGAAAGCTGTAGATGGCGTCTCATACCATATTGATAGCGGAGAAATTGTTGCTGTTGTTGGAGAAAGCGGTTGCGGAAAATCTGTTACTCAGCTTTCCATACTCCAGTTAATTCCTACACCTCCTGGTAGAATTGTTGGAGGGGAGGTGCTGTTTGAAGGGGTCGACCTCCTGAGGTTTAAAAGTGATAGCGAAGAGATGCGATCAATACGTGGAGGAAAGATCGGTATTATATTTCAAGAGCCAATGACTTCGCTGAATCCTGTTTTAACCATAGGGCAACAGATAGCTGAGTCGCTTATTCTGCATCTAAAAATGGATAGTACTGCTGCGCGTAAACATGGCGTTAAATTGCTGAAACTTGTGGGCATTACAGATGCTGACCAGAGAATTGATAATTATCCTCACCAATTTAGCGGTGGAATGCGGCAAAGAGTAATGATCGCCATGGCCATGTCGTGCAACCCTAAATTACTTATTGCTGATGAACCAACGACAGCACTGGATGTAACTACCCAGGCACAAATTCTGGAGCTATTAAAAGATACCGTAAGCCGTTTTAATACCTCTTTGTTGATTGTTACACATAATCTTGGTATGGTAGCCCGTTATGCAAGCAGAATTTATGTAATGTATGCGGGGCGGATTGTGGAATCGGGAACAGCAAAAGATATTTTCTCTAATCCTTGCCATCCCTACACTATTGGATTGCTAAATGCAGTACCGAGATTGGATGGACTAAAGGACCACAAGCTTGTTCCGATAGATGGACTCCCCCCCAGTTTAATTAACAGACCGGAAACATGTGCTTTTTTGCCTAGATGTCCGTATAGTATTGAAGAATGTCGACAGAAACCTTGGCCTGATCTAAAATTGCTTAGTAATGGGCATTTTGTTGCATGTTATGTTGATTTAATTAATGGAAAGGCTAAGTCAAAAAAAATATATCCTGTCACCGCTGACTTTAAAGAAAGTTCCGATAGTTTTAACAGTCATTCTTTTAATGAAATAATTTTAAAAATAGATAACCTGAAGATGTATTTTTCCGTAACTAAAGGAATTTTTCAGCGCAAGACAAACGTTATTAGAGCTGTTGAAAATGTTAGTTTTCAGGTTAAGAAAGGTGAAACATTAGGATTGGTTGGCGAAAGCGGTTGCGGTAAGACTACCATCGCCAGATGTATACTGCAACTGTACCGTCCAACAGGAGGAGAGGTGTTTTTCGAAGGACAGAATATCCTGGAAAAGCAAAAAAAAGAGATGCGCAATATCCGCCGCAGGATACAACTGATATTCCAGGATCCTTACAGTTCTCTTGATCCTCGTCAAACAGCAGGCAGTATTGTCGGAGAACCGCTCAAAGTTCACAAATTGGTCAGAAATAAAAAAGAGTATACTGAACGGGTTGCCGAACTTTTTCGCATGGTCGGACTTGAACCGGATCTGGGAGATCGCGTTCCGCATGAATTCAGCGGTGGGCAGAGGCAGCGTATTGGCATTGCCCGTGCTCTGGCTACAAACCCTTCATTGATCGTGTGTGACGAACCTGTTTCTGCTCTTGATGTTTCCATTCAAGCACAGGTAATCAATCTGCTGGAAGAGCTACAGGAAAAACTAGGATTGACCTATCTTTTTATAGCCCATGATCTTTCTGTTGTACGTCACATCAGCGATCGCATAGCCGTAATGTATTTAGGAAACATTGTAGAAATTACGGATTGGCAATCTCTTTATGAAAATCCTCTGCATCCATATACTAAAGCATTGCTTTCAGCGGTACCTATCCCCGATCCCTTTATCGAGGAGGAACGTGAGCTATTTATACTTAAAGGTGAAGTTCCCACCCTGTTAAACAGGCCGTCCGGTTGCGCTTTTCATCCTCGCTGTCCTTCAGCAATTAAAGACTGTAGTGAGGTAGTGCCTGAACTCAAAGATGTTGGTAGTGGACACAGAGTTGCCTGTATAAGAGTTTAATACTAAAAAGGAAGACGAAAACATTGGAACATTTACATCATAGCAAAAAAGTGATAGTAATGATGGCGGTAATATCCGCCATGTTATTTGTTTCCCTGAGTCAGACAATAGTAAACACGGCCTTACCCCGCATTGTTGCCGAGTTGGGGGGGATAGAATACTTCAGTTGGGTTTTTTCGATGTTTTTACTTGCTTCAAGCGTTCCTGCTGTATTAATTGGAAAACTATCTGATAGCTATGGACGCAGGCCTTTTTTTTTAATGGGAATGGTTATATTTATGGTAGGGTCGTTATTTTCCGGGTTAGCCCGCTCCATTTTTCATCTAATCGTCAGCAGGGGAGTCCAGGGCCTGGGGGGCGGGATGATTTTAGTTGTTTCGAATGCTTCTGTGGGGGATTTGTTTGCGCCCCAGTCGAGGGCACGGTGGCAGGGGTTTCTCCAAGGAGTTTTTGGCGTGTCCAGTTTATTTGGACCTTTTTTAGGGGGTTATATCGTTGACAATGCAGACTGGCGGTGGGTATTCTGGATTTTCCTTCCAATGGGACTGCTGGCCTTATCATTAATTTATAAATTGTATCCCCAAGTGGAAAGAAAGCAGATAGAGGAAACGGATTACTACGGGACGCTATTGATGACTGTGTTTGCTATCTCTCTGTTATTGTCTCTTACCTGGGGAGGCAAGCAATATGCCTGGGCATCTCCGGTTATAATCAGCCTTCTTGCTGTTTCTCTGTTGACTTTTATCGGTTTTTACATAGTAGAGTGTAGGGTTAAAAACCCGCTTTTACCAATGAAACTTTTTAACAATAAGGCCTTCGCGATATCCATTATGGTTGGTTGTTTATTGGGGGTAGGTTTTTTTGGTGTTTCCATGTATATGCCTTTTTATGTACAGGGAGCAATAGGTGCATCGGCGACTTCTTCAGGATTTGTGATAATGCCGATGACGGTTAGTCTGGTAATTGCCAGCGCTCTTAGCGGCCAGATAGTTACCCGAACAGGTAAATACAAAAAATTGTCGCTGGCCGGTTTGTCTATAATGGTTGCCGGGCTGCTGTTGGCAGCTAATATGAATCCACATACACCTATATTTATAGGAGCTTTAAATATGATTTTAGTTGGTGTCGGGCTGGGAATAGCACTGCCGATTTATATCTCAACAACTCAGAATGCAGTAAAAAACGAACAGCTAGGGATAGCCACAGCCGCCTTTCAGATGTCGCGCCAGTTTGGAGGTACTATCGGGGTGGCTGTTCTGGGAATTATCATGAATAATAGATTAACATTGTTAATTAACCAGCTGTTTAGTACATCGGCTGTAGTTAATTTTTGGGAAAAAGAGCCTGCCTTAGCTGAGACAATGGTGGTCATGCGAGATCCCCAAATCTTAATGGACGTGGAAAAACTGGCCCGGATTAAGGTTGCCTTGCCGCCTCAGTTTGAAGAAACATTTCTCTACTTGCTGCAATCACTCCGGTCGGCTCTAAGTTCTTCATTGAATACATTATTTGTAATTATGGCTGCAGCAGTAATGGTTGCTTTCTTGATAGGTCTTTTTTTGGAAGAAATACCTCTCCGCAGTATAAACAAATCAGAGTAGTGTTGGAAATATTTTTTAAGGAGGGAAAAAGATGGACTCTGCTACTTTGGTCATGCTGGCGGTAGGGGATATAATTTTGGGTCCTGATGCCGAGTCTTTTTTTTCTTATGTAACAGCTGAGCTTAAGAAGGGAGATGTTGTAATAGGGCAGTTAGAGGTGCCTTACACGACAAGAGATTCGGAAGCTGTTAATTTGGGCCGTGACCCTGAGAACTTACATGCTTTGGTGTCAGCCGGTTTTGATGTGATCACTCTGGCTGGCAATCATATTTGGGATGCAGGGCCGGCCGGGATTGAAGATACGATTAACTGGCTTAAAAAGCACAATATTGCTTTTGTTGGAGCGGGAATGACGATAAATGAAGCCAGAAATCCTGTAATAATTGAGCGTAAGGGAACCCGCTTTGGTTTCTTAAGCTATAATTGTGTCGGACCGAGAGAGACATGGGCTGCGGCTAATAAGCCGGGATGCGCCTACGTTTATATTATTACTCATTATGAACCCGAGTATGCTACTCCCGGGGGACCTCCGGCTATTTATACCTGGGCTGAGCCACAAAGTTTGGAATGTATGAAAGAAGATATTTATCGACTACGTTCTTTATGCGATATTCTGGTAGTTTCTTTACATAAAGGATTAGTTCATATACCTGTTAAGTTAGCGGCTTATGAGCAGCAATTATCGTATGCCGCTATTGATGTTGGTGCAGACCTTGTAATTGGTCATCATGTTCATATATTAAAAGGAATTGAGCTTTACAAGAATAAACCTATTTTTCATGGATTATGCAATTTAGTCGCTTATCTGCCGAGCCTTGCGCCGAAACCCGGACAAGATCCTCAGTCCTGGGCTCGAAGAAGGAGAGAAATTTTTAATTTTGAACCCGACCCTGATTATCCGACTTATCCTTTTCATCCGGAGGCAAAGTATACCATCATTGCCAAACTGGTAATTAAAGACAACAAAATCTGTCAAATAAATTTTATTCCATGCAAGGTTAATAAGCAGGGTCAACCGGAAATACTGACAAATGATGCAAGAGGAAAAGAAGTATATGATTACATGGAAAGGATAACCAGGGAAGCGGGACTTAATGCCGAATTTAATTGGCGGGGAAATGAAATAATTGTAGATCTACGTTTGTGATTTGGGAAAAGCGTTTATCAAAAATAATTCAAAAATAATTTTTATAATTATAAAAATTAGCATTTAAGGAGAAGAATTGGTTATGAGTGTATTTCCCAAAATGCTGCTGGTTGAAAAAGTTTATCTGGAGATTAAAAAACTAATATTGGCCGGAGATTACTTGCCTGGCAGACGTTTAGTCGAAGCAGAGCTAACCAGGAAATTTAATGTAAGCAGGGTCACGCTGCGGGAAGCTTTACGTAGATTGATCGCAGATGATTTGGTTGTATTAATTCCAAACAAGGGCATTCATGTGCGGGAACTTACTTATAAGGAAAAGGAGGATATTTATACAGTCAGGGAAAGGGTTGAAAGCTTCGCAGCCCGGTTGGCAGCTCAAGTACCTGAAAACCGTTTAAACAATCTGAAAAGGATATGTTTAGAAGGAGCAGCAGCGGTATCTAAAAAAGATAGAAAAGGCCATAGAACTTTGAATAACCTGTTTCATCTCGAAGTAGCTTTGGTAACAGAAAATGAAGCATTGATAAAAATTATTGAACGGCTAAGTACTCAGATAATAGGGAATCAGCATATAGCATTAATGAGCGATTTGGATTTAGACATTTCCCAAAGGAGTCATGAGGCAATATTACAGGCTATTTTAAAAAGAGATAGTGATAAAGCAGAGTCCCTGATGCGTGAACACATAAGAACTGGCCGTAAATTTATTTTATCAAGTTGAGCTGCCCTGGCAGGGAGAAAGGGAGCCCCACGTCCTGGTGGTGGCCCCCTTTTTTTGTAGCAGTTAATACCGGAGCCGGCTACGCACTATTGAAATCTGCCCGCTGCCACAGTCGTACTCTACTTTTTTGCCCCCGGGGTTTTATAAAACGAGGATGAAGCAATTTAAACCGGCGGGGCAATATTATCTGTACCGTTCTTTTTAACCTTTGAAAACTCAAATCCTTTCATGAGCTGCCGCGCGATGATTTCCGCTCCGCTTCCTTTTA
>LFRM01050912.1_pt1 | contig 10828 bp, 10 predicted proteins | sample 618341 | NCBI WGS metagenome assembly LFRM01 (sample SAMN03654438, study PRJNA283298) | anaerobic digester metagenome | isolation source: pool of bioreactors CSTR01a, CSTR02a, and CSTR03a thermophilic anaerobic... | place: Denmark: Kgs. Lyngby | collected 2014-05-21
GCTTCCATTCCAAATCGGCTTTACTGTAGCTTGGAACCACTCTTTTAAATTCTTCATAGATCTCTTCTTGCATTTTCTTATCATTAAATATATCAAAGCCCGTCATAGCCAGGGCCTTGGCACCTTTTATCATCTGTAGATGAGCCCGCTCTGAAATGGAAGCCTCGGTGAATTCAAGAGAGTGACTGTTTATGCCCGGCTCAGCAATCTTCAGATAGGAGTGGATGGAGGGCACCACAAGACTGACATTGCCTATATCCGAGGAACCATATTTCATATTCGGTTCAGGATACTTCATTTCTTCTCCAAACTGAGCAATGTTTTCTTTTAGAGCCTCGGCGATGATTCTATTGGGATATCTCTCGGTATAAATTAAACTTTTGGAGATTTTCGCCTGGGCTCCGGTAAGTCTTTCAACGGAATCTACAGCCTTTTCCATATAATCTAGAATGATCCTTAAATCACCTACAGTATCGGCCCTTACACTAAATTTACAAGAGGCATAGTCCGGTATAATATTGGAAGCCCTTCCTCCCTGGGTTATAATTCCATTTATATTGGATTTTAAAGGAAGGACCGCTCTTAAATGATCTAGCGCATTAAAGGTTTGTATCACGGCCTGCAGAGCATTGATCCCCTTCTCTGGTGTAGAAGAGTGGGCGGATTTACCATAGTACTCTACCCTAACTCCCCTTGTTGCCAGGCCCCCTCTACATATCATATTGCTGGTACTGGGGTGGATCATTAGAGCGTAGTCGATATCATCAAAGACCCCCTCCTTGACCATAATCACCTTGCCACCGCCACCTTCTTCGGCAGGGGTTCCCATTAATACCACTGTCCCACTAAATTTATCCGCTACTTTACTCAGGCCGATGGCTGCACCGGTAGACATGGCTGCAATGAGGTTGTGACCACAGGCGTGGCCTATTTCTGGCAAAGCATCATATTCGGCTAAAAAGGCTACCTTTGGCCCGCCTTCTTTTCCTTTGTACTGTGCTCTAAAAGCCGTTTCTAAGCCTGCCACTGGTTTTTCTACCACAAATCCGTGTTTTTCCAGCATAGCTATTATATTTTCCGCTGCACTGTATTCTTCAAATAGGAGTTCAGGTTTTTCGTGGATCTTCTTACTTAGTGATACAAGGTCATCGCCGATCTTGTTGATTTCTTCAATCATTCGATCTTTTACAAGCATAGTTTTTACCTTTTCTATTGCGTTTTTTTCCAAACTATAAAATTACCCCTAAGTGGGTTTTTATTTAGGTCTGTCTTTTATAAAGAGCAGAAATAGTTCCCGGAGAGAGTATTCCTTGCGCCTCAGTAGAATGACTGGGTGGTTAAGAGACCTTAGCTTATCAAGAGTGCCTGGTCTTTAGGATCTTGCTCGCTTCAAAACCTTGAGAGTCAAGGAATTTAATTATTTCCAAATAGTCCTTTTTATTCATCTTGGGGGTTCTACTGAGAATCCACAGACTGCTTTTGCTCTTTCCCATTACAAGGGCATATCTATAGTCAGAGGCTAACTTAATAACATTATAGTCGGCTTTAAAGGGCCAGAAAAACTGCACATATAGGCCTCCACTGCATTTCTCGTCGCGAAGCCAAGCGAGGCCTTTAATACCTCTTTTCTTACCATTTTTATAGCCTCTATTGTCAACCCCTATCTTTTTGTCACTTCTAAGGGTGTAAAGGGCCGTTACATTGTCCAGCCCCCCTTGTTCCTTGGCCGATAGTTTACCTATTTCATACCATTTCCCCAAATACTTATTTAAATCTAAATCGCATATCAGCTCTATTCCATTATAAATCCTTAGATCTTTTTCCATGATTTTCCTCTACCCTCTCTTTGCTTTATGCTTATCCATTACAAAACTATAATCCACCCCTTGGAGGATTTTAATAAAGGCCCTCCACAAAAAATTCCTCTTTTTTTATTTGATTTCTATTTCACTGCTATTTTTTCAAATACCCCTGCAGCCTCTATGGCCAAAGCGCTGCAGCCCCCTTCACCGGGCTTAAGGTGACGGCAGTTGGTGTTTCCAAATTTTTCTTTAAAGCTTGTATACCACTGTGTGCACATCTCTTTAAGCTGGGGGTTTGAGTGGGGAGCGCTCTTGCCCCCATAGATATGAGCTAAGGCGGCGTAGCCACCAATTAATAATCCACAGGCGTCGCCCTGAGACAGACCACCGCCAAAGGCCGCCATTTGTATTTTGGCGTCTTCACTGACATCTAGATTGTAATAGTCTACAATGGCTCTAAACATGGATTCGGCACAATTGTACTTGCCTCTACTTGCCTGGTCTTTGGACTGGGCTCTAGGCATATAAAAATTTACTCTTTCACTTAAATTCATATCCACTCCTATTTCTTATATACTATCATAGGCTTATTATCCTATTTCTTTTAAAAGGGACAATCTTTCCAACCAGTGTTTTTTTTACAAGGGCTTCATAAAAAATAAAACCTCAAAGTCTTCTAAAAAGAAGAGCCCTGAGGTTTACTTTATACTTTTACGAAGAATTTTTCTTCTGGGCTATGATAGAATTTTTATTCACAAAGAGCCTTTACTTATTTCTGATTTCCAGGAGTTTTGTTTTCAATTCTCCTTCAATTTTATAGAGTTCTACTTCGGCTTCTTTTCTCTTTTGATGGCCTTCTTGTTGAATGCGCATGACTTCATCCAGGGTGGAAATTAATGTTTCATTGGTAAATCTGAGGGTCTCTATGTCTACGATGCCCCGTTCTGATTCTTTGGCCGTCTCCACCGTTGCCATCTTAAGCTTTTCAGCATTCTTTCTCAGTAGCTGATTGGTCATATCGGTCACTTCCCTTTGGGCTTTTGCCGCCTGGGTAGAATGGTCTAGGCCCAGGGCCAAAACCATTTGGCTCTTCCAAAGGGGAATGGTATTGACTATGGTTGACTGAATTTTCTCTGCCATAATGGTATCGCTGCCCTGCACCAAGCGAATTTGAGGTGCCATTTGGATAGATATCATTCTGGTTAATTCGAGATCATGAATTTTTTTCTCAAAACGATTGACTATGGCAACCAAATTATTAAAGGCTTGGGCATCTTCCGGTAGACCACTTTCCACGGACTTATCTAAAAGGGCCGGTAGTTCTTCTGCTTGAACGCTGGCCAACTTCTTTTTACCCGCTAGAATATACATTGAAAGCTCTTTAAAGTAGGTTTTGTTGAGTTCATACATTTTATCCAGCATGGCAATGTCTTTTAATAGATGGATTTGATTGGATTCCAGGGCTTCAGTAATCCGGTTGATGTTGCCTTCGGCTTTATCGTATTTTGCTTTCATGGTAGTAATCTTATTGGAAGATTTCTTAAACATTCCTAAGAAACCCTTCTCATCTTCTTCTACATCAAAGCTTTTTAGTTCTGTAACTACGCCGGAAAGCATTTCGCCTATTTCACCCAGATCCTTTGTCTTTACATTGTTCAAAGCTGCTTCAGAAAAATCCGCTATTTTCTTTTGTGCTCCCACTCCGTATTGTAGAATCTGATTGGATTTATGCAGATCGATTTGATTTACAAAATCCTCTACAATTTTCTTCTCTTCCTGGGTAAGCATACTTTCATCTAGCTCTGCGCTTTGAAGCTTGGCATAATCGGCTTTGAGTATTTCTTTACTTAGGATCTCCTCGGCAGAGGCCTCCTCTTCAAAGGGTTCAAAGGTTAGTATTGGAGTTTCGTTATTCATTATTCATCCTCTCTTGCTTTATTTCTAGCTCTCATATCGTCGGTTGTAAGGCCTTCTTGGGCAAACATTGTTTCCAGTACAGATATATCCGTTGATACATCCATAGCTAAGTCCCCAAAGAGTTGGTCTAGTAAGTTCTCAAAGGCAATATTTATCGTATCCATAGTTTTTTCTATCTCTCTTTTTGCACTGGAGATATTTTGTCCCTGCACCGGTTGATTGTCTAGTTTTTTATAGGCATCCAGTAGTTTTAGTGTGGTGGGCAAGAAATAATCGGTAAATTTTCTTATCTCATTGAACATTTCTGGATGCATTTCAACATAATTAAAGATTTTTTCCGTTACTTCTTCGAGTCTATCTAATTTTTCTGATATTTCCTCACCGGGGATTGCTTCATTTGCTTCTTTGATTCTCAAAACCAGCTCACGTCCCTGGTCCAGGGTCTTCTTATCTTGTGAACTTAGGCCATGGTAGCCCTCTCTTGCCATCTCAATTTCTTTTGCCTTTTCAGAGGCGATCTTCTGCCGGTAGAGAGCTTCTTGATATTGATTAAAACTTTCGTTGCTCAGCATAAAAGTTGTATTGTCATTGTCGATATGGCCTTCGGGGAACATTCCCTTTGCAATCATTTTACGCAGATCATTTTCTATATATTTTTCGCTTAATCCCGTGGCCATGGATAACTCTCTAATGGAGCAGTAGCTTTGATCTCCAAGGCACAAGAGATATTTTTGAAATCTTTTTACTCTTTTTCTCTCACTGCTTCCCTTTAAGCTGAGCCCTATACTTAAAAGGAGAAAGGGTGAAAGAATCAAGGCAAGGTTATAAAACAAACTGCCCAAGACACCGCCAAGTATTACCAGCACAAAGGTCGAAACGGAAAATCCCACTGTCCCTAGGGCTCCAAACACTGTCATCAGTGTACCGGAAACCTGCCCCATGGGCACAGTAAGCTTTGTCTGAGTAGGGGCTTTTTTATAATTGCTAATTTCTACCTTGCCATTTATTTTCGTTGCACTTGTTGATTGTGCTTTGGGTACAGTGCCCGAAATAATTTCATATTCACTGGGTTTTACCTTGTAGTTTTTGCTATTGTAACTTTGTTTGCTATTTGTATAGAGTCTACTTTTCGAAGCGATGGCTATTTTAGCTTCATTGAGTGCATCCTTGGCAATATTTTGAATATCGCGATTCAATCGATGAAAGTCCTTATTGTTTAATACATTCTGCACGGTACTGATTATTTTATCGCCAAGGTCTGAATTGTTTCTATTATTCATTTTTGCCTCCGAATATCACTACAAAGCAAAGGGATTTCTTTCCCTTTGTTTTCTTCTTTATTCTTATGAAACTTTTGGGATCAATATACTAAGAGTCTCCTATTATAAGAAGCACGCTCATGGCCCTAGGCTATATATATTATGATAACTATGATATCTATTATATACTATCATGGTTAAAAATGTTAGTTGAGAAGGCCTTAAACCTAGGATTTCGCCTCTTAATCATTACTTTGTTTTTGCTTTCATCAATAGCTGTCCTATAAAGTTTCCTCCTTCTTTAGAGCTTGTGGATGGAATACTTTTCCGTTCCAGATCCATCTATAGGCAAGAAAAATAGGAGACCATTTAAAAACCCCAATTAAAATGGATACAATTGGGGTTTATCTAGGTCTACTTCTCTTCTACTAAATTCAGTGTGAGAATTCTACTTTGTATTTCTGATTATTCTTGAAGCATAATCTTTTCTACTAAGTCCGCTACATCCTCACAGGAGTCCAAGGTGTTTTCTAGAAGTTGGTAGATTTCTTTTTTCTTTATAATGCTAAGAACATCCGATTCGTCTTCAAAGATGTGCCTCATACTCTCAGAATAAATCATATCTCCTTCTTCTTCTAGGGCATTGATTTCAATAACCAAATTATTAATTCTGTTGTTTGGGTTTTTCTTGAAATCCTTAAAGGCTATCATAAGCTCGTGGGTCTTCTCACAGGCTAAAACGATAACCTCTACAAAGCGCAGCATAAAGTCGTCTCTTTTTTCTACTCCCATAATATTAAGGTGAATGGCAATGTCATTGATGCTGTCGGTTACATTTTCAATCCCTTCCAACACGTCCATAATGTCGCTTTGATCAATGGGGGTGATAAAGGCTGTTTCAATAATCTTTAAAGACCTGTGACGGTGGCCGTCGCCTTTGTGTTCTATATCTTTTATATGCTGGAAGCTTTCTCTATCAATTCTTTCCTCTTGGAAAGCCGCCTTTAATGCCCGCGCGGCTTCAAGAGAAACCCCTGATCCCTCTACAAACATTTCAAAAAAATCAACTTTTTTACGGGAAAATTTATTTAGGACTTTTTGTACAAAGGACCTTGACTCTTGATTCTCCTTACTACTGTCTTGATTTGTTTTATTATTCATTTTAATATACCTCCAGGTTTTGTTTCAATTGGTCAAGGGCTCAGAACTAGATAAGAAGGAAGCGGAAAACCGTAGCAAATACGTAGCCTAAAAATAAGCAAGCTGGAAAAGTTAGAACCCAGGCAATCATCATTTCCTTGGCAATGCCCCAATTGACTCTATTGACTCCCTTTGAAGCTCCGGCCCCCATCATAGCACTTCCCTTGGTGTTGGTGGTACTAAGGGGAATTCCTAGGACAGTGGCCATTAGCATGCTCCCTGAAGCCACAACCTCCGCTGCAAAGCCCTGATACTTCTCAAGCTGAACCATATCCATACCCATGGTTTTGATGATTCTGTATCCTCCGATGGAAGTTCCTGCCGCCATTAAAACCGAGCACAATATCATAATCCAAAGGGGGATATTCATTGCTCCGCTTAGATCATTGGAATAAACACCACCAATAACCAAGGCTAAATAAAGAACACCCATAAATTTTTGTCCATCTTGGGCACCATGGCTAAAGGCCATCAAAGAAGCACTCACTACCTGTCCCCTGCTAAAGAATTTATTGGCTGCCCTTCGTTTTGCATTTCTAAACAAAGAAGCAATGGATTTGGACCCTAAAAAGCCCAAAACAAAACCCAGTACAGAGGAAATAAGCAGACCGATTAAAACTTTGTTTAATGAGCCCCAGTTAAAAGCATCTATTCCATTAAGAGACATCCCGGCTCCCATGAGGCCCGCTATCAGAGCGTGGCTTTCACTGGTAGGGATGCCATAGCGCCAAGCCGACACTGCCCAAATAATTATGGAAAGCTGTGCAGCACCCAGGGTCACTAGGGCTTCTTTTCCTGCGCCAATATCAACGATGGTTGCAGTGGTTTTAGCCACGGCAGAGCCCATAAGAAACACTCCCAGAAAATTAAAGACCGCGCCTAAGATAATGGCAGCCCTAGGACTCAGAACCCGTGTGGAAACCACTGTGGCTATAGCATTGGGCGCATCTGTCCAACCATTTACAAATATCGAACCACAGACCAGTATAACCACAACAATTAGCAATGTAGTCAAGTTCAACCTCCTAATTTTTAACATAAAAAATATCCGTTACTCTAAAATTTCATGATACCTGAAATACAAATCTATTCTTTTTATCTTTATTATTGTAACAAAATATAAAAATAAAACAAAGGAAAATCGATTTAGATTCAAAATAAATTGCTTTCATTTTTCTCTCTTCTATCAGCCCAATATATTGAAGTAAATAGGCTACAGGCCCTGACAGGCACCTAAAAGGGCTAACCTTTTGTGTTGCCTAGCTAACTGATTGTTTTAAATTCAAGTTTTTTATACTAGGACTTCATTTTATTCCAATCTCCATGGATTCAGTTAAGTATTTGCGCTTTAGGGTAATTAGATAATAATGGAAAAAAATTAAAGAGGTGTGATATGAAAGTTGTTATCATAGGTGGAGTGGCAGGAGGTATGAGTACTGCTTTTAAAGCAATCCGTGAAAATCCTAACTTAGACATTACAGTTTTAGAACAAGAAGATTATATANNAATGATATAGACAAGACAATGTTCTCAAGAACCTTAAAGGATGCCCAGGAAAAAAACATCCATTTGTTGCAAAGGCACAAAGTAGGCTCGGTAGATTTTGATAAAAAGCGAGTTTTTGCCCGAGATTTAGATAAAGGGGAAGAAAAGATATTCCACTACGATCAGCTGGTAATCTCCACCGGAGCAAAGGCGCTCATTCCCGAAATGGACGGAATGGATTCGGATAATGTATACACCATTACCAAACCCTATATTGTTAAAAGACTCAAAGAAAATCTTGAAGACTATAAAACCATCGCTATCATTGGCGGTGGCTTTATCGGTGTGGAAGTGGCCGAGCAGTTATCTAAGTACAAACACCTAAAGGTAAATCTATACCACTCCCGAGATCAGCTCTTAAATAAAGTCTATGACGCTAAGGCGGGTAAAGCCATCGAAGAAGAACTAATCAAACTTGGAGTAAAGATTCACTTTTCCGAAAGACTTAAAGATATTATTGTAGAGAATAAAAGTGTAAAGGAAATCATTACCACAAATCGACAGGATAAAATCGACGCCTTAATTTTAGCCGTAGGCTTTCGGCCCAATACAGATATTTTTAGTGATAAAAGACTGGAGAAACTTAAAAACGGTGGGATTGTCATAGATAAATACGGCCGGACTTCCATCAAAGATGTATGGAGCGTAGGCGATTGTGCCACGGTTCCCCATAAATTTCTCAAGGATGCTTATATTCCTCTGGCAACCAGTGCCAGTAAAATAGCCCGGCAAATAGGGATAAATTTATCCAAACAAGAGGAAGATTTCTTTGCCCCCTATGAATCCATAAGCAGCAGTTCTGTAAAGGTAGGAAATTTAGAGTTTGGTACTACAGGGCTTACAGAAACTCAGGCAGAGGACCTGGGCTACGATTATGCTGTTGCCCAGTCTAAAATCCAAAATAAACCAGGCTATATGCCCGGTTCCCATCCCTTGGATTTCAAAATTATCTATGAAAAGAAAAGCTACAGGATTCTAGGAGCTCGAATTTTCGGAGAGAGGGATGCCGTACTCCGGCTTCTTCCCTTTACCACGGCTATCCATGGGAATCTTACCACTGAGGATCTAGCCTATTATGACTACGCTTATTCGCCTCCCTTTTCTCTAACCTGGGAAGCAGTAAATACCGCAGCTTCCGTGGCAAAATAAGATAAGGGCAAGGAAGATATCCTAACAAACCATAGGCCAAGTTAGATGCCCAAACCTATGGTTTGTTTTAAATGCATTTACACTATTAATTCTAAGGAAAGAGGCCTGGGCATTTTTAATGCACCGATAAAAAGGGAGGAAGAAAATGTGGGATAATGTCGATATAATACTCTTTAGATTGTTTCTAGCTCTAATTTTTTCGGGTCTCATAGGATATGAAAGAGAAGTAAGTGAAAGCAATGCTGGCCTGAAGACACATATCCTTGTTGCCATTGGCTCAACCATTGTGGCTTTGATGCAAGTAGAAATAACACAATACGCAAGAGAAATTGCCCTAGCCAATCCCCTGGGGCCCATGAATGTCACCTCCGACGCTTCTAGATTAATTGCCCAGGTTGTTAGTGGCATTGGTTTTTTGGGTGCCGGAACCATTATCGTTACAAAAAGCAATATATCGGGACTGACTACTGCTGCTTCCATCTGGGCGGTGGCCAGTATTGGCTTAGCCCTGGGTATGGGATTCTATCCCATCGCCGTATTTGGATTTCTCTTTGTTATTTTGACCTTATTTATATTTAAACGTTTTGTCAATGTAAATAGATCCTATAGTATTATCGTTAAGTATATGGGAGGAGCTCCTACTCTAAAGGAAATAAAAGTCACCTTGGATAGCTTGGATTTTAAATATGAACTTTTATCTTACAATAGTGATATCTTTGTTGATTATGTCATTCGAGAAAATGTTTTTAAAATAAAAAACAAAAGCACGGACTTTCAAGGCATTATGGCCAAGTTATCCAATATAGAAAATATTATCAGTGTAGAAAGAAGTGATCTGCACATTTAAACTGAAAATTCAAAGGGCCCTCTGGCTCGCTGACAATAGCTCCTAGTGTCTATGAAGAACAAAGCCCAAAGCCTATTTAAGGTAAAAAAAGAAGAGGAAAATTGTCCTCTTCTTTTTTTTGTTTTCATTTATTTGGTTCTTTGTGACTTCCATGGTCATGGTTAAAGCTTATTTTGCTCTAAAAGTTTGGATAAAAAATACTGAATTTGAACCCTCCACCAGTCCCAATCGTGATTTACATCGTATCCCCAGTAATCAACCCAGGCAGGAATATTTTTTTCATACAAAATATGTTCAAGCCCTTGGGTGTCCTTAATGCTATCTTCTTCCCAGGCACCTTGGCCTGTGCAAATAATAATATTGCTATTTCGATACAAATCCAAATAGCGTGAATCCTCCAGCTGAGATAAATAATCTACCGGGGAATTGGTATAGATATCAAATTTATCTAGATTTTCTCCCAAAAAAAATCTAGCGTCATAGATGCCACTGAGAGCGATAACACTCTCAAAGATATCGGGATGTTTGAAAAAGAAATTCGCGCTATGATATCCACCCATACTGCAGCCCGTAGCCATCATTTTCCCAGGGTAATTGTTGTGGAGCCGGATAAAGGGAATGACTTCGTCGACGATATAACTGTCGAAAGCGTTGTGGAGCCTACCTATATCCTCCACATTTTCTTTCTTACTAAGCCAGGTCTCATTGTCTATACTATCTAGAGTGTAGACCCGGATAACTCCGCTTTCAATATAATCTTTACAGGCTTCGATCATGCCAAAACCCTCGTATTCGTAAAATCTCCCTCCCGAGGAAGGAAATACCACTAGGGGTTTACCGCTATGACCATAGCTTTTAAACTGCATAACTCTTGCCAATTTCGAACTATAAAAAGAATGGTTCTCTATATGCATCTCACTGTTACTCCCTTTGATTTCGCTGTTAAAGTGTTTCTCTTTGCAGTATAAATTGCGCCGCTTCTATTAAAGATTCTTTATCCGGCGCCTTTAATACTATACCGTAGTTGCCAATGGCGGCGGCAAAAACAGAAGCGATGGGGCCATTGTATATCATTAAATCCTTGTATTTTATAAGAACGTCCTCGACGG
>LFRM01182609.1_pt1 | contig 10828 bp, 8 predicted proteins | sample 618341 | NCBI WGS metagenome assembly LFRM01 (sample SAMN03654438, study PRJNA283298) | anaerobic digester metagenome | isolation source: pool of bioreactors CSTR01a, CSTR02a, and CSTR03a thermophilic anaerobic... | place: Denmark: Kgs. Lyngby | collected 2014-05-21
CTTTAATTATAGTGTATATCTTTCAATATTACAATCGTTTCCTTTCCACCTATCATATGATAAACTTGTGTTAGTTACTGTTCACTGCAAAATAATAAATCATATGGAAGGAGCCTTTGCAGGAACGATTTTCAATGCTCTTATAAAAAAGGAGGATATGTATGGGTAATGTAATGTTTCAGAGAGAAATTGAGGTACGACATGATGTGGATATACTGGTTGTAGGCGGTGGACCTGCTGGTATCGCGGCTGCAGTTGTTGCTGCAAGACAAGGTGCTAAAGTATTTCTTGCAGAGGGTTCATCATGCTTAGGCGGTATGGGCACAATTGGTCTAGTGCCTGCCTTTATGCAGTTTACTGATGGGAAGAATTTTCTTGCAGCTGGAATCGGGGAGGAAGTTCTAAACAAGATGTGGCAATATGGTGGGAAAGTTGAAGGTTCAGCATATTCCATTAAGGCCGAAGCATTGAAGAGGGTCTATGACGACATGGTAACTGAGGCTGGTGTTGATTTTGCTTTCCATACTCAAATGGTTGCTGTGGACGCTACCGATGGCCAAGTAAACCATGTAATTTTTGCTGCAAAAAGCGGGATATTTGCAGTTAAAGCCAAGGTTTATATTGATGGCACTGGAGATGGCGATTTGTGTGCCTGGGCTGGGGCTGACTTTGAAAAAGGTGATCAGAACGGTAATATGATGGCTGGAACTCTTTGTAGCATATGGTCAGATGTTGATTGGGATAAAGTTGTAAAACCTGATAGGAGACGGATAGAAGAAGCTTTTAAAAATAAAATATTTACCAACGAAGATCGTCATCTACCTGGAATGTGGAGAGTTGGAAATTCTCTTGGTGGTGGAAACATTGGGCATACATACGGAGTTGATTCCACAGATGAGCGCTCACTCACCAAATCTCTAGTATGGGGTCGAAAATCTTTGATGGAATATGAGAAGTATTATAAAGAATTCCTTGAAGGTTATGAAGATATGGAACTGGTAACAACTGGAGCACTTCTAGGAATTAGAGAATCCCGCAGAATCATTGGAGACTATGTTATGGTATTAGAAGATTTTAATAACAGGGCGAGCTTTGACGATGAAATCGGGAGATACTCATACCCTGTTGATATCCATGCCTCTGATGCCTCAAAGGAAAGCTATTCCAACTTTGAAAAGGAATTCTATAACTTGAGATATAAAGAAGGAGAAAGCTATGGTATTCCATACCGCGCTTTAACACCGAAAGGTCTCGATAATGTTCTGGTAACTGGACGTTGTGTTAGCTGTGATAGGTACATGCAAGCCTCTATCCGAGTTATGCCAGGTTGCTATATAACAGGACAGGCAGCAGGAGTTGCAGCAGTAATTGCAGCTGAGAAGAATACTGATATTCGGGGCTTTGATGTAAAAGAACTACAACAAAGATTGAAAGATATAGGTGCCTATTTGCCAAGTTTTAATGGGTAGAAGCTCTTTACAGCTATTGAAGCAATAAAGTATCAAAATAGAAAACAGCTAGATTCAGGTGTTTACCCTAACTAGCTGTTTCTTTATTAGCTTTATGTTTATAACTTAATTCTTGTATATTACACTAGCTACTCTGTTATCCTTCTCATGTATGTGGCAACTATGGCACTTTCCGTAACAAAATCTGTAAATCCACTCTCTGCAGAAATCCTAGCTTTATATCCCACTGCCTTTAGTTGGTCTACAAATGCAGGTAAGTCAGTACCATTATATTTACCAGGAAAAGTTCGGTCTGCTTCTGAAATGTGTACATGCACCAATAAATGTGCTGCATCAGCTAACACTGATAATGGTTCATTTTCACGAGCCATATGATACGAATCAGCTAGTAATCTAATATGCCCCAACTGCAATTTCTCCACCAATTCCGCACCCTCTGTAACAGATGTTAGAATATTACATTCCTTCTGGTTAAGAGGCTCAACAGCAACTGTGATATTATGCTTTACAGCATACTCATTGCACATGGTCAAAAAGTCTTCAATCCAGCGCATACCCTCCTTACGGTCCATTCCATCTGGAATCCTTCTTGCTCCACCGCTACCAAAAACTACTGTATCGACACCTAGCTTCTGCATACGTGTCATGGACTCCTTCACATGTTCTTCCAATTTAGAGCTGTCGCCCTTAATTATCGGTAAGCTAGGAGGAACAAAACTATTGCAAACTTCAAGATTCCTGATTGCACTTGCTAAGGCCATTTCATCATCAGTCAAGCCCATGATCAATCCAACCGTTGCTTCTGCAAAATCAAAGCCGTTTTCAAGAGTTTTTTCTACACCCGCTTTTAAAATATCATAGGAAGAATGTGAAACCTCACCGACTCCTTCCAGCATAAACGAGTAACCTGGTATACAACAACCTATTCTATTCATATACAACAGAGTTCATAGATCCGTGACTTTGGTCATGGGAAGTGAACTCCTTTTACGCCACCTTTCCTTCTATATAAGTGTATTTTAGTTACTATTGACAGTCTTAAAATATATTATATTTTTGTTACACTTGACTAGCTGTAAATAGTAACGCATTTCAAGTTAGGACAGTTGAACTTCTTTGCCAGTTCTAGCAGATTCATAGATTGCATCTAGAATTTTCATAATCTCTACACCATCTTCTGCCGGACTAATGCACTCGGTGCCATTGGCAACACAATCTACAAAGTGAGCTATTTCATTTTCAAAAAGCCCTGTGAAGCTGAGAGCCGTGTCATTAGCTGGTGTAACATTAACAAGATAATCGTTCATCTCTGAATAAAACTCCAGACTTGGATCAATTTTTACACCTGATTTTGTTCCAAACAGCTCAATATTACCTGAATCTTGTTTCAGATTTAAGCTGAAGCTGGTTTCTACGGTTAGTACTGAGCCGTTATCAAATTTAATCATTCCCAAGGCTAAATCTTCTACATCAAAAATGTTATCCTCGGCATCTGTGGCACGATATCCTTTGGTGCCTTTAATATTGCTACGGTCTCCTAATTTGTCAAAAGTAGCCCCTGTGATGGATACTGCCTTAGGTTTATCCATCAAATAGCGAACCAAGTCAATAACGTGAACGCCTAGATCAATCAAAGGTCCTCCACCCGACCTGCTCTTATCACCAAACCATCCGCCTGGGCTTCCAGCTCTTCTTAGATAGGATGCTTTTGAGTAATAGATTTCTCCTAGCATTTCATTGTCAATAAAGTCTTTTAGTATTCTAGCATCATTTCCAAACCGTCTTACAAAACCGATCATAAGAAGCTTACCGGATTCTTTTGCCACCTTTTCCATTTCCAGTGCTTCCTCTGAATTCATGGCCATGGGTTTTTCGCATAACACATGTTTTCCAGCTTTCAAAGCTGCAATAGTAGCAAGAGCGTGAACACTGTTCCATGTACATACACTAACAGCATCCAGTTCTTCTAATTTTAGCATCTCATTATAGTCAGTAAAAACATGCTTATAGCCATGTTCTTGAGCATAATCCTTTACTCTTTGCTCATTTATATCACAGGCAGCATAGAGTTCAACATTTTCGAGAGCTTTATAGCCTGCAGTGTGCACTCCGCTTATACTTCCGGTACCAATAATCCCCACTTTAATTTTTTTCATAGATTTCTTCTCCAGTCACTTTTTACTGTACATACAATTTTAATGCGCAAGCTTTTTTAAAACTTACAGGCTTATCTTCTTAATTGTGTTATTTAAGAAGTTAACTGCTGCTCTGATATCTTTTTCAGGATTGTCTCCTACTTCTCTTTCGATGGTTAAGAAACCATTGAAGCCAATGGAATTAAGAGCCTTTAGATATTCAATAAAGTCAACACTTCCCTCTCCCAGGGGTACTTCCTTAAATGCTGCTCCAAGCTGTATTTCCTCTTCAATCATACCGTAAATTACTTCTGGATCGCTTTCTCTTAGCTTGATTCCGTCTTTTGCGTGGGTATGAACAATATAGTCTTTTAGGTTGTAAACAGCCTGAACAGGGTCATCACCTGTAACCATAACTAGGTTTGCAGGATCAAGATTTACTCTAACTCCCCTTGAATGTAGGCTATCTAAGAACATTTTTAGAACTGCAGAAGTTTCTGGTCCTGTTTCAATGGCAAAGCTTGCTCCTAAGTTATCCCCATACTCCCCAAGTTCTTCACAAGCTTCCTGAAGAATGCTCCATCGTGGATGCTTTGGATCTTCAGGAACAACACCTATATGAGTAGTAATAATATCTGTTTCCAAATCTTTTGCCAAGTCCATGATTCTCTTGGATTTTTCAATTCTGGCTGGATTCTCTTCTAGGTCAGCAAAGCCTTTCCCCAAGTCTCCACAGAGAGCAGAAATAGTCAGGCCATTAGACTTAACCATATCTAGGAATTCTTTTCTTTGCTTTTTATCCATGTTTTCTGGAGCCATGGGCCCTCTAGTTGCATAAACTTGAATTCCAGCTGCACCAACCTCTTTTGCTTTTTTTACTGCTTCTCTGGTGCCAAGTCTAAATGAATCAGTAATAACACCAATACTAAACATTATAATTTCCTCCATTTTTACTATTTAAATTTTTATTATATTCAAAATTATATTAGGTTTTAACATCACTATAAACCCCTTATTTTCGTGCATTAACACCCAATACATTTTGAAGCTTATTTATATCAAGATCCTTAAATCCTATACCACTTTTTGCTGTGAGAGCAGCTGCTACCCCTGCAGCTTCGCCTGTTAAAGCACAGTTAGGAATAACCCTCGTAACATCCCACATTTCTGTTGTGACAGAAACACAGCGACCAGCAACAGAAAGATTGGAGATTTTATTCCCATAAAGCATTCGGTATGGCAAATCATAAACAGGGCCTCTTTTTCGCCAATCACTGGTTTTTCCTATGCTATCTTCAAACTCTGTACCTTCTTCACTGATATCTAAGGTATAGGCACCAGAAAGCCTTCTTGTCATTCTTACAGGAGGAACAACTGGAATGGTGACTGGCATTATGCTTTCGTCTTCTTGTTCTACTCTTTTTTTCAAAACATCCTCAAGAATTACTTTATGCCCTCTTATTAGAAGCTGGTTGATGTCATCGGATACCAACCCATCGTAGGTTCGTTCCGTTGGTTTACCATGGTAAGGAGTTGCCATAGGCTGCAGTTTATAACCATTTTTATGGGAATAATAATACCATGCTGCCCATCTATTTTCTCTATATGTTTCTACATTTTCACCTGCAAACTCGCAGATATCTGCATCACCTGTACAGTCAACTACTGACTTGGTTGAAATAGCATAATGTCCTTCCTTGTTGTCTACGATTACTTCAGTTATACGATTGTTGTCAACATTTACCCCAGTTATATGTGTATCATATATAACCTCAACACCTTCAGAAAGTAAAAGCTGTTCTGCAGCAATTGCAAATAGTTGTGGATTATATTGTACGTCATATCTTTTCTTTTTCTTTTCCTCAAAGCTTCCATTGTTAAGCCATGCTTCCGGATATCTGCCTTCATAGCCATATTTAATGGATAGTTTTAATAGTTCTTCTCCAATGCCAAATATAATCTGATTGCCCATACCATCACATAATGGTAGATAGATGGTTACTATTCCCAGAGTTCCAAGGCCACCTAAAAGACATTGCTTTTCGATTAGTTTTACACTAGCTCCATTTCTTGCAGCAGCAAGAGCTGCAGCAATCCCTGCTACACCACCACCTGCTACCACTACATCACAAGAACCCTTAACAGGTGTCTTTTTTTCTTTTTCAATAATATAAGTCATAATTACCTCCTCTATATACAACCAGTATAGCAAATTGCTAGCTTAAAAGTCTAGCTAAAAGTCTAGATGTTGAACTATAATTTATCAGCAAAAGCCTGAATCTTCAACGCATCTCTCGATGCTCTGATCACACTTTCCGTGTTGATGTAGGTATCTTTTCCTTCCAGCTCATCTACAAACACTTTTAGGCAATCTGCCGTTCTCTCCTCTGGCACTGGCAAAAACTCAGCATTAGGTTTTCCGTCCAGAGCTACCATAATTTCTTTGGCTCCAGCAGTAAACTCCATGACACCTTTAGTGCCCCAAATAGTAAAACGCCAGTAAAATGGCAAAGAGTATCCAGAGGAGTTTGGTGCTGAATAGGATACGTCGCCCATAAGCCCTGCTCCATTTGATAGCTCTACCATAAATTGACCACAATCCTTAAAATGAGGAACTTCTGTTGCATAAGCATTCCAGCAACGTGCAGATGTAACATTTTTCATGGAAAGGCCTGTGAGATACTCTACTAAGTCTATACCATGAATTGCAATATCGTTTATGGTGCCACCATGCTTACCTTCTTCAAAGTACCAGTTAGGTCTGGAGCCATACATAAGAGGATGCTGACCAGTAAAGAGTAAAGCGTGAATTTCCCCAAGCTTACCTTCTTGAATAAAATTACGTACTGGCTGTACAACCTTGTTTTGTCTCAGATCCAACATGCAACCGACCTTTAAACCTTTTTCCTTTGAGAGTCTTTCTATTTCTTCAAGCTCATCTAGGGAAGTACATAGAGGCTTATCTGCATATACATGCTTACCAGCTTTCAAAGCATCGATCGCCAAGCTTCCACGTTTGCCGTAGTAATCACCAATTGCTATGACATCAATATCTTTTTCACTTAACATATCTTGATAATTATCATGGGTGAATTTCACTCCCAAATCTGCTTCAGCAGCAGCTCGAGCATCTGCATTAGCTTCATAGGCTGCTACAATTTGCACATCAGAATTTTCCTCAGCCAGCTTGTAAAGTGCATTAATGTGCCCATGTCTAAATCCAGCAAAAGCTATTTTAATCATAAAACCATCCATCCTTTATAGTTTATATCTAAATTTAATCACATGTACAAAACAATAGTACCACTTAAAAAACAATAGCTACCACAAATAATACATGTCATAAACAAGTTCTTTATAATGTCTTGATTTCCTTCTTTTATATATAAATACACCTAATGTTCATGTCTTACGATTCCCTAAAGCGTTAATTCTTAAGGCCTAACATTGCCTCTCCTTGTGGCATCTAATTGCTTTATGCCAAACAGTTTCTCTGAATTTCCATGGGAAACCTTTTGTAGCGTTTCATAGTCGAGTCTTAGTTGGTTTATAAACCTGGCATGACAAAGAAAGCCTTGATAATCGTATTCAGTTGCACCATCAGGAGATAATGCAGAATCGGTACCAAACAGTATTCTATCAGCATGCTGTGTTACAAATTTATGCAGTTTTTTCCTATCATCTTCATATACTTGATCTGCCCATCTGGTATAAAAGCCGCAGCTAGTGTCAATATATAGATTCTTATATTCCTCAAATAACGAAGTTAGGCGTTCAAGTCCTACGTGTAGCTGATGTGCTCCTATGACATTCATGTTTGGGAACCTTCTTAATACCTCCAGCATTACCTGCAGCAAATCCTCATTTGTAAAGTTAACTCCTGTTTTCCATCCATCTGACCAATATGCATTAGTGCCTCCACCTTGATATGGGGAGTTACTGTGTCTCTGTGTAACATGCCATAGTATTGGAATACCTGCTTCATCAACCATCTTAAAAATGCGGCTCCATTCCTCACTAAGCCAAACATCGTGTTTGCCTTGGCCTCTCATGATTAAGTTGTTGTGGAGTTTTAAACCCTTCACTCCGTTCTTTATTGCTTTTTCAAGAAGTTCAGCATCAGGCTTGTCGTGAGGTAGCCACAGTATCCAATCCATTCTATCATCAGCTGAAGACACATCGCCATATACCTTAAAATCATCTTCATGTTTTGCAATAAGAACTACATTTCCTAATCGGAAAGCCTCCAAGTGAGAAAACCACTTATCCAGGATCTTGTAAAGCTCAGCCTGGGTTTTACATCCGTCTATGTGATTGTGACAGTCAATCCAATACTCTTCACTGGGTTGAAATTGGAATCCCCAACCTGCTGAAAACCCATTATCAAGCCTTTCTCTTTCTTCAACATAAGGGCAATAGACCTGATGAACATTATGATTTGTTTTATTAGACATCTAACTCCCTCCACTTATTTAAATTCATATCCTGCATTGATGTTACTAGACTCCTACTTAAAAGACTTTCTAATCACATCAGAAACCTGCCCTGCTAGAAGTTGATACCCTTCTGAGTTCAGATGACATTGATCAATGAAATAAGATTCTGGCTGCTCATATAAGAGCTTGAATAAATCATTGACTTCAATTCCCTGCTCCTTCATGACATCACGAGCAACCTCATTATACTTAACAACCTCATCTTGGATACGGTAATTATGACCTTGAACAAATTCTTCGTTTATAGGTGTCATTGTTGCAAAGATAATTTTTGCATTGGGGGCCTTCTCTTTCATCTTACGACAAATGCGACGCAAGGTATCAGCATACTGCTCTGTGGTATTTAGGGGTAAGTCGTCCCCATTGAAATGAACCACATCCCATAATCCATTGTTCCAATGAATAACATCAATCTCTTCTGGATTGTCAACTAAAGCCAACCATGTGAATAGATTGGCAAAAGTATACTGGGTGAAACGACTGTTATCCTCAGGAAAAACTACCTTTGCAATATCTTTAAGATTTTCCTTGACGTATTTGCAATACCCTATTCTTATGGAGTCACCTAACAAAATTACATTTTTCACGTTCTTCTTCCTCTTTCTCTTAATTATCTATTTTGAAGTTTAGCCTCACTGTATTCATTGGCTTTTTTATTCTTTCTCCATGTCTTAATGTTACTTCCATTTCCTACTATCAATCTATTTATCTATTGCACTACTTCTAAGCCCAATTCTCTACATTTATTCTGTTTATTACTTATCTTTTAATGTTACTTTTACATTTTATATTACTTTTACATTTCACTTTAAAAGTTTGACTGGACCCAGGAGACCAGAGGCTAGTTTTGCCAAGCGGGTACGATTTGCATTTACATTGGTGGCTTCAACTGTTAATACATGCTTCCCAGCTGATAGCTTTCCAAGATTACATTTGTAAGGTGGCCAAGGGAGGACTCCGCAATCTTTGCCGTCTATCTTTATTGTCGCTACATCCTCGACTCTTCCCAAATCAATCCACAGCTCCTGATCTTCTGTAAGCTGAAATTCCCGTTGATAAATTGCTGTACCTGCAAATGAAGGATAGCCGATCACTGTCCAAGGCAGAAGATTATCTAGGGTAACTCTATTGTCATTGGCTTTAATAAATGGGAAAGAAGCATGGCTATAGCGGTAATCGCATGTAAAGGAACCGCAAAGATAAGGTATTTCCTTTATCCCCTGTTCGTTTCCTAAAGTTTCAACTCGTACTACATTTAAACTTGGTGTGGTTCCACCCTTTATAGCATGACTAATATCAGCAACCCAATTTAAACAATCAAATACACGCTGTTGCTCCCAATTTTCAATTTGAGTATCATTAACAAACAGCTTCCAATCATCTGAAAAACTGCTTTCCTCTATAACCAACTTGGCATCTCCAGGATCTCCTGTAAACATAAAGCGACAGTAATAGCTTTTTCCACTTTTGTAATCACCGGATTCTAATTTTGGTTCTGCTTCTCTTTGCATAAGGTCGAAGCCTGGGTTTGAAAAGGGGTTCTGCCCTGCCTCATTATCCAAGACAAAATGCCAGAAATTTAACGGTACTTGATTCTTTTCAAATTCCACTGTCCAGTCTGTTGACAGATCAGCAACTGTCTCAAAATCTCTAACTACTGCTGTCTCTGGCAGACAAGTTATGTTTTTCGAATCAGAGGAGGTTTTCAGCAATATACTGCCCCGAGGAGGAATCCTTAGCTGAAGACCTAAAACCTCTCCTTTAAACTCCTCTTCTCGGCGGTTGAAAACAAAGGTTCGCTTGCCCTCTTCCTTTTGTCGCTCCAAAACAAATATATCTTCTTTGCCTTCACCATCTACTATAAAGCCTGGTAACTTAGCTAAGAAATTATTATCAGGGGTTTCGTAAAAGCTAAGAAACTTATCAGTCTGATTAGCCCATGTTTCAACAGGTTCCTGGATATTCTGGCTTATTGATAGAGGAATTTTACCTACAGCTATTATCTTACCACCTGCATTAGCAAATCTCAATATTGCCTTAGCTGTACGATGATCAATATAGCTTAAATAGGGAAGTATTAAATAATTATATTTTTCAGGAGTTGTTATTGTACCCTCTTCATTAACACTTTCTTGAAGGGTAACCTCATCTATGAAATCAAAATCCTTTTGATGACTTAGTAGCTCTTCAACTAATCTATGTATAGAGTCCTCTTCTTCAAGATAACGCCAATCAATACTCGGTTTTATTTGACAGGCTAAGCTGGTGGATGGATAAAGAACGGCGATTTGACAAATATGAGTACCACCTGTCAGCTCATCACATGTATTAACCAGATAATCAAGAAAAACAGGCATATACTTCCATTCGCTATGCTGATAGAAGAGAGAAGGTGGAACTTCATCCTTTCTAGGGCCATCCAGGGAATAGCTAAGCCCGTGTAGATTGAAATAGTTAACACCCAAAACCAAATGATAATCCAACAAATACTTTAGATCTCGAATGCTTGCTTCATCCCCAATTACTGCTAGGGAATCACTACCTGCCTGTGGTTTATTAAAAAGATGTGCAGCTGAGGATGCAACTTTAATTCCGCTATGGTAAGCAGAAGCTTCCTTCCAGCCACAGCTTGCGCCCAAGGGGTCTGTACAAGGAACATCAATCTCTTTATAGCAGCGTAACTCATTTGGCCACCATGCAGCAACCAATGAGAGCCATTCTGTCCGGG
>LFRM01306489.1_pt1 | contig 10828 bp, 10 predicted proteins | sample 618341 | NCBI WGS metagenome assembly LFRM01 (sample SAMN03654438, study PRJNA283298) | anaerobic digester metagenome | isolation source: pool of bioreactors CSTR01a, CSTR02a, and CSTR03a thermophilic anaerobic... | place: Denmark: Kgs. Lyngby | collected 2014-05-21
ATCGTGGTTACTTTTGTCAATTAGCCTCCACGAAATTTACACCACTACTTGAGACTATAACGTGCCGGGGAGGATTACCAATATACAATAATATACAATGAAGATTGTTCTTAGGCGAGCGGGATATAGAAGATATCTGACACAGTTAGGCCGCGCTCATCTTATTTGTAAAAATAACAATAATGTTGTTATAACAACATACAGGGGGCATTTTACATTTTATAATAACGGTGTTATAAGAAAAAGGAGGCAATTATCATGGCAAAAAAGATTGATCTGAACAAGAGCGTATATGAGCTTACAAAGGAATACCCGGAACTCATCGACATCATGGCAGGTCTCGGTTTTACCGAAATAACCAAAAGTGCAATGAGAAATTCGGTAGGGAAGCTGATGACAATTCCAAAGGGGGCAAAGATGAAGAATATCTCCATGATGGATGTTGTCACAGTACTTATGTCAAACGGATTTGAACTTGAAGGAAATATGCCGGCAATTGCACATGAAGGAAAAACCGAACATACCGTCTCCCCCGAAAGCAAGACAGAAAGCCGCAAGCAGTTGCTGAAAGGGTACCTTAAAAGACTCAATGCAGGGGAGAATCTTGAAAGCGTACGCGCCGATTTTGTTAAGAATTTCAGTGACGTAGAGGCATACGAAATTATGAATGCCGAGCAGGAACTCTTAAAGGAAGGCACTCCGCTGTCCGAAGTCCAGAAGCTCTGCGATGTGCATTCCGCATTGTTTCACGGAGCAACGACCGAGGAAAAGATAGCGAATGCGGAGAAGGCGGTTGAGGATTCGCTTATCCGCAAGAAGGTTGCCTCGGAGCTTGCAAAGCGTGATTCATTCCCCGAAGCGGATTATTCTGATAAGAATGTCCGTGCCGCTGAGCTGGCGGCCATCCCGGGTCACCCGCTTTATACCTTTACAAAGGAAAACGAAGCATTTACAGCACTGTTGGCCCGCTTCCGTGCGGAGAGAGACGAGAGTCTCGTTGCAAAGTTTCGTGAAGTGTCGATTCACTATGCCAAGAAGGGGGATCTGCTGTATCCGCACCTCAAGGTAAAATACGGAATTTCCGGGCCTTCCGATGTCATGTGGACGGTAGATGATGAAATCCGTGACGAGCTCGCCGCGCTTGCCAAAGATGAGCATCACGACAAGGAATGGAATGCCCGTCTTGATGCGGTTCTGAAACGCGCTGAGGAGATGGTCTACAAAGAACAGAACATCCTCTTTCCGATATGCGCCGTAAACTTTACCAAAGATGAGTGGTTTGAAATCTACCATGATTCGAAAGACTATGCACCGTGTTTTGAGGTTGTTAGCGAAGAGTGGAAGGAAGCCGAAGAGGCGTACACAGAAAAGAAAATTTCCTATGAGCAAGAAATCGTCATGCCCGGCGGACACATGACGGTAGAACAGCTTACGGCAATGCTGAACACAATCCCGTTGGAAATCAGCTTCATTGACGCGGATAATAAAAACCGTTTCTTCAATGAGGGGCCGAAGGTATTCAAGCGCCCGGGAATGGCAATAGGCCGCGAAGTCTTTTCCTGCCACCCGCCGAAGATAGAGCCGATAGTAAGAAGCATCCTTGATGATTTCCGTAACAACAGGCGCGACAGTGTTCAGATCTGGATGGAGAAGAACGGAAGAACCATGCTCGTTACCTATATGGCGGTCAGGGATAAGAATAAGAATTATCTCGGGACACTCGAGATGGTTCAGGATATGGAGTTCGCCAAAGAACATTTCAAGGGATAAAACAAAGCCGGCTCATTTATTCCGAGCCGGCTTTTGGAAAACGTTATTGAATTTCATTAAGTGTGAATTCGTTCTTTCTGAAAGTTATGAGCCTGTCCTTTTGCATTTTGCTCAGTTCGTTAGACAAAGCACTCCTGTCCACCCCCAGGTAATCCGCAAGCTGCTGGCGGTTAAAAGGAATGGTAAAGCGGGTGCTGCCGTGAATCATAACCTGTTCGGACAGGTAGGAAAGAAGACGGCCCCTCAAAGATTTCGGAGCGATGTGCATCATGCGGCTGGAAAGGTTAAGACTCTTCTGAGCCGAGATGCGCAGAAGGTTATGGATCAGCCTGTGATGAAAGCTGCATCCGTGCTGACAGGTGGTAAGCAGTTTTGTGAAGTCAAGAAAAAGAATCACCGAATCCTCTGCCGCAACCACATCACAGGTAAGCTCTTTTCCGGGTATGGCGGCATAGTTTTCCGCAAAAATCTCCCCTTTTTCCATGTGCCCGAAAATGTTGCTGCTTCCCCAGTAGAAGTTCACTACAATATTGACGCTTCCGGATTCCACAAGTCCGAATTCGCGAACCGTATCACCGGCACGGAAAATGGTTTCGTTCTTCCGGTAGCTATTTTCCCTGGCGCCGAGACAGGAAAGAACGTGTGCGATCTCATTTTCTTTTATCCCATGAAACAGGGGCGTGTTTGATAAGAAAAAATAATTCATTATTTACCTTTGTGTTGTTATAACAACAGATTTGTTAGTCATATTATATTATAATATTCTCAGAAAGTCAAGAACAGGAGGTTGTATTATGAAAAATACATTTGTAAATGAAAAGACCCTGATCGGTGAAATTGTTGTGCAGTATCCCGAATCGGTTGGTGTTCTGCTCAGTGTGGGAATGCACTGCCTCGGGTGTCCAGCGTCACAGGCAGAATCGCTCGAAGACGCGTGCGCGGTTCACGGACTGGAAGTTGGGCCGGTTATTGATGCGCTTAATGCTAAAATTGCCGAGAGCAGACGGCAGAAGTGATCTTCTGTTTGGTTCGGAAAGAGTGATTTTATGAAAGAAATCGCCGGAGAAGTGTTCTCAATAGCAAAAGAAAACAAGCCGGTAGCGGGATGCACGGTTTCAAAATCAATTTACGACGGGAAAAACTATATTACGTATTTTTCACTGGCACCCGAAACGGATATCAGCGCGGAGATATTTCCTTATCACAAGCTGATTATTGTCGCGGAAGGATGCCTTGAAGTATACGGAACGGAAAACTATCAAAGAAAACTGAATGCCAAAGAAGGCATATTAACGCCGACCGATACACCAATAGGCATGCGGACAGTAGAAGGCGTCGTCTACACGGAAATCTCGGTCGGGAAGGAGGATTATATGAATAACGCAATTGGAGCCGGAGAAGTGTTCAGACTGGCAGAGCTCGTTCCTTATCAGGAAGGTAAGATCATAAATATGGACGTAGTACACAACGACAAGATGAAGTTTGTTGTGATGTCCTTTGATCAGGGAACCGGGCTTTCCGAGCACGCGGCTCCCGGGGAAGCACTCATCTTCGCTTTGGACGGCGAGGGGGTAATAGGATACGAAGGCAAAGAGCATAAAATCAGGGCGGGTGAGAATTTTCACTTCGCAAAGGGAGGGCTTCATTCCTTAAAAGCTACCGAAAGGTTCAAGATGGCACTCCTGCTCACGCTGGTATGATATAGAATGCAGAAAGCGAGGGTTATATTATGAAATACAAAGTAAATGAAAACTGCATCGGCTGCGGGCTGTGCGCGGAAATCTGCCCGCAAGTGTTTTCTATGACAGACGAGGGCGTTGCAAAGTCTATAGATGCAGAAGTCCCGGCAGAGGCTCTTGACACTGCTGCCGAAGCAATGGATAGCTGTCCAGTGAGCGCTATCGTCGAGGACAGTAAATAGCCATTCAATTGTTACTACTAAAAACCGGCTGTCTGAGAGCTTATCTCAAGCGGCCGGTTTTGTCCTTTTTCGCCTCAAAACCGACTTTCACAAGGAGCTTCGTTCGGTATAAAATCCGAGAAAAACCTATACTACATCAGAAAGTGACTTTATTGAATTTTTATTGACATTTTTCCCGAAAGGGTGTAATTTATAGTTAAAACCATGTTCCGCACAAGACGGATAAGGAGGATGTATGAAAGAGATAACGATGTTTGTTCAGAAGTACTGCCCTCACTGTATTCTGGCAAAAAAGCATATCGCACAGCTTCGTGCGGAGGATAGCCGCTATTCGGCCGTGCAGATCCGGGAGATTGATGAGAGCGAGCAAAGCGAGCTGGCGAATTCGTATGATTACTGGTATGTACCCAGCTTCTATCTCGGCAATAAGAAGCTGCACGAGGGACATGCCGAATATGAGGATATTAAGAAAGTGTTTGACGCAGCCCTGTTTGATGAGTGATCTGCATACAAAAAACGTCATTTTAACCGAGGGATGCGCACGTTTCGGAACCAGCAGCTGCAATATGACCTGCCATATTCCGATATTGCCTTATAGTGCCCATATCTATCAAGCATCGCTTATCCTGACCGCAATTAAATGCGCCAGAAAAACTACCTTAAACTGATAATTACAGTGTTGTTATATATGACCACTAAAGAACTCCATCAAAAAGATGGTAGTCAAGCGTGGACGCTCCGTTTTATATTGTGAATCAGGAATGTTGCATAAGGGTAATTGTCCACAAAATCTTAAAAAAACTATTATACCCGGGAGAAAAGCGTATGCCGAAAATTATCAAGAAAATCGCCGATACCGTCAGGGCAAGGGTAGGACGGGAAATAATCGGACGGGGTGAGGTGGTCGACCTTGCGCTAATTACACTACTCAACGGGGGGCATATGTTGCTCGAAGACGTTCCCGGCACCGGGAAGACCCTGCTTGCAAAAACCTTCGCCGCGTCTCTTTCGCTTGATTTCAAAAGGGTGCAGTGCGTTCCCGACCTTCTGCCTTCCGATCTCATCGGGATAAACTTTTTCGACATGAAACTCTCGGAGTTCCGCTTCGTGAAGGGGCCGGTCTTTACCAATATCCTGCTCGCAGACGAGATAAATCGCGCCATGCCAAAGACCCAGGCCGGGCTGCTCGAGTGCATGGAGGAGCGGCAGGTTACGGTCGACGGGGTTACATATCCGCTTGAGGGTCCCTTTATGGTCATCGCCACGCAAAACCCGGTTGAGTCGCGCGGTACATTCGAGTTGCCCGAGGCGCAGCTTGACCGCTTCCTCGTAAAAGCCAGCATGGGGTATCCGACCTGGGAAGAGAGCATCACGATGGTGGAGCGCAAGCTCCGCCGACCGGCGGAACCCGAAATTTCTGCCGTCAGCCGAGCCGAAATAGCGGCGGCAGCCGAGGAACTGAACCGGATTTACGTTCATCGGGACATCATCGCTTATGCCGCCTCAATCTGCTCGGAGACGCGCTCGCGCGGGGGAGTCGTACTCGGAGCCAGCCCGCGCGCACTTATACATCTTGTGAAGGTTTCCGCGGGCTTCGCCGCTCTCGAAGGGCGCGAATACGTACTGCCTGATGACGTAAAACGGGCAGCACGGCCGGTGCTTGCCCACCGGATTGTGTTCGCAAATAGCTTTTTCGAAACCAGAGGGCAGGGCGAGAATCTGATAGCGCAAATCCTTGAAACTGTGCCGGTGCCGAGCGAGCAGATAGATTTTACACGCTGAGCGGGAAAACCCGATGGAATTTCAGGACGATTTTTTTATGATGAATTAACTTTTTTATAAGAAGGCGGGGTGAGGGCGTGCAAAAAATCATCGAGTTTTTATTCAAAATTATATTGACCGTCCTCAGTTCAAAATATTTTATAATATTGCTGCTGCTGACGCTGTTTGTCGCCGCGCTGCGGTCGGTATATGTTTCGCTAAAAACCTCGGCGCTCTCACGGCTTGAATACAGCCGGAAATTTTCCGCCGACGGCATATTCGAGGGCGGTGAACTTGATCTAATCGAGGAGATCAAAAACGACACTTTTTTCCCGCTTTTCTTCGTGCGGCTTGATTTTTACGTACCTCAGGGGATCTCCATTGACGGAATAGGGAGCGACGAAGGATATATCAAACTCACAAGCGTGTTCAATATTTTGCCTCGCACAGCGGTGCGAAAAGTCCACCGGGTGAAGGCGTTGAGGCGTGATCACTACCTGCTCGAAACCGCTGTAATAAAGTACCACAAGTATATTTTCAACTTTTCGGTGCCTGTTGAGTTATACGTCTATCCCGGACGCTATGACGGCGCGGCGGTAACTTCTCCCGATGTTCTGCGCGCTGGCGACAGAATTTCCGCTCGGCGTTATATCGAGGACCCCTTCTTCGTCAATAGCATCCGGGATTACCGGTTCGGCGACCCGATGCGCAGCATAAACTTCAAAGCGACGGCGCGTTCGGTATCGGGCGGCATATACCGCCTTTTGAGCAGCTCATACGATAGCTCGCGCGACTACGGGTTGATGATATTTCTCGATCTCACACCCTATCCCGAGGTCTGCTTCGCTCCCGGAGACAGCGAGCGGCTGCTCGAGGAGGGCCTCGCCGCTGCCTGTTATATTTTCAGAGAGACGGTATTATGCGGAGGCAAGGTCGGCTTTGCTACCAACGTAGCTGTCGGCACAAAGAAATTCACCCACTGCGAATGCGGCCGGGGGAGCTTACACGTCAAGCGGATGCTCGAGACATTTTCAGAGATAACGGCATACCGGCGTCGGGACTTTTCGTTCAACGCTCTTGTGCACCTGCTTATTCCCACTCTGCCGCGCGACGTCGACGTTTACGTCATCACGCCTTACGCCGACCCGCAGCTCTGCCGCACCGTCAATGAGATTGGTTGCTTACGCGGTGTTAGCCTTATCCGGTATGGGATAGGAGGCGGCAGTAAATGAGAAAAGTATATGATGCCGTTATGCGCTTTCGTGAGGAGATACTTGCCGCCGCATCGCTCTTCGCTGTTTCGTTTTTCTTCTGGCTGTGGAAAAACGCAGCTCCGGTCAAACCGTTTCCTGTCATCATATCAGCTTTATTAAGTCTGGCGTCGGTCGTATCTCTTCTCTACTCGTTGCGTCTGCTCTGGCTCAAGTACCGGAAAAAAGTCGCGGGGCTGATACGCCAGGTGTACTCGGCTTTTGTCCGCAAACTGTTCATTGTGCTCAACAATATTGTCGAATACTTCGCCAAAGGGAACATCGTCAAAGGCCGCACCACCGTCATATTCAGTTTACGCGACCGAAGTGAAAACAAAAAAGCCAACAAAAAACGTCTCAAATGGCGGCAGCTCGAAGACGATCGCGCGCGCCTTTCATATCTTTATGCCAGTATGATAGAATACAAACTCGCCTCCGGAGCCGATATCCGCTCCTCCGACACCCCCGACGAGATATCGAGAAAACACACCGAAAATATCGTGGAGGGCGAGCTTTTTTCCTACTATTCCTCGCACCGGTATTACGAATCCGCTCCTATCGATGACAAAATTCTTATCCGGATCAAGGAGTTGCTGGGAATTAAGTAAGACGAAAAAAGCTGCTGTTCCGAGAGCTTATGAGTTCGGCAACAGCATGGAACTGTTTAGGACAGGGCAAACAGCAAACCCCGGCACAGACGCAAAAGAAAGTCTGGCCGGGGTTCTCTATTGATAGCGGCTCCAATGAGGCCGGTCTGAATCAGGGCGCGCTTGCATGAGCCGTAATAAATGCTTCAAGTGCCGCTGATATCTCTGCCGCCGCAGCAGTCACTGCCGGGTCGTCAGAAGAATGGACACCTATCGCCGCGAGCAGCCCGAGCAGCCTTACTCTGTCTGCCTCAACCTGCCGGGCATAGTCGGGGATATACTCGACAATCGCAGGGACGCCGAGCGGCGCCGGCCGGTATTCCCCGGCATCACTGTCGTATGCGACAAGTTCCTCCTCTCCGCCGGTCGCTACCCGGTAGCTGTCGGGCTCACTTATGCCTATAATCTCGGCCTCGGCTCGCTCGTAATAAACGCAAAGGCTGCTGACCTCTCTCGACAGCGTCAGTATATTCCCCTCGACGCTTCCGATGTCCCCCTCGGCGCAAAGATATGCCGTCCCGGGTTTTGCTCCGGCAAGCGATACTCTCCCGCCGGCAGGCCCGCTCACCGTTTGCGAGGCAACCTTCCGGCAGAGTATTTGATTTTCAAAATCAAGCAGGTCTGAAGCCCCGTCAGGCAGCCGGCAGAGCTCGTAGGCTTGCGAGAAGTGCAGTTCCGATTCAAACGCGTCAGCCGTACTGCCCGAGCTCTTTATCCCGCCGACAATGGCGTTATGAAGCCCCGGTTCGTGATATTTTTCTCCGAGCAACATGTCGAGTTCGGCTGCCGTGAAGTCCTCCATCCCGAGTTGTGTCAGGTCATACACGGCAAAGCCGCTTGCCATAATGACGTCGCCTGACAGCTCGAGTGAGACTGTGATTTTCGCCCCGTTTGCCGGCGAGCCGGATGCCAAGCCGGTGATGCCATAATCAGAGAGCTGGACTTTGGTCCCGTCCTCAAATGTCCAGCCGATACCGCTGACATATGTAAATACATAATCTCCGCGCTTGGCCGAGGAACCGAGTGCTCCTGCAAACTCGGCAGCATTCACTGAGACATCGGACAGCCCGGTCTGACCCGACACAGCAAACGAGGCCGAGGCCTCTTTATTATACGGATATGAGAACCTGACCGTGATAGTCGATCCTTGGCGGGATGCTTCGGTTGAGCCGGCTATCCACGCCGGGATTATCCCGAAGCTTGCCACAGACACGACTGCAGAGCCGCCGGCCGGATACCAGCCCGAGTTGTAGACAAAGGTATAATCCCCGCTTGCCTCCGGGGAGAAAGCCTTGATGCGGCGGGAGAAGGCCTCGGCGTCAACCGATGCCCAGCTCACTGCCCCCGTGTAGGAGATGCTTGCCGTTATCCGGCGTCTGTCGCGCATGCCGACCCGGGCAGCACATGTTTCGGAGGCGTCAAAGATACCACTCACCCGCTGCCAGTCTCCCGAGTCGTCGCAGCCCATCTCTTGCTCGTCGCCTTCATACCCGGCAAACAGGGTGATACCGGGGGCGGGAGCGGGGCTTTTTATTCTGGCGGTGATATAGTACCTGTGGCCGGATATGAAGTTTATGTTCCTTGACATCTCAGGCGGGCCGGCCGGGGCTGAAACCTCTTCCACAACTTTAACAGTATATGAGTCGAGTTCATTTTCGTAAAACGGGTCATCATACACCCTGACCGTCGTTCTTCCCGGGGCAAGTCCGCGCAACTGCCAGCCCTCGCCCGAGTCCAGCTCGGTAACCTCAATAATGCCGGGGTCATCGGCTGCGCAGGTTTGTATGAATATGTCGTAATCGTCAAGCTCAAAAGTCTGCCCGACCTCAAGCGAAATGTCGGCCTCCACTCCCTGAGGCTTCTCGGGAATATACGGTGCAAGTGAGCAGATGTTGTTCCCGGCCAGCGCAGCTCCTCCGGACACCTCCCAGCCCTCAAGGCCGGTAAAACCGTTCTCCAGCAACTGCACCATGCTCATTCCGGATATACTCTTCACTCGGGCCGATGCCAGCTCGCAATCCCGCTCTCCGCCGGCGCTCCGGCGTTTTGAAAATATGCCGCTGGTCACAACCCGGCGCGCCGGGCTGAGGTTTTTTGCAAAACCGGACACAAGCCCCGCACATTCCCCCGAGGTCGGGGCATATCTTGTGTCATGACTGTGTTCTGCGGGGGCGTATCTTGCGTCATGGTTGTGCCCGACCGGGGCGTATGTGCTACTGTGATTGTGAGCAGTGTCGGCCTTTCCGGCAAGTGCGGCATACACACCGCCCGAGGTGACACCACGATCGCTGCAGGCTGTCGGCACGCTGTCAAGCACGGGTTTGTTTTTGATGTAATCGCAAGCGCTGCTGTCGGTCTGTGCCCAGTCGGGCTGGACATTTACCTGAGCCCCGCTCTCAATGCCGGCAAGCTTGGACTTCTCGGCATCGGTATAGTCATTTGAGGACAGCCCCATACCCGTGACCGCGTCGACCTTTCCCTCGAGTGCGGTCATAATCTGTGCAAACTGGCTGGGCGTCGGGATAAGCGCCGGGTTCTGGGTCGGCACGCTGGTCTCGAGCACGCGGATAAGCCCCTCGGCGGTGATCAGCGCCTTGTCGTCCTTATACCCGCTGACCACGAATTTGCTCGTCCCGCTTTTGTTCATAACCTCCGGCGGAATATAGAAGGGCTCGCCGGTATAGATGAGCGCCACCGGGTCACCCACGGGAGGATAAAAGCTGACAGATACCGCCAGCCCTTCCCACTCTTTGCTGAACTCAAAGTCAATCGGTTCAATGCCGTAGCTGCCTCTGGTTCCGGCTACAAATCTCCCCGGAACCAGAACGTAATTATTAACCTTTATTATCATGCGCAAACCTTCTTTCAGGCGCTTTATGTCATCCCGCAAAAAGTATAATGTAGGATGCCGGCCGGCAGCTGACAGTTTTTTGACAGTAAAAAAGGGCGGCAGCCGCCGCCCTATAAGCACGGGATATAGTGCCCGCATTACAATATTTGCGAAGTACAAATATGTTTAAATAGTTCTTGAAGAGGGTTTGGGAGAAACTTCTTTCAAGAAGTTTCTCCCAAGAGCATCCCCAAAGGGGTGTGGGGCAGAGCCCCCGAAACAAATTTAATTATCGTTAAAGTCGACCGGGCGTCTGAGTTTGTCAGACTCAAATGCGGCTTCCATTATTCTCATTACCCGCATTACCTGAGCGTGGGTTACAATCTGTTTTTCTTTACCGTCGATGGCGCGGACGAAGTTGCGGTAAAAGTCGTGCACATCAGACTCGGGGCGGGAAATGAAGCGCTCGATAAGGTTGCTCGGATCGCGGGGCGCCACGGTTCTGGTGATCCCCGCTGCGGTGACCACCGGGGTCACGTTCTGCTCATCCCGATTACGGCAGGACACAACGCGGCACTCGTCGCGCCAGTCGTTGATAATTGCCGAGCCGTTGATACCGGTTATGTAAAACCGCGGCATTGAAATAAAA
>LFRM01317087.1_pt1 | contig 10826 bp, 10 predicted proteins | sample 618341 | NCBI WGS metagenome assembly LFRM01 (sample SAMN03654438, study PRJNA283298) | anaerobic digester metagenome | isolation source: pool of bioreactors CSTR01a, CSTR02a, and CSTR03a thermophilic anaerobic... | place: Denmark: Kgs. Lyngby | collected 2014-05-21
ACCAACGCTCCACCAACACCTAGGCCTATCACCGAGGTCAAGGTAATGGCGGATGATGCAGCGGTAGTCGCTGTGGCCACTGCGATAGCACTCGATAGCATGATTGATGAGAACGAGTATCAGGTATAAATAATCTTTTTTTTCAATTATTATGTCTGAGATAATACGATCATGGAGGCCTTAGAAGATGTGAAGGTAACCAAATGGCAGGAATGAGAACAGGAAGAAGTTCAGCAAACCATGGATGATTGTTACAAAGGCTAGACTCTTTGTCCGATAATATATCAAACCAAGCACAAGGGAGATGCAGAACACATAGGCCATATATGCCATCGAAGTGTAGCCAGAGTGCATAAGGGCGAATGCTGCCGACGAGAGCATCAATGCCGGTGCGATGCCTAATGCTGCATGAAGTCGAGATTGGAGTATGTAACGGAACACCAACTCCTCGCCAAGCCCTACGAAGAAGACCATTATAATGAATAATAACGCTAGATACTCGATATTTAGTTCGGGGATCAACCTCAGATCAGGGATGGTCATGCTTAGAATGGCAAACTCGATGTTCGCCGCGACCAATGCGATGATCAACGCCAACGGGATGTAGTAGATCTTCCAACCTGCCGTTGCACGGGAGATGTTGAAAAAGAGCTTGAACTCGCGTAGATATGACAGCCAGTTACGCGACTCATCCCGGATCATGAGTAAACAGACCAGTATGATAGGCGCATAGATCAGGGGCATCCATAGCAAGGTAAGCTCATGGAATGTGGGCATCGCCAGATTAATTGCCCGGAGCATGGACACCAGCATGAAGGATTGCCAGAGTAGCACATCCTGCCTTAACAGGATTGGAGCGAAGATGCACAGAAGAATGTTCAGCAGATGGATGGACATGCACAGATCGGGTTTTCCAATGAATAGCATGACCTCTCCGGCTAGGATGAAGAGGAAGGGGACGACTATGGGGAGGAACGCAAATAATTGTCGTTCACCCTGCTTGATCTGAAAGACCATCGCCTCTCTGATACCACTGACGAATTAAAAGGTATCTGGGCCAATCTCATGATGTGTTGATGGCAAGCGTGCAATGCCGCCCATTACAATAGACCTGCATCCAATTCCAACAGAGGAATCTTGAAGGGATATGGATCTTAATCGACGTAGATACGGACGTTAGACCGAAACGTCACATCGAGACGATCATAGCATATCATTGATAATAGCTAGATGTGCCCAGACGCTCTGCCTCTCACTACCCCAATGTGGCCTGTTGCGCCAGCGATCGGGCAAGTTAACTGGCGCAACATCTTATATTCAATAGTTCAAACAGATAGAAATGTTATTATGAAAATGAGTCATGCCTGCCAGAGAGCAGGGAGATATGGCATGCTAGAACGGCTCATGAAGCTCAAGGAACCTCTCTATCATAACTCCCTATTCATGATCTTGGCCTCGCTAGCATCATCAGGCTTCGGTTTCTTGTTCTGGCTGATCGCAGCCAGGCTTTATGGGCAGGATGAGGTGGGTACGGCCACGGCCATCCTGTCCTCGGCATTCCTCATCGTGTCCATCACCCGGCTGGGCCTTGACCAATCCGTCATACGATTCTTTCCGGATGGAGACCGGGGAGCTATCATTGGAAGTGCACTGGTCCTGACCACCGTTCTGAGCATCGTGTTCGGATTGGTGTTCGTGGTCGGCATTGATCTATGGTCGCCAGGCCTGGACCTGTTGCAACACCATGTGGTGGAATATGTTGCTCTGATAGTCCTTCTATCGGCGATATCCACTACGGCCAGCGCTTTCAGCGCACTCCGCCGCTCATCCATGTACTTCTATCAGACGGTCGTCACTGGGTTGCGTGTACCGATCCTCTTCGCATTCATAGGGATGGGCGCGGTCGGTATCTTCCTCTCCATGGAGGCAGCCATCTTCCTGGCCGTTGCATTTTCCTTTTTGGCCATGGCGCATCTGGGAGTTCGACCTAAGCGTTTTGACCTCAAGTTCTTGAAGGAGTCCTATGATTTCTCGATAGGTAACTACATCGGAGGATTGTTGATCAATGCTCCTGCATCCTTGCTGCCGATCATGGTGTTGAACTCATTGGGCGCGGTCGAGGCTGCGAACTACTACATGACCTATGCGATAGTCTCCATACTGGTGTTCATCCCATGGGCCACGAGCACCTCCCTGTTCGTAGAGGTGAGCAACGGGGAAGCCCTGGGAAGAACCGTGAAACGTTCCCTCGTCGTCAGCATGGGCCTTCTCGCGTTCTTCGTCGTCGCCACCATCTTGTTTGGCGGCGTGCTCCTAGGACTCATCGGAGAGGAATACGAATCCGGAGGTCTGGAGCTCCTCCAGATAATGGCTTTATCGACCTTTCCTCAAGCCATTTACATGATATTTCAATCGGTGCAGCGGATAAAGAGGGATATGCGCGGCCTCATCATATTTGGAGGAGCATCTACCGTTCTTCTCCTCATCCTCTCCCAGATCTTCATGGGATCGTTCGGCTTGGTGGGGGTCGGAGCATCCTGGTTGCTTGCGTACTCCATTATTGCCATACCACTTCTGCCGGCACTGCAGCGAGTAGTGAGAGATGGATGACCTAGGAAGCTGCCCCAGGTTTCGTGAATCTGCAGCTACAATATAGATGTCAAATAGTATACAGAAGGGTCTGAGTGCGCCACGCAAAGCATTGGAATCTGAAGAAGAGTCACCCCGATGTAATCGCTCAAATGAACGGACGATCGGTTCTTTCCAATCTCGATGACGCGTCGCTCTCTACTAAGGACGACTCATAGTTCTCCAGAGACATATGTGTCGCAGTGGACCTTTTTCTATACTAATATGATGCCATATCGGACTCGGCAATGACCATGTAACTGAGTCGCCTCTCTGTTCACCTGATCGCTTCGGGGTGCCCCTACATCTCCTTGGCAAGATCGCTCCAGCTTTGCTAAATAACATCGACCTTCAGCTTTGACAAGCTTCCTGGAGAAGACTCTCGAACTCATTGGTCATGCGGTCCCAATCATTCGGACGAACGAATGCCTGCCCATTCTTCCCTTCAGTGACAAGAGTGCCGTTATTTCGTATCTTTTCGGCGAGAGGGATCACTTCCTCAGGGCTGTTGATGTACATCACTCCATTCCCTGTTCCGAATTCCTTGCGTATGCCAGATAGACCGGTCGCGAAGACCACCTTTCCAGCGGCGAGGTACTCGTACATCTTGATCGGGACTATGTTCTCCATTATCTTGATGCGCTTTGCTGGCAGCAGACAGATGTCCGCAGCTGCCACGTAGCTGGGGACTTCGTCGTAGGGCTTCCAACCCTCCAATATCAAGCGGTCGCCCAGGCCTTCCTGGTTTTTGATATCGTTGAGGCGGTCCCATAGCTCCCCTTTTCCAAGCACTAGCATCTTCAGGTGCTTGTTATCACTACGTGCGAGAGATAATGCGATCTCGTCCAGTCCCGAAAAGTCGTAGAGCCATCCCATGAAGAAGAGGACCGTGTCCTCATCATTAAAACCGAAACGCTGCCTGATGGCGGTACCGTCCGCCAGGGCGAACTTGTCGAAGCTTACTCCAGCTCTAATTATCTTTGTCTTCGACTGTTCTGCCCCCATCTCTTCAGTGTATTCCTTTAGCCCCTGGTTGATGGAAATGACCTTGTCGGCGAGCCTATTGTTGCTCATCTCTACAGCCTTGGCGATAGGCTTGAAGATGGCTTCGGGAACCAGGCGGTGCAATTCGTCGATGACGTAGTAGATGAAGGGTATGTTATGACGCCTAGCCAACCGTATCGATATACTCGCATTTAGCAGGCCGAAGCCTACGATGACATCTGGGTTGAACTCCCTGATCTGGCGGGAGATCTCTCTGGAATGGGTTACGAGCAGTGAGATGTAGCTCAGGGCTGGTAGCTGTATGATGGCGGGACGGATCACGGTCACACCAGGAGCGACTGCCTTGAACGCCTTCGCTTTAACGATTCGCGGAGATAGAATACTGCCATCATTCTGCGCTTTCCAATCGATCGGAAAATCTATCACACGGACCTCATGTCCCCTTTGGACCATCCTCTCCAGCAAATGATGTCCCTGATGTGGTCCCCTCTCCAGATAACCTGACTCTTGAACGACCAGAATGCGCATCTAGATGTCTCCACGGTTTGAATTTTGCCTGAGTTCGCCTGGCAGCTATTTAACTTCGCTTATTACGTCGGAATATATGTCTTCTAGCCTTTCGACGATAGAGTCCCAATTGAACTCATCGGCGACCAAGGCCTTTCCACGCTCCCCATATCTTTTCCTTAATGAAGGATCGGATAGTATCCGAATGAGCGATGCCGCTATCTGCTCCTCGTCATTTTCTGCCACTAGGCCAACGTTATCATGGATCCATTCCAAGGTATCGCCTGCAGTGGTTGTCACTATCGGCAACCCGGATGCGCACGCTTCAAGGAATGTTATTGGAAAACCAGAATATTTTGGCGTTGCGAAGACTTCTGAATCCGCATATGCAGCATACTTATCATGACTGGATACGAATCCGAGAAACCTGATGCGATCTTGAATTTTTAACCTTTCAGCCAATCGATCGAGCTCATCCTTGAAATCGTCATCCGGGCCGATCAAAACAAGGAGTGTGTCCTTTTCCGTCTTATTGACTATGGCAAATGCCCTTAGTAAGATATCTAAGCCCTTGGTCTTGTGGATTCTCCCGACATATAGTATTATCCGTTCATTGGGATCGATGCCATTCTTTTTCTTGAATTCTCCCCTTGATCGAGGTATTGGCTCGGACCTGTTGAGGCCATTTGGAAAGATGACGATCCTTTCTCTAGGCACTCCCATGCTAACATATTGTTCATATTCCGTTTGATTGAGTGCCAACGCCTTGCTCAGATTATCCAATATGTTCTTGCCGAACAGTCTATCAAATACTTCCTTCATCATCCCGCGGTGGGAAAGGTGAGGTAATGCTCCGTGCGCTTGTAGCACATAGGGCTTACCGAACTTTTTTGCATAATACACTGCTACAATATTCTGAAAGTTACGCAGATCATGTAAGTGAATTACATCAAATCTTTGAATATTGTTCTTAAGAGCGATTATCAAACCAGGATAGAAGAAGAACCTGCGCCATGCGAGAGAATTGCTCAAGTTTTTAAAATAATGAATCTTGATGCCTTCTTGAATTGAATACCTTTGTAAATGCCTTTTATGTTCATCAATTGTATCGCTGGTATATACTGTGACGTCGTGTCCTCTTTTTACTAGCTCTTTACACAGATTGTAAGAGACGTTGACCGTGCCTCCATAAGCAAAAGCTGGATAAAAGGCAGGATTCATATGCAATATTTTCATCAGTTCACCTAAGGGCCATGACCGTTCCATTGGCAATCATCATTTTTACAATTGAATAATGTTCTATTGAAAACGATTCAGGACCATTTCGTGAGCTGTTCAAGCGGATGCAATTATCTGAATTTTTTTTCTTGAGCACCATAGATGTTCAGACCTCTCGATTCTAGCCAATGTTGTGACCTCGTCTACAGACAATTCGGCCTGTGAACGACCATGATGCGCATTCTCAGAACTCCGCGCTCGTCTTGATGTCTTCCCAGTTCTCCACGAACCATTCGTGGGTGCGCCTGAGACCGTCTTCGAACGTCGTCTGTGGCTTGTATCCAAGGATCGCGCTGGCCTTCTCCGTTGAGGAGAGCAGACGTTTCTTGACATCCCAGTCTCTCCGCTCGACGAACTTGATGCCTGCCTCGTTGCCCGTCAGCTCGTTGACCATTCTGGCCATGTCGACCACGCGGTGCTCCTTGCTCGATCCGAGGTTGATCGCCTCACCAACGGCCTTTTCCTCGAGACCCATTGCCAACAGCCCCTTGACGATGTCCCCGACGAACGTCCAGTCACGGGTCTCGGAGCCGTCTCCAGTTATCGGGAGAGGCTGCTTGTTCATGGCCCAGTACATGAAGTTCGGGATCACGTTGCGATATCGTCCGGGGACCTCACCGGGACCGAACACATTGAAGAAGCGGGCGTTAACGATAGGAAGGTCATAGAGGTTGTGGAAGTAATTGGTATACAGCTCACCCAGAAGCTTCGTTACCTGATATGGAGTGTGAAGTGAGATCGAGATGTCATGTTCTTCGAACGGCATCTTGCTCTCCAGTCCATAAACTCCACAGCCGGAGGATGAGTAGACGAAACGGTCAACATCGACAAGTTGCGCGTGCTCCAGCACCTTCAGTATTCCCAGACCGTTGACCATCAGATCCTTCTCTGGGTTGTCCACGGAGTTCTGGTTGGCGAAATGAGCGGCCAGATGGAATACGTACTGGGGCCTCTCCTTGAAGGCGCGGCGGAGCATCCCGTCATCCAATATAGATCCGTGAATGAACTGGATGTTCGGGGCGGACGGGATGTTCCAATCATAGGCGGAGGAGAGGTCATCGAGAATGATGACCTTCTTCGCCTCCAGTTCGGAAAGACGCCTGACCAGGTTGCTTCCTACGCAGCCGGCACCGCCGGTGACGAGGACCACAGAACCTTTGAAATCATCAAAGGAACGCATCTCACTCACCCATCCGATAATACCATTTCATCCAGTCGACGGTTCGCTTTATCCCTTCCTCAGGCGTGATCCTTGGATCGTGCTTTAGGTCCCTGATGGCCTTGGAACAATCAACGGTCTTGATGTCCGTTGTGAAGGGTTCCGCCTCTTTGTATGTGACAAGGGAATCGTCCTTGCCGACCGCCTTAAGAACGATATCTGAATACTGGTCGATGGACCGCTCCCATTCCGGCTTCCCGGCCACGTTGTACACCTCGCCCGGGATGAAATTGTCAATCATATTGGCCCAGGTGCGGCAAGAGTCTTCGACGAAGTCGATTATACGCTTATGGCCCCTGAACACTGTGTATGGCATGCCGTGCAGCGCATGATAGATGAACTTGGGGATGAAGCCGCGGTACGGCGTGTAATGTTCTCCAGGACCATAGCAGTTCACCGGCCGGGTGCGCACGGTCTCGGTGCCGTGCATCTTGGCCGAGTTCATGCACATGAGCTCGCCGGCCCATTTGGTGATCGCATAATCGTTCATCTGATATGTGTCAGCGATCGGGTTCTTCACCATGACGTCCTCTGTCATGACACCCCTATAGTCGCCGTACACCTCGGCTGATGAGAAGAAGATCATGCGGAACTTGTAACGTTCCTGTAGACGGATCATGTTCTTGGTACCGATGACATTGGTATGCCAGAGGTTCTCGTAATAGTCCTCACCGTTCCATCGACCGTACTCGGCGGCGAGGTGATAGACATAATCGAACTTGCGAGAGCCGAACACGCGCTCCAATTGCCTCATGGAGCGGACGTCGGCACGCATATAATCGTCGCGTTCGTTGTTCAAGAGATCAATGGCAAAAACCTCGTGACCCCGCTTTTTCAACTCATTCACGAGATTGGTTCCGATGAAGCCTGCGCCACCGGTCACCAAAACATTTAGGGCATCCATGTAGCTTCCATCCCTTGACATCCTTTTCGAAAGGATGAACGCGATAACACCTAGCCATTAATTAGCCTTATGCATGGCATCGGAAGCCCATGGCCGACCTTGATCTTGCAAGGTCTTTGACCCGCCAATAGCCATCCGCATTGACGATATCTCATGATCTGGCCGTCAAGATTCGCGGCAGATGGAACATAGCAACAGATCGAATGGGATCATCAAAAATCATATACGTTCTATATATCGTATTACAATATATGATACATGCCAATATAAGGCAGGTGTTATATAGCATCCCCTGCGCTCTTCAACTTCCTCTCATGCGAAACGACTCATAGGAATTCATATATACGGTAGTCAGATTTGGCAACTCGTTGAGCGCATGGACTTAAGAGAGGAAGTCAAACGGTCCTGGGACCTCGGTCTGATCATCATCCTATCACTGGTTCTGGCCTTGTTCATATATGCTGTACCAGAGTTCCCTGGCCGAATAGTCATCGGCCTCCCGTTCATACTGTTCTTTCCTGGCTATGCGCTTATCGCAACGCTCTTCCCCGAGAAAAGCTCGCTAGACCTGATCGAACGCATAGCGCTCTCCTTCGGCCTGAGCATTGCCGTGGTGCCGCTCATCGGCTTCGGACTAAACTACACGCCGTTCGGTATCCGCCTTGACCCCATCCTGTGGTCCATCATCGCGTTCAACACCGCCTTGGGCATCGCAGGCATGTGGAGGCGGAGCATTTCGGCCGAGCCGTTCCTACCATTCCGGCTGGAAGCCGTCAAGACAATGGTCAAGAAGGAGTTCAGTGCCGGAACAAAGGTCGACCGCGTGCTGTCCATCATACTGGTGATAGCCATCCTATCTTCGGTCGTCTCGCTCATGTACGTAGTTGCATTCCCGAGGCAGGGTGAGGCGTTCTCGGAGTTCTACATCCTTGGGCCGGGAGGTAAGGCGGCCGACTACCCCCACAACCTCACCGTGGGCGAGGATGCGTCGGTCATTGTAGGGATCGCCAACCACAACTATCGCACCATAGATTACTCGGTCGAGATCTGGCTGGTCAATGCCACATATAACAATGAAACCAAAACGACAGAGGTCCACAAGCTCTTCTACGTGGACGTGTTCAATGTGACATTGGACCATGTACCAGTCGACCTGGAGAACAGATGGACGGCGCAATATGAGAGGAACTACACGTTCTCCATACCCCAAGAGGCCTTAGGTAGTGATTCGGAAGGGATGTTCAAACTATGGTTCATCCTGAACGAGGATGCCGCGCCATACGACGGTGAGCGAGGTTTCGATAGAGATTATAAGGGCACTGAAGCAGAAACCCGCTTCCTTGGCATCATCGCGGACAGGAACTCATACACGCTGAATTTGAACCTGAACATCACTGCCTGATGTCATCGAACAGGATGTCCATGATGCGCCTGGACGCGTGACCGTCCCCGAAGGGGTTCGACCAGTCTCGACTGCGTATGAACATCTCCCTGGCAGCCGTCAGTATCTTGTTGGGATCGGTGCCGGCGAGCATGTTCGAACCGACCTCGACCGTCTCCGGTCGCTCCGTGTTATCTCGCAACGTGACGCACGGTACATTCAGGATGCACGTCTCCTCTTGCACTCCGCCAGAGTCCGTTAGAACAAGACGGGCGTTCGATTCCAGCTGGAGGAAGTCAAGGAAACCCACGGGATCGATGACCCTCACCGGGCCGGCATCGATGCCGAACTCGCGCATGCGCCCCTGGGTCCTTGGGTGCATGGGGAATATCACCTCAAGTCCTAGCTCCTTTGAGACGGAAGCGATGCCTTTCAACATGCCCTCTAGCCGGTTCCTAACATCCACGTTCTCCGCGCGATGGGCCGTCGCAAGAATGTAGTTTGAAGGTGAGAGGCCGAGTTTGTCCAGAACGTCAGAGCGCCGGGCGGCGATCTCTCTTGCCTGGAAAACCGAATCGACTATCGTGTTGCCCGTAACATGCACACCATTCACTATGCCTTCGTCCGCCAGGTATCGGCGAGAGGCCTCGGTCGGAGCGAAGAGATAATTGGAGATATGGTCCGCTATGACCCTGTTGATCTCCTCCGGCATGCTCCGGTCGAACGAGCGGAGGCCAGCCTCGACATGTCCGACCTTTATGCCAAGCTTGGTGGCGGCCAATGCAGCTGCCATCACCGTGTTGGTGTCCCCCTGGACAAGTATGACATCAGGCCGCTCCTCCATGAAAACCTTCTCTGCCCCGGCCAGGATCTTCCCGGTCTGGACGGCATGGCTTCCCGAACATACTTCCAGGTTATGGTCGGCGCCGTCAAGCTCAAGGTCATCGAAGAACACCTTGTCCATTGAATACGAATAGTGCTGACCGGTATGAAGAACGAAATGTTCCACTTGCCGCTTCTGGCACTCCCGGATCACGGGGGCCATCTTTATGATCTCGGGCCTTGTGCCAAGGACTATAGCGACCTTCATCAGGCCAGGATGGGCGAATGGCTATGTAACGATTTACCGGCCACGGACCTGTGGAAGCTGCTGTATTTCATACTTGGTGCGAGGTGAACATGTGACTGTTCACACCCTCGCAGGGTGCGCAAAGGTCAAAGCCTGGCATTCTTGAGCTCGCGCTGCATGTCCAGATATTGTTCGCGCGTGACCTCCCCTCGAGCATAGCGCAGTTCCAGAGCGTCCTTGGGATCGATACTCTGCTGCTTGTCGGTGGCCGGTTTCGAATCGGCTTTCGATGCGTCCCCTGGTGGCCTTACCCCGATGGTTGGGGCGTTTTCGACATTCTTCACCATACTCTCCGCTCCATGCTGGCCTTCTCCTTGGGATGTGAAATAGAGGAAGATGGCCAGTATGAGGAGCAGGAGCATGATGGGCAACATGACGAAACCTACCGTTATCCACCACACCATGTTGCTCAGGTCCTGCACAAGTTCGACCAGATATTCATTGTTGGTCCCATCGTTCATGTCGCCGTGGTCCAGAAGGGGCCTGGGGGTGACGAGCAGTGTCAATATGATGAATATCGCGAACATGCAGATGAAGAGGGTGGAGGTCACCCAGAATGCGGCCTTCCTGTCGAACATCGCGGAACCCCGGCGTAATCGCCTTTTTCGCTATTATTAGATTGCTCTCATAATATGGAAGGGTTTTGACTCGGCTTGCACGGCTTCCATCAACCCGTTTTTATATCATATGCAATGTATCATTGGCCAAAGGTGCACAGACAATGCAGGGAGACATCAATGTCATAACGGCCAAGCAAGAGGATGTCAAGCTCATC
>LFRM01322672.1_pt1 | contig 10822 bp, 8 predicted proteins | sample 618341 | NCBI WGS metagenome assembly LFRM01 (sample SAMN03654438, study PRJNA283298) | anaerobic digester metagenome | isolation source: pool of bioreactors CSTR01a, CSTR02a, and CSTR03a thermophilic anaerobic... | place: Denmark: Kgs. Lyngby | collected 2014-05-21
GTCATCGTTTGTGACACGAGTTAAACAGCCAATGACAAACCGTTTAGTCGCGCGCAAGCCTAGTTAGGCTCTATTAGGCGGCGTAAGCCACCGCGTTGTTATAAGTTCTGTTTCCAGTTATATTTTTTTGATCTTAGGTGATCAGCCACTGCCATCTGAATCCAGCATAGTCCTGTCGAAACCAGAACATCCCCAGATACATTAGTATTATACCAGTCCTGGAGGCTGTAGTCAATTTTTGTAACTAACTATACATGTGTTTTTATATATGAAAACACATGTATAGTTAGATTATAGAGGCATTAGTTGTCCTGTTTATATTACAAATTGTCTTAGGTAACGATAACTTAGAATACAGGAATTATTGATGTCTTCTTGACTGTCTTCAAAAGATCGATCTTCTACTTCAACCGCCGCATGTCCTTTATATTTTATGTCCATGAGGGCTGATACATATCGTGCCCAATCAACATCGCCAAGGCCTGGCAGTTTTGGTGCCATATATGATAGTGGTGGTGCTAAAACTCCAACATCGTCCAATTTATCTTTATATAACTTTATATCCTTAAAGTGGACATGGAAGATTCTATCTTTAAACTCATATAGAGGTTTAATGTAATCTATTTGTTGCCAAACAAAATGCGAAGGGTCATAATTGATACCGAAATTATCATCTGGAATTATTTCAAAACAACGTCTCCAAATTGAAGGGGAAATAAAAAGATTGTTTCCACCTGGCCATTCATCTTCAGTAAATAACATTGGACAGTTCTCGATTGCGATTTTTGTATTTTGTTGTCTTGCAAACTTAATGATATCTGGCCAAACATTTTCAAATTCTTTGAGATTTTCTTCAATATCTTTTTCTGGCATTCTTCCAATAAACGTTGTAACCATATTAACCCCTAATTTATTTGAAGCTTCAATTACCTTTTTAAGGTGATTGATACTAGTTTCCCTTACATCTAAGTCTGGATGTAGTGGATTTGGGTAATATGCTAAGGCGGATATCTCAACATTTTTCTTTTTACAGTAGTTTAGTATTTTTTCTGCTTCTGCATCATTTAAATTATCAACATTGATATGTGATACTCCAGCATAACGTCTTTCAGCCTTACCTGTAGGCCAACATGCGACCTCAACGCTTTCGTATCCAACCTCTGCTGCAAAATCTATCAATTGATAAAAATCAAGTGCTCCTAAAATGGCACTATTTAATCCTAGTTTCATATTATCTTTGAGTATGATTTCTTTTTACTATCATACTTCTCCTTTCTGTTTTATAATTCAATCATAATTTATTATATTAATTGGAGTAGAATCTCTTAATATAAGTTCTGTATCTAAAATGATTCTTTTCGTTCTTGTGTTTGGGAAGAGTATCTTTTCAATTAAAAGTTCACATGACTGATAACCTATTTGATAACTTGGCTGCTCAATCGTGGTCAATGATGGCTCTAGCATCGTTGTTAATTCAATATTGTCGAAGCCCACAATAGCGACTTCTTCCGGAACTTTTACCCCTTTTTTCTGGCATGCCTTTAAGGCTCCAATTGCATACATGTCTGAAACACATAAAATTGCGTCTGGTCTTGGCACTTGATCTAACATGTGCAAGGTTGTCGCATAGGCAAGAGCGTGGTTAACAGATGATAACCTGACAATGTTGTCTTCATTAATCGGGATATTTGCCTTAGTTAAAGCTTCTCTAAAGCCTAGCTCTCTCTTTCTAGCATAATTATGGCTTAATTTCGAATTAATAAAATAAATGTCTTGTCTACCAATTGATAATAAGTAGTTAGTGGCTTTTTGGATTGCCTCGATATCATCGATTCCGACATAAGGTACATCACAATCTTCAAAAAACTCAGAACACAGTACGATCGGACTACGATCGGTTAATTGTCTTGTGGTATCTTTTAATTGTTTGTTTGTTAGTGTTGAGACAAAAATAACCCCGGCAAACTCCTGTGACTTTAATACTGATTCATAGTCAGAGAATTGAGTATACATATCTTTTGTCTGTAATATTAAAACGTCATATCCATGCTTGTGGGCTGAATTTTGAATGCCATCAAAGATAGGTACATTAAAAGGGTTCTTTAGTTCTGTGACACAAACTAAAATAGTTTTACTATGATGATTTGATAGTTGATGTCGTTTACTAGAATCATAACCACTTTCACGCGCAACCTTTAGCACGTGTTCTTTGGTTTCTTCCTTGACTTTATCTTTTCCACTTAAGACTCTAGATACAGTCGCTGTTGAAACACCCGCCAGTTTTGCTATATCTTTTATTGTTAATTTGTTCTTTATCATTTACTTCGCCCCCTTTATAGTTAAGTTTACAGTTAGATTATAGATTATAATGTAACAAAAAGCAACTATTACATGAAATATTACACTAATAGTAAAGAAAAGATTAAATATAATAAATTTATTCAATTTCTATTGACAATATGGTGTGGTAAGGCTTACAATCTAATTAAACAGATGTAATTAAAGAAATATTTACAGTAAGAAAGGACACATATGATCACTAAAAGGATAAATGCAGCCGTTATTGGCGTTGGTTTTATTGGTAAGCAGCATATAGAAGCAATTAATAGGATCCCAAATACTGAAGTTGTCGCAATTGTTCAAACAAAGTTAGAGGATGCTAAAGCGGCAGCCCAAACTTATGGTGTAAAACATTACTTTACAAGTATAGACCAATTGATTGAATTGGATGAAATTGATGTTGTACATATTTGTACGCCTAATTACTTACATTATCCAATGGCGAAACAACTTATTGAAGCAAAAATTAATGTGTTTTGTGAAAAGCCATTGTCATTAACTGCAGTTGAATCTAAAGAGTTAATGGAATTAGCAAAAAAGAATAACGTTAAAACAGCAGTTAACTTAAATTATCGTGGAAATGTAATGGTAAGAGAGATGCGCCACCGAGTTATAAGTGGTGCAATTGGAAAGCCATTGTTAGGTCAGGGGAAGTATATTCAAGATTGGTTAATGTTTGATACTGACTATGATTGGCACTTTGATCCCAAGTTGGTAGGGGCTTCAAGGTGTGTTGCCGATATAGGTTCACACTTATTTGATTTAATTCAATTTGTATATAATGAAAAAATTATAAAAGTCTTCGCCGATTTTATAACTGTCTACCCAATTAGAAAAGAACGGGAACAATTTGGAGAAACTTTTGCTTTAGAGTATGGCGAAGATGTGACTGAAGTAGAAGTTGTTAATGAAGATGCTGCTTTTATTATCGTAGATCTTGAAAGTGGAGTTAAGGTATCTATGGATGTCTCGCAAGTTACTGGTGGCTATAAAAATGGTCTAGAACTTGTCGTGAGTGGCTCAAAGAATTCACTTACTTGGAATCAAGACAAGGCGGACCGATTAGTGATTGGAAAGCGTGATGAAGGTAATGAAATATTGTATGCTGATCCTAAATATGTAGATAGGTCATTAAGAAGTTATATTGCATTACCCAATGGCCATGCCGTGGGTTGGGCTGATGCCTTTAAAAACTCCATAAATGAATTTTATATAGCTTTGCGCGATGAAAATTATGAAGATAGAATGTATGTTGATTTTGAAGATGGTTATTATTTAATGAAATTAGTAGAAGCTAGTTTACTCAGTTCTAAGCAACAACGTTGGATTGATGTTGTTTAAATATAAATTTTAGAAATTAAAGGAGTGGTTAGTATAAGATCTCATTAGGTGCATTAAAATTTATGAATTTGAATATGGAAAACATAGAGGAGGAAATATGAAAAAATTATTAAGCGTTTTACTAATTGCTATGTTGGCAATTGGACTAGTTGCATGTGGTGGGACTGGCACGGACAAAACAGACGACAAAAAAATGATCGTTGTTATGACACCTAACGCTACACATGGTTTTACTGGGCAAAGTGTTAAAGATGCTCAAGAAGGTACTAAAAGATTAGCAGAAGCAAATGACCTTGAATACAAAGTCGTAACTTCAGCTAACGCTACTGAACAAGCTGCGCAAATCGAACAAGTTATTGCTGACAAGCCAGATATTGTAGTTTTATGGCCACACGATGATACATTAAAATCAGCAGCTCAAACTTTTGTAGATGAAAAAATTCCTGTAGTTATTTACGACCGTTTACTAGATGGTTTTGATCAAGTTTCTGAAGTTATGGGAGACAACGTTGAAATTGGTAAACAAATGGGATTATACTTTAATGATTACTTTGCTGATGAAATTGCTAGTGCAGATGTAGAAAAAATTTACTATGTTGAATTTAAAGGTGATAACTCTTCAGTTCCAGGTCAAAGAAGCGATGGCTTTGCTTCAACAATTAATGCAAAATTTGAAAAACTTGGCGAGTGGAGTACAGACTGGCAACGTGCTAATGGTCAAAGTTTTATGGAAGAATTCATGGGAACAGAAAACTTTGCAAAACTAGACGCAATCTTTACACATGATGCAGAAGTTGCTTTAGGAGTTTTAACAGCACTTGAGGGTTATGATGGAAACATCACTCCAAAAGTTAGATTAGTTTCTGCAGTTAGTGAACCTAAGCAATTATTAGAAAAAATTCAACACTATGCTGATATGGATATTGATGTAGTTACTTATACATTTAATCCTAATATGGTTGTTGATGCAGTAGAACAGGCTATTAAATATCTTGATGGTGAAACATTACCTGCTCAATACCTAATACCTACTGAAGCAGTAGATAAAACAAATTACACAAAGTTTACAGGTTGGGGCGAATAATATAATAATCAAAAGAGGTTAGCCATCTTTGGCTAATCTCTTTTATCAATTTTATCATTGAATGGAGGGTGTCTGTGCAAATAAAATTTAATAATATAACAAAGCATTTTAGCGCGATAAAGGCACTTAAAGGTGTGAGTTTTGAAATTGGACCAGGTGAAATATTGGGCTTGTTAGGTGAAAATGGTGCTGGTAAGTCGACCTTGATGAATATCTTAGGGGGTGTATTACCACCAACGAGCGGTAGCATTGAAATTGATGGTGTTGAGTATACGTCAATGGATACTGATACTGCGTTTAGTTTGGGCATTAGTTTTATCCACCAAGAACTTAATCTGGTTAATGACTTAAAGGTATACGAGAATTTATTTTTAAATCATGAAATAACACGTTTTGGATTTTTAGACAAAAATGAAATGATTAAAAAAACTAAAGCTGTATTTAGCAAAATGGGTTTAGATATTAATCCTGAAGCATATATAAAAGATATAGATACATCAAGAAAGCAATTAGTTGAAATCGCTAAAGCCTTACTTTATGATAGCAAGGTAATTATTTTCGATGAGCCAACTACGGCTTTAACTGAAACGGAAATTAAAACATTGTTTAAGTTGATGCGCGAGTTTAAGAAAGATGGTATTAGTAGTATTTATATTTCGCATAAAATGCCAGAAATATTTGACATCTGTGATAGATATGTAGTGTTAAGAGATGGAAGTTTTATTCAAGAAGGCTTAATAAAAGATATTGATGAAAATATCGCAACCGAACTATTGGTTGGTAAGGCCTTAGATCATGATGCCTTATATGTAACACATCATCGATATGAAGACATTGTCTTTGAAGTTAAAAACTTATCATCAGGTAATTTCTTTAAAAATATTAGTTTCAAAGTGAAAGAAGGCGAAGTTGTATCAATTACCGGCTTATTTGGTGATGGACGCGGGGAATTAAGTGAAGCGTTGTTTGGCGCAAGACCCTTATCTAGCGGAGAGATATTCATTCATAATAAAAAGGTGGATAAAGTAAATATCCCAACTATGATAAAGAGCGGGATTTCGATGGTACCAAGAGATCGTAAGGAAAGATCAATTATTAGTGATATGAATATTGGAAACAACTTATCCTTACCTTATTTTAAGTTTAAGAAGGGTGCTGGTTTAATTTCAGCAAAATTAGAGAAAGAACGATTTGAAAAAAACAAAAGAATTTTCTCAATTAAAGCTCCTTCATATAAAGATGAAATAACATCGCTATCAGGTGGTAACCAACAAAAGGTTGTCTTTGCGCGTTGGTTTGAATTAGATAGTGATATTTACATATTAGATAATCCGACTCAAGGAATTGATGTTGGAGCCAAAGGTGAAATATATGAATTGATTTCAGACCTTTCAAAACAGGGTAAAAGTATTATTGTATTTAGTTCTGAGTTTCCTGAGATACAAAAAATTTCTCATCGTTGTATAGTAATGTATCAAGGTGAGATAAATAAAATTATTGATAATAAAAATTTAAACGAAATGGATGTTATGTATTATTCAACTGGATCAAATAAAAAGGAGGCGCGAAATGAAGACAAACAAGAGAGACTACAAGGCTAGTGCAAAAGTATTTCTAAGTGATATTGTTAAAAATCACAACTATTTATTTTCGCTATTAGCTTTAATAATTGTTGGCCGCTTTGCGAACCCTAACTTTTTAAAATTTTCAAACATTATGACATTAATGCGAGCATCATCTATATTAGGGATTTTATCCTTAGGGATGACTTTAGTAATTTTAATCGGACAAATTGACTTATCAGTCGGTTCAATGTTGGGTCTGTCAGGGGCTTTGGGCGTAATGGTCTATAACCAAACCGCAAATATTTTCTTAACGTTAGTGTTTTGTTTATTTGTTGGATTTCTTCTAGGACTGTTCAATGGATTTTTTGTTGGTAAGCTAAAAATTGCAGGCTTTGTTGTGTCCCTTGCAACCTTAGCTGCTTATCGTTCAATAACTGTTCAATTAGGTAAGGGTGGACCCTTAGTAGTTCAAAATGATATTTTTTATGGAAAACTGAGACAAATTGGTTATGGTAAGATTTTAGGAATTCCAACGCTTGTTTTAATTTTTATGTTTACAACTTTCTTGGTTTGGGTTTTATTAACCAAAACAAAGCTAGGTAGGTATATTTATGCAGTGGGATCTAATGAAAAAGCAGCAAGACTAACTGGGGTAAAAGTAGATAGAATTAAAATGATTGTCTATGGACTTTCTGGATTACTGGCAGGACTTGCAGCATTTTTATACATCTCTCAAATGGGTGCTGTCGACAGTGCAACCGCAGGTAGAGCAATGGAGACCGATGCAATTGCCGCCGTTGCAATTGGGGGAGTCTCAATGGCCGGTGGGAGAGGGTTTGTTCAAGGAACCTTCTTTGGATCAATTATCCTACAATCAATTAATACAATCTTAACTTCACTTGGAGTACCAGCCTTTGTTAATGACTTAATTAAGGGGATACTAATTTTAGTAGCAGTAGTACTTCAGAAATTAATTAGGAAAAATAAAGAATAACCTTTCAAGATATTAGGTCTTATCTAAAAACGTCGCCTCATTAAGCGGCGTTTTTAACTTTTAAGGCATCTGTAAATAATAAAAACTTAAATTTAACACATCGACGCCTTGGCTTAATCCATATTAAAAACCCTCACTTTCATAGCCAGCTTTATTTTAGTTGTCAATTTAGTGAGGGCTAATCCATAGTAGTTTTTATATTTATATATTTAGTTTACTAATATCAACCAAAGAATAAGAATGTATGCATTGTAAATACTGATGCAACTTGAAAGAAAGTAAACAGTAAACCAACAATAATTGCTGGGATGTAAGGGTTTTTAGTCCATTTGTTTAATAAGCGAATATATACGACCGCAATCGGATAAGCAGGGATTGCATTAATCATATTTGTAAATGTATAGTCTGATCCAAAGATATGTGGTTGAATTCCAGTTCTTTTAAATAATGAATAGCCGACTACAGTTATAAGTAGTGGTGGAATCATATTTAGTAGAGCCACAATTGCGGTATTTATCCATTCTTTTTCACTAGCAAACTTAACATAGTTCATACCATTAATTGATAAACTAACTGCGGTGGCAAATATGATGAAGAAAGGTGCATAGATAAATAAGACATATAACTTATCAAATGGAATCTGTCTAATTCCCCATAAGTAAATCCGCATGTCCATTTGGAATAATAATCCAGCTACATAAGTTAGGGAGATCATTGCAACAAAGGTAGTCAGAGCTAAGGCTATTGATTTTATAAAATCTACAAGTCCAATAGTAACTCCCCAATCCGCAAGTTTGATTCCTTGTTTTTTTCCGACAAACATATAAGTCACAAACATTACTAATAACATAAATAAACCGTTAATTAAAGACCAGAGCGCAAAGATATTTGAGACTTGTTGTGGAAGCCAAGTCAGGGCAAAGTATCCAAAACCATATTTATAAATCAGTGTAATACTTAAAAAGGCAAAGGACATATTTAATAAAGTCGTTATTACAACCCACTTCTTATTTGTACCTTGGGTATTTTCACGAATTTCGTTTGCTTTTTCAGCTTTTAAACCATTAAAGAACTTAGTATCTAATAAGGCTTTAAGAATATAGAAGCCAACTACTAACATTGAAAATAAGCTTAGTATAGAAAATACTTGGTATATATCGGCGATAACAAAATTTGAATTGATTTTGTTTGGGGCTTGTAAGACCTCTGAAAAGAAATTAACCGTTTCATTGATTGCGATGTTTCCACCTTGAGCATACTGGTGAATAACGTCTTCTTGATGAATTCTTCTAATGCCAGTTTCCTTTGTATAGTCAAAGTCTGTTTTTACTTCACTAATGTTACCCATTAGTTCTTCTGTCGCAAAACCGACAAAGGCTTTAGCCTCAACACTATCTAAATATTTTGGGGCAAGTAGTGGTGCACCAGAGTCATCATGGCCTTTAAAATAAACATGATCAAAGGTTGAATAGAACAGCCCTACAGCTCTATTACCATAGATATCCGCAATATTACCTTCAAAGTCTCTTACCATTGGGTCACTTGATAGTAAGTATGCTGCTGATATTAATGGTTGGGGACTAAAGCTATCAATTAAGACACTCGTATTAACAGCATTACCGCCCATGGAGTGACCTGAAACACCTATTTTATTATTATCTACATAATCATAGCCAGCTAGAATTTTTACAGCTGAGTACAGCCCAGTCGCTTCGGCATTCATATCTCCAAAGAAGGTTTCAACTCCAGAAATTTCTGAATCTCCATGGTTTAACATATCTGGTAAAGCTACAACAAAACCGCGACGTGACAGTTCTATTGCATATTGGGTATAAGCTTCTTTAGTCGTTGATAGACCATGCATAAAGGCGATTGCTGGAGCTTTGTTATCTGCAGTCGCAGCTTTTGGCTTGTAGACTCTAATACTAACTTCGTGTCCTGAAGCTGGTTTGAGTAGTTATTGTCATAACTTCGACTTAAAAGCAGAAGTTTGTACAAAAAAAGCACTTGTAAACAATAATAACGTAACCAACAAAGAGATTAATAATTTCTTTGTTGTACTTAAATTAAATTTTTTCATAATTCTTTCTCCTCTTTCCAATTTCAAAGAAATTGTAACATGGGTCCGCTTTCATCCATATNNNNATATTAGCCTATTTATAAGATTTTTGTATTAATATATAGTAATAATGACTGATAGAATACTTAGATTTTTAAATATACATAAGATAAATAAAAAAACTTATAGAAAAGGAAGGTCCTCTATGTTTAAGGAAAATCGTAATATTAATGATAGTAGTTTGGATAATTTTCATGTTGAAATTCTAGATCTTGAATATCAACCAATCCACTATCAAAAAGAAATCGAAATCATTCTTGTAATGGAAGGTAGTCCTATCATTACGATTAATGGTCAGCAAAAAACATATAAGCCTAAAGACATCCTTGTAATTAGTCCTTTTGATACCCATTCTATCTATTCTCAAAAAGCAGTGTCACGCTTATTAATATTATATTTGGACCCAAATTTTTCAAAAGGTTATTTTCCTAAAATGCAAAACGTCCGCTTTACTGATAATAAGCTTGAAACTCCAAACAACCACTTATTCATTTATACTTTCATGGAATTGGCAAAATCTTATATAAATAAAAATGAATACTATCAACTCAATAGTGCTGGCTTTATAAATATTATGTTATTTTATATTCTAACTGACTGTGCTTATTATGAAGATAGTGAGGATAAACCATATTTAATTTCAACTGAAAATAAACGCATGTCATTTATAAGTGAATACATTCAAGCAAACTCCTTTAAAAAGATTAAGTTAGAAGATTTGGCAAATGAATTAGATTTATCTCCAACTTATCTTTCACATTTTATAAAAAAACACCTCAATCGAACATTCTCAGATTATATAAGCTATGTTAGATATGTTAATGCAAAAAGTATGATTCATGAAATGAATTATAGTTTAAATGACATAAGTGCTATTGTTGGGTTTTCTGATTATCGTTATATGAACAAAGCATTTAAAAATCAGCTTGGTATGACTCCAAATGAATATCGCCAAAAACTTATTTATCAACCATTAATCAACTTTAATGAAAATAATAATACGCCAAAAGCGCATAAAGAAATGATTAGAACGATGGATGGCTTTATGACAAAACATGGTCTAGAGGCTCATTATTAAGTCTTTGGCTATATATAAGTGTAAATACATAAAGAAAACTCGATATCTGTCGATAATATTCAATAATCTTGCTATAATCAATTGAGGTAATTAACTTATCTTAAACAAATAAAATAGATATAAGATAGTAGACAATCAAACAATATATGGGGACAAGTGAGAAGATGGATACAGGAATAATGATCAAAAAAGAAAAGTTTAAGTTTAAAATAGTTTTTATGTATTTAATCATTGTTCTGTTATCAGCTTTTTTATTTAATAGTCCAAGTGAAATAATCATTGGGTTAAAAAGCATAATTTT
>LFRM01278111.1_pt1 | contig 10821 bp, 5 predicted proteins | sample 618341 | NCBI WGS metagenome assembly LFRM01 (sample SAMN03654438, study PRJNA283298) | anaerobic digester metagenome | isolation source: pool of bioreactors CSTR01a, CSTR02a, and CSTR03a thermophilic anaerobic... | place: Denmark: Kgs. Lyngby | collected 2014-05-21
AATTTTCACCTAAGCCTTTAGCCACTAAATACTGATATGCTACATATTTGGCATTAACATCATTTTCCGGATCCTCATCAGCTTCTTTTGTTAGCGTATCAGTAATTAACGCCAAAGCACTTGCTTTTAAATTACTTTCCCCGTAACTCCATTGTTCTACGGCTACATTTGCTTCCGTTAAAATAAAACTACCATATAAATCTAACTTCAGATTTGAAGACGAGCTGATTGCCCCTTCAGTTTCCAGATAACAATGATAACAATTGATCACCGCTTGTTCAGCCAAACGATCTAACGGATCGGCTGCCAATACCTGACCATAATTCCCCGGTAAAAATGAAAAAGATAAAAAAACACTAAGCACCGTTAAAAAAACCATGCGTATAAACCAATGAATAAATCGCTTATTCTTAATGATCCGAAAGCAGCTCATTAACCTTTTCCCTCCAGATTTTCTCTTTTTGACCTTTAACTAGCTGTAAGTTTTCTTCGCTGATATTAACACAAATAAACCTTAGTACCTCGTGAAGAGAATACTAAGGCTCTAAAGCTTTGTTCGCTGCCGTACAAAATAAGTCATGCACGCTCCCCTCCCTCGCGAAGGTATTTGCGGCAGTAACAGGCAGGTCTCCTGACTCGTGGTATTTTCATTCCTTACCCTTCCCCAAGAATCCAGTGGCTAAGGAAAAACTCCCCACTCACAGTGGCGCGACCGTCCGAGACTCTCACTCGGTTCCCTATTCTCCCATCAATTATGGGCACCTGTTACCATCACATATTAACTATAATATTTTTAAATTTAATTTTTATTCCATCTAAACATTGCATTACTCTACTTTTAAAGTTATCACGGTAAACAATACATGTCAAGAATACCAGTTAATAAATTGTCAAATAATTTTTACTCATATGCTTCTTTTACCTTTTTTAAGCTTGGTAATTCAAAAATACTGCGCACCCTCTTATAAATAAAGAATGTAACCGTAGAGGACATCATAAATTTAACCAAATTATAAGGAATCACGACACCAACGATTAAAGGCAACGCATCATTAGTGGGAAACCCCCAAAGTGGAAAGAAGACATAATAATTAGCTACAGCCATCACCAGGGATGCTGCAACCGAACCTGCAACCATAGATAATACAGCCCTTAACTTTGTCTTGCGATACTGATAAATCAAGCCTGCGACCAAAACCATAGGTGCCCCTGCGGCAAAATTAGCCGCCATTCCGATAATTCCTGCCTTAGAAGCTCCAATTAAATAGCCAAGTAAACATTTCATAAACTGTACGAGTAAACCTGCCCACGGGCCAAAAGCAAAAGCAGCTATTAACCCTGGTATATCACCGGGGTCATAGGTCATAAACTCTGGGAAAAACGGTAAAGGAAAAGCGATAAAAATCATTAAAAGAACTCCGAAAGCAGTAAGAACAGCTAAGCGCACTAGTTTTTTTGTTGTCATCACTACATCTACTCCTTTAATTAGTTTAAAAAATTCGTTTGATGAGAAAAAGTTTGCCAAAAAATTAACCCAAGGAATTTTTATCCCTCGGGTAGATCACAAAAAGTAAAGCAGTTAAAGCATCATCACATGCCTCCCTTCTCCCCTCCAGACTTTAACTGTCGGCTCCGGAATTTCACCGGATCAACCAAATGGCTCGCGGGCTTTACCGCCGGTAAGGAATTGCACCTCTCCCCGAAGGAAATTATTATTTATTTTGCTTTTATATTATAATAAAGTATAACTAATATTTCAAGATCAACATTAAGTTTTTCCCACCATAATAGGAAATATTCCTCTCTTCTAATTGTTTAGGCAAAGAAAGGAGCTTTTTCTGACCCATGAAACGTGTTTTTTTTACGGATTTTGACGGAACTATTACCAAAATTGATACAACAGATGCCATGACTGAAACCTTTGCCCAAAACGGCTGGCAAGAAATCATTTATCAATGGGAACAAGGCAAGTTAAATACCAGACAAAGTGCTCAACTCATTTTCCCTCTCCTAAAGGTAAACCCGGATGAAGCTAAACGTTTTCTCCTCACAATCCCTATTGATGAAACTTTCCAAGATTTTGTTAATTATGTAAATAGCAGACAGGAAAAGCTCTATATTCTCAGTGATGGTTTTGACTTCAATATAAAAACCATCTTAGAAAAAAACGGACTTAACCATTTAGAATTCTACACTAACCATTTGTTAATCTCTAAAAATGAACAATTTGATATAGAAACACCCCATGCCTCAACTTGTGATCGATGTGGCACCTGTAAAAAAACACTTGTTCAAAAATTAAAGGCTGATGCTGAGGAAGTTATCTATATCGGTGACGGCATTTCGGATGTTTGTGGCTGTCAAGCTGCGGATATCGTTTTCGCCAAAAATTATTTGCTTCAGTACCGAAAAAAACAGGGGCTCCCTGTTCAACCTTATACCAGCTTTGCCGATGTTCTTAATAAACTTCAAAATATGTGAAAATTTATCTCCTACCATCATGCACATCTCTTTCTACAGTTACTTCAGCAATACCACTACGTGCATGATTGCCCCTAACTTCAGGCTCATCTTTTTGAACCCCGAAGCGTTCATTAAGTGGTTGTCTATCTTTTAAGTCATCACCATAACCATATTCCTTTTCATAGAATACACGTTCTAATTCTTCTCGTAAATATTGCACATTATTTTGGCCGAGACAGCTTTCTTTAATTTTATCTAATCTTTTCACGGCTTTTTTTAATGCCGCCAATCCTTTGCCTCGATTAAATTTGGCACAGTCCGCTTCAAGACCTCGTAATGTTAATATCTCTTTATCGGAAATAAGCACTTTATTATGAACAAAACTATAGGCAATCTTATCCCAATATTTAATCCTTAACAGATAATCTTCCTTTATTTTTACAGTTTCTTCGTATAATTCTACTAAATCTCTACGTCGTTCCGGATCGTTCTCTTTTGAAATCTGATTTTCAAGATATACCAACATTCGCTGAAATATGTCATTTACGGCCTTTTGATTCAATTGTGACATATCACCTATACTAAAGCTTCTCGCGCTCTCACTATCTCGCCGCAGAAAGAACAAACCCACGAGCTTATCTAAAAGGCGACGTCGTCTACCGAAATATATTAAATTTCCCTCCGCCTCTTTAATTCCCTTGTCCCGCCACTTTTTCAATTTTTTTAGTTTTTTTCCCAATTGCCCACCTATATCACACTTTCTTTTAGTTGTACTATTTATTAAATTACAACAATTTAGAATAATTATAGCACAATACGTAATATTAACCAATTTAATTTCTAAATTCGTAAACTAAACTTTAATAATTAAACCGAAACTGATTCATGTAAATAAAAGGAATAAAGAATCTTCTCTTTAACAGGCTTATCTAAAATAGTACCTACTGCCCGGGCATAAAGATCCATCTGCACCTTGTACCTCTCCCATAGCACCTGTATATCCCCTGATTTAACTACATCCGTCTTATAATCCACAAGCACATACTCCTCCCCTTCTTGAAAAAGGCAATCAATCGTACCCTGCAAAATAATTATTTCCCCGGCAATATTCGCTGCCTCCGGATAAAGTTCTTCGGCCGGAAGGGCTAAGGTAAAAGGTACTTCTCTCTGTAATTCTCTACCCTTTCTGATTCTTTCTCCCAAAGGTGAGTGCACAAACTTAACTATCTCCTCTGCTTTTACAGCCTCAGCCTGCAGAGAAGTAATTAGTTCCCGCTTCACCATTTCCTTAATCTGGTACTCTACCTCTGCTGTCTCCAACGCCTTATCCAGATTTAAATAACGCATGACTAAATGTAAAGCCGAACCTTTTTCAGCTGCAGAAAGCCCCTTCTTTTGCAAAAACTGCGGTCTGGAAGCAAAACGGTGCACAGTAAAAAATTGCTGGCCGGCTTCCTGTTCCCCTGTTAAGAAACGATAACGGTTTTTGATTTCCGATACCGATAACTTGCCCGGTATAGCCGTCAATTCTTGATAAGGGTACGCCCAATTAAGTCTCGCCACAACTGCTTCAAGACCCTTTGCTGCATCGCATTCCACAGGCAATAATTTTTTAACCTGCACCAGTTCTTTACCATAATCAAGGTTTTCTTTTCTTACTATTGCCCCAATTTTATGGGGATTCCACAAATAAAGCTGCCAAGGTGCTGCATCATTTTCTATTTCCCCCCAGGCTTTTTCCCCACTACCGACTAGCTCCCGCAATTCCTGGCTAGACTGATGCCGCAACAAACATGGTCCTAACCAATCCCAAGGACATTGTGGTTTTAGTAATACAGACGCCGGGAGCTCCCAACCTTGCTGAGTAATATGCTTACACCATTTCTGGGACTCTTTAAATAAATCCTTTACTGTGCCCACTAAAATCAAGGCATCTCTTGCCCTGGTCATCGCTACATACAGAATTCGTACTTCTTCAGCCAACATCTCTTCTTTTAATTTATCCCTAATCACTAATTTCGATAAAGTTGGATACTTATAGCGTTGTACCACATCAACCCACACAGGTCCTAACCCCAAATCTCGGTCCAATAACACATCTCCCTGCAAATCTTGAAAATTAAACTTTCTCCCTAAACCGCTGACAAAAACCACCGGAAACTCTAACCCTTTACTTTTATGTATACTCATAATTCTGACAACATTCTCATTTTCACCTAAGGCACGTGCCGTCCCTAAATCACTTCCTGTTTCCTCTAAACGTTTCAAAAAGCGTAAAAATTTAAATAATCCTTTCATCGTTGTATCTTCATATTGTTTAGCTCGATCAATAAGAGCTCGCAGATTAGCCTGTCGTTGTTTTCCTCCCGGCATCGCTCCTGCATAATCATAAAAACCTGTTTCCCGATATAACAGCCAAATTAATTCTAATAACGAATTTCTACGAGCAAAGGTACGCCAATTCCGCAGTTTTTTTAAAAAAGTACGCAAAATACTCCGTAAAGGCTCCTCTTCTTTACGGGCAGCAAGACATAAGGCTACATAAAAATCATCTGCAGGACGATGTAAACGAATACGGGCTAATTCCTCAGCCGTTAGACCAACAATAGGCGAAAGCAATACTGCAGTTAGAGGGATATCCTGACAGGGATTATCAATTACCTTTAACAAAGACAAGATAATTTGCACTTCTTGAGCAGCAAAATATCCACTGCCTGTTTCTGCATAAGCTGGCAGCCCCATTTGTCTAAATTCTTCGAGAAAAACCGGCGCTGTGTTTTTTGTGGAGCGTAACAGTACCACTATATCCCGAAATTCAACCGGCCGATATTTTTTTTGTCCTTTATCCCAAATCTTCATTTCCTGCTGTAATTGAATGATTCTGCGAGCAATCAAACGAGCCTCTATTTGTAAAGAGCTTAAATCTTCTGTGGTTTCAGAAGAAAAGGCTCCTCTGTCCTGCTTATCTACATGTTCCGGAAGGCTTACAGCTTTGAGAGTCTCCTCTTCCGTCTCTTGCTCGGCAGTAATCTTAGTTTCAATAAGATGCACCTCAATTGTACCATTGTCCACATCCCCCGGAACTACTGCCCCAAAAACAAGCTCATTCTCCCGGTCATAAGTAATCCCGCCTAAAGTGCTTCCCATCAACTGCCGAAAGATAAAATTCACCCCATCGACCACATTCTTGCTACTACGAAAGTTTTTGGTCAACATGATTTTCCGTTCAGAAGAAGATTTGTCCACAGGATAACGATGATATTTTTCCAGAAACAGCCCGGGTTCGGCTAAACGAAAACCATAAATACTCTGTTTAACATCACCGACCATAAACAGATTAGGCACTGCCTCCGTTCCGTCACGGGACACCAAAGTTAAAATCCCTTCCTGTACGGCATTAATATCCTGATACTCATCAACTAATACTTCCTCAAACCTTTGCCGCAAAGACCGAGCCAAATCAGTACAAACCCACCCATCTTCCGTCTTTTCTCCTAACAAACTTAAAGTAAAATGCTCTAAGTCATCAAAATCAAGAAGATTCCGCTCCACTTTTTTTTGTAAATATCGAGAAGAAAAATCCACCACCAGAGTACAAAGACAACTCATCAAAGGTGACATTTTCTGCAGTTCTGCAACAAATTCTTCCGGTGAGCGCGTAAGATACTCTTCTTGCAAATCACCAACAATCTTCTTAGCCTGGTTACGCAAAGCCTGTACCTTTTCCTTTAATAATTCGTCTACATCCCCTTTACATGTCTTTAATTTGGAAAATTTGTACTCAGCAATAGCCGTAAACACAGACTGATAAAGGTCTGACTGTTTCCTACTCAAAGCCAAAATGTCTTTTAAACCTTCCAACTCCGCCCCTATTGTGGAGCTGTAAATAAAAGGTCCTCCCGGCTGTAAAGCCAATCGATATGCTTCCTCAAGTAAAGCCACTGCCTCTTCTAACATAATGCTGATGGTTTTCAATAAACGTCTAAATAGCATTTGCATATTATTGTCTGTTAGTTTTGCCTGAAAAACCCTGCCGGCTTCAGCCAACCACACCTCAGGGTCCGGTTGACTGCGGGAAAAAGTATATAACTTTAAAACTAGCTCCTGTAATGCTTGATCATCTCTTTCCCCGCCCAAGGCTTCTACCAAAGTCAAAAAAACAGGATCCCCTTCTTCGTATTTTTCTTCTAATAACTCCTCCAAGACCTCCATTTTAAGCAAGACGCTTTCTATTTCATCCGCTATCTTAAAACGAGGATCCAAAGCCAGACCATGGGGAAGAGACAAACGATAATAATTTTGACGAACAAGTTCTAAACAAAAAGAATGAAGTGTGGAAATAGCCGCTTTACCTATTAGTAACCTTTGTCTTTGTAATCGCCGATCATGAGGATTATCATGCAGACGCTCTGATAAAGCTGCCTCGATTCGTTCTTTCATTTCACGTGCCGCAGCGTTTGTAAAGGTCACTACTAATAATCTATCTACATCTATAGGTTTTTCTTCATCTAAGATTCTGCTAACGATTCTTTCTACTAAAACCGCCGTTTTCCCAGCTCCGGCAGCTGCTGAAACTAAAAGACGACAATCTCTGGTCATAATCGCAGCTTCTTGTTCGTGAGTCCAGTTTGTCTTACTCATTTTTCTCTTCCTCCTCCCCACATTTTCTAATTTTCAACCAAATTTCCTCTGCCTCTTTCTGTGGAAGATGGTGATAATCATTGCCCGGAACAGTTGGATCAAACCTACATACAGCCGGATAAGGACAATACGCACACGGCTCTTTACCTTGAAAACGATAAGGTTTAATCATCACATTTCCCGACATAACCTCCGACCCAATATCCTGAAGGAGTTTTTCCACATAATGACAAAGCTGGATAAACTCCTCTCCCGTCCAAACATTTTGTACATTCTTATAAAACTCACCGTTTTTATTCAAAGCTACAGGCAACAACTCGGAATATCCTGCTATTTTGTTGTCCATCATTTTAATAACTTGTGGATTCTGTAAGAGAAAACCCTGCATTTTTAATTGAGAGAAAACCTTTTTCTCAATTTCCGCTGTGCTTAAAGGACCTTGAGTAGTAAGCAAAGGGTCTTTCACCGGGAAATACAGGACTCCTCCGGGCTTTATTTCCCCTTCTTCTTCTCCAACTAAATACTTTCCGTGTTGCAAAGCAACAGCCAAATAAGTCAACAATTGAAGTCTTAAACCATAAAAAATCTCCAATAAATCAAGAGAAGCCAACCCAGACTTATAGTCAATCACCCGCAAATACCAACCATTTTCATCATGAGCTGCATCAACCCGGTCAATTCTCCCCTGTAAATCTATTCTTGTCCCATCAGACAAAGAGAAACTTAATCCAGGTACATCGCCCTGTTCTCCGAAAGAAATTTCCATACCTACGGAACGAAATGTTCCCCGTCGTTCATGCTCGCTTAAAACTGTCACAGCACGCAAAAGAATACGTTGCAATTTACCCACCAAATAGCGGTGACGTGCTGTACTTAATAGCACCTCATTCTGTAAGCGAGGCGCCAAATCCTTGACAATCGCCTCCACGATTTCCTGCATTTCTTCTAATGTTAAATCAGCCCAAACTAACCGTTTTTCCTGTAGATAATGATAAAAATTCTCTAAACCTTTATGAAAAAACTGTCCTAAATCAAGAGCTGCCACTTTATATTCAGCTCTTTGCTGCAATTTCAAACCATAAGTGAGGAAATGAGAGAAAGGACAAGCCTTAAATCTTTCCAGCCGGGAAATACTAGCACGTAAATTCTGTCCGTATAATCTCCGTACCAAGATAGCTGGTAATTTTGCTGCTTGCTGCCGATAAAAGAGACCGGCGGTCACATTGGCTAAAGGTTTTTGCCACTCCGGTCGTTCCAGATACCAGTTGTACACATTCCACCAGAGGTCAGCAATCCGTTTTCCTTCCATAGCCTGGCGCAAATTTACCGCCAAGTAACTAAAAGTAGGTCTAGAGCAAACCACCTTTTCCTCTTCCCTTTCTTCTTCCGGATTTAAAATAATTTCCCCCTGGGGAAAAACCGCCAGCACATGCGTAAAGATTGAGGAGGCAGTCATTGCCTTACCTTCACCATCAGCCAAAGCAAAACTCAAGGTTAAATAGTGACTCGCCGAAGTCAAAGCTTTATAAATAAAAAACTGTTCAGCAAAGAGTTTTTTCTCCGTAGTCGGAGCTAATACTATTTTTTGTGCGGCTAATTCGATGCGGTCCTCATCATTGAAAAGTCCGCTTTCCACTACCTTAGCCGGAAATATACCTTCATTAATACCCAGAATTATTACCGCCTTTAATTCAGGATTACGCGAACGATCCACCGAACCTACCAGGACCTGATCAAGGCAAGGGGGAATCAACCCAAGTTCTAATGTTTCCAGACCACCAATGATCACCTGACAGAATTCCTGCAAATTCATGTGCTGCTCGCCGAGAACATCCACAAAACGGTCCAGCAAATCCAAAATCTTTTGCCACACCTGTTCATGAATTCGTGCTTCCTCTAATGCACCCCGCTCCTTGGCTTTCATACTCCAATATTCCAATTTATGTGCAACCGCAAGGTTTTCTAAAAAGGCAAAAAGAACTTCACTATATTCCCTTCCGGTGGCCGCCTCTCGCAATGCTTTTTGCAAGGGTAGTAAAATTTCGACTACCTTTTCCCGTGCCTTGTTGACACGCAGCAAATATTGCTCCTTTTTTAGCGATAATGACTTTACTTCTTCTGCAGAAAAACCTGCTTTATACTGCCAGGGCTTACCATCAGTCCAACGACTGCCCCTAATGCCATGAGCAAGACAATAATTCTCTAATAGATCAGTCTCCCGCCTCGACAAAGGAAACAAATCTGTCTTCAAACAACGAAAGAGCGGTTCATAATTCCACCCACCCTGTACTATTTCTAAGACACTCTGAATTAATTCAGGCAAAGGATGATGACGCACCGGTTTTTTCATATCCATGAAAAAGGGAATCCCATAATCCCTGAAGACATTGGTAAGTAAGTCCTCATAGCTGGTAAAATCTCGTAAAAGCACGGCGATATCCTGATACCGTAGTCCTTTTTCCCGACAAAGAAAAAGAATTTCACGTGCCGCCTCTTCCACCTCTTCCTGTCGGTTAGCTGCTGCCCTTAGTTTGATGGCTTCTGCCTTTTCCTTGTAAACAGCTTTAGTCTCTACTAAACATTCTTCCAAAAAGGCTAATTCGGGTTTTTCCTGAAAACGCCGTAAGCGCGGTTCGGGCAAAACAAAAATATCGGCAAGCGGACAGTGAATCTCTGCTGCCATTTGCAGTAAACTTTGGTATGTCTCCCACGTCTTATAAAACAAATGTGTCTCCGGAAGTTTCCGGTTTAAGTACTTCTGCTCCAGACACAAAGTGATATTCACCTGCGGGCAATAGAGCAATAATTCTCTAATCACCGCCAATTCCAACGGAGTAAAACCGTGAAAACCATCGATCCAAATCTGCGTATTTTTTAAAAAATGAGCTTTATGTAGATTATCTGCAAGAATCTGAAGATTATCATCTGTGTCCAAATATTCATGTTCCTTAATAAAAGCTTCAAACTCCTTGTAAATAAAAACAAATTCCGCCAATTTACCCTTTAACTCATTCTTCGTACCCTCATCTTCAACGGTATCCAAAAAGCCGGCTAATTTTTCGGGGGAAATACAATAATTTTTCATTTCCGAAAGAGCCCTTACCAACTGTTCTAAAAATCCGGGCTTGTCCATAATCTTAGCAAAAACCTGAAAGCTCTGTTTGTTCGTGGCTAAGATATGTTTCAAAATAAGTGCCTTGGCTACTTCATCTAACTGAGCAGCAAGCCCGCCCCCTGTTTCCTGTAATATTCGCCAAGCAAGCCGTTGGAAACTAAATACTTGTGCCTGAATAACACCGCCTTTTTTTATCTGCTTCAATAAACTTCTTTCGGCATAAAAAGAGCCCTGTTCAGGTACAAGAAAAAAACAGTTCAATGCCGGATTACTTTCCACTGTTTCTGCTATTTCTTTTAAACACTGTGTAGTTTTTCCTGAGCCAGATCTGCCAATAAGCAAGCGCAACATAAAATTTCCCCCTAATTCCAACCCAACATTTCTTAATTTCCCCTTCTCAGTCTCAACCCTCGCAGTGCTAAAGGTCAGGGGACACACCGCTGTTTACATTGTCATCCTTGTCGCGGAATGTCCCCAAAGTATACATCGAGGGTGTCAGCTTTCTCCTGAGCCAAGTGCTAGTCAGTTCTGCACTGAGCACAAAAACGGACAACCTTCCTTATGCTTCTCCTTCCAGAGAGGAGCTGATGTGGGTGTGCGTT
>LFRM01165136.1_pt1 | contig 10818 bp, 20 predicted proteins | sample 618341 | NCBI WGS metagenome assembly LFRM01 (sample SAMN03654438, study PRJNA283298) | anaerobic digester metagenome | isolation source: pool of bioreactors CSTR01a, CSTR02a, and CSTR03a thermophilic anaerobic... | place: Denmark: Kgs. Lyngby | collected 2014-05-21
GCGCTCAAATTGAATTAGAATCTGATTCAGGGACATTTAATTATATGGTAGATGAAGATTATAATATAATATTAAAAAGTATTAAATATTAAGGAGGAAAAGGAATGAAATATATAACTAAAAAGAAAAAGATAGATATTACACATTTAACATTATTTGAAGTAGAATTATTGTTATCAGGTGTAGAGAATTACACATATAAAAAGATTAAAGATAAACATTATGTATTATACGATACATATACATATGTTGTTGAAATTATAGACGCATTTTTTGAAAACGAAAATATTGTAGAAATACCTAAAACAATAACTATTGAAAGTAAAAAGAAACTAACCAATGAAGAGTTAAAAGAAAAAGTTATGATACAATTAGAAAATGAAGTTGGGTATGATTACAACGATTGGCAAGAAGTAATATGTAGTGATGTTTTATATGTAATAAAATAAGGAGGAAAAGAGAATGAATAAAGAATTATTAAAAGAAGTTAAGGAATTATTAGAGAGTGGCGAATTAACAAAAGAGGAAGTGTTGTTAGAGTTATTTACAGACGAGGATGGCGATTTATATTTATCTTGGTTAGATTTTAGTGATTTTGATGGGGATGTATGGGTGTCAGGTCTTAAAGTTAAAAAAGACTTACGCTTAAACGACAATATGGTAAAAGGTAATTTATGGCAAAACAGTTGTGTAGTAGAAGGAGACTTATACCAAAGTTATCACGAGGTAAAAGGCAATTTATACCAAGACGAACAAACAGTAAAAGGTAATTTATACCAAAGTTATCAGAAAGTAGAAGGTAATTATTACGCAACAAGTATAAAAGTTAAAGGTAAAATAGTTTTTCAAGAGCCTACAAAAATGTTAAAAAAGATAACCTTGCAGGAACTAAAAGAAATGGGTTATGAATTGGAGGAAAGAGAATGATTAAAATTAAAAAAATTACAAACTTTAATGGCTTTGACAATGTTGTGATGTCAAAAAAAGATTTTATTAAATTAGTAGAATTGTTAAATTATAGTAAATACGAACACTTAATAGATTTTGAGGAGTTAGAGGAATGAGTAAATACGACGTTTTAGCAGTTTTTAAACACGAAGGACAACAAATATCGGCAAGTATAGTTCTAAGCGCTAAAAACAAAGATAAAGCGCGTTATATAGTGGAATATCAATTATTCCCTTATAAAAAAATTGAAATTATAGAAATAAATGAAATGTGAAAGGGTGTAGGAAATGAATGTAATTGAATATTTTATGAGTAAAGACACATTAAAAATTAGAGGCGTTTATGTAAAAACAAAAAAAGATAACATCTATTATATTAATCACGACTACACTAACGAATTACTTGTTGAAATTGATGTTAAGAATAAAATTGGAATAATTTACAAAGCATTAAATAAAAACAGACGTAGAACGTGGTTAGAATATTTTGAAAACAATGATTTTAAGGTATTATATAAATGAAAATGAAAAGATAATTTTTTAGAATTTTAAAATAAATTAAAATAAAAATAAAAAAACACTTGACAAAAAAATACCTTTCCATTATAATAGTAAATATAGGAGGTAGTGTGAAAATGAGATTAGGTAAGAAAGTTAAATCAATATATGAAAGTAATATGTCGTATCAGCGAAAAGCCGATGAGTTGTATAAGTTAGGTTTTAGTGATTTAGAGATTTGGTTTATATTAAAGGATGATAATAATGAGAAAAAATACGATAGTTAGAACAGTAACGTTTGTAAAAGGCGAATGTTTTTCACAAAATGAGGCTTCAGAGGCGTTTGAATTAGCACTCGCGATAAAATATAACCCTTACGGCGATGACGTCGTTAAAGGCAAATATAACACTTATAGAATCAGGCAAAACATAAGAAATATAATAATTGAAAAAGCACCTGATGTGGATTAGGAGGTGATATTATTGAAAGAAAATAAATTATACATAAAAAATGATAGATTAATCATTGAAATATATGCCGGCGATAATTTATATGAAATATATGATTTTAATTTAAGTGAGGTGTTAAAGGTGTTTGAAACGTTATTAGAGGAGGTGAATATATGACTTTAAGTGAATTCTTATATCAAAAAAGACGCGAAGTAGCACAGACGCAAGCTGAGTATGCTGACTATCTAGGAATATCGAGTGTGACACTTAACCACATTGAAACTAAAACACGCAAGCCAGGTAGTAATGTTTTGAAAATCATATCTAAAAAATTAGATATTGATATTAGAGAGGTGGTGAAAATGAATGATAGAGATTACGAATAAGTATAATTTGCCACAAAAAATTGTCGATATAATTAAGAACGATCGCAGGAAAAAAATACCTCATCGTTACAGCGCGACCGAAATTATTAACTCGACAGCTGAAATTATATTGAAAAGGCGTTATCCAAATTATTATACGCCTGATGTGAGTGAGTATGTTAATATGTTGTTCGGGACAGCATTCCATAGTTTGTTCGAGGATGATAGTGAATACAGCGAGCAAAAACACGAGATAAAAATAGGAGACGCAACACTCGTTGGAAAAATTGACCGTTTTGAAAACAATATAATAGACGATTATAAAACGACGTCCGCTTACAAGGTTAAATTACGCGATTTTAGCGATTGGGAGGAACAAGGGTTAATATATGCCTGGATCTTATTTAAAAAGGGTTTAATAGCTAATAAGATACGTTTTATAGCGTTTATCAAGGATTGGTCAAAAGGTCAGGCTGATAGGGATATAAATTATCCGCAATCACAAATATACGTGCACGAGTTCGAAGTGAAAATTAACGATATAATGAATACTGAAAAACGCGTGAAAGAAAAAATAGCTGATATTGAAGCACACCTTGATACGCCTGATAATTTATTACCATATCCGAGTGATGATGAGTTGTGGTACACAGGAACTAAATACGCTGTGTGGCGCAATAATGGTCGTAAAGCTGTTAAGATATTCGATACGAAGAATGAAGCATTAGACTTTATAAACGACGGCAAAGGCGATTATATAGAAACAAGGTATGGCGAGTATAATAAATTAAAGTATGACAATGAATTAAGGATTTTATTTGAAAAAGCAGGTTTAAGGACACTGCATAGTGAAGTTATAGATAAAATATAAGGAGGAANNGAAAGTTTCTTATTAATAGGTAGGAGTGGAACGGGTAAATCATACTCAATGCACTCATTAGATGAAAATGAATACGCTTTAATCAGTGTATTAGGTAAAGAGCTTCCGTTTAGAACGAATAAAAAATTCTATGAAACGGACGATTACACCAAAATTAAGCAGGCTATAAACGGTTATGTTAACAAAGGTGTTAAAAATATTATTATTGATGATGCAGGTTATTTATTAACTAACGCATTTATGAACGCTCAAGGAGGAGATAAAAAAGGTAATAATGTGTTTGAGTTATACTCAAAGATGGCAACTGACTTCTATGAACTTATAAGATACGTTCAAAAAGGTTTGGATGATGATGTGGTAGTTGGATTTGTAATGCACGAGGATAAAAACGACTTCGGCGATGTGAAACCTAAAATAATGGGTAAGATGCTCGAAGAAAAAGTATCAATTGAAGGTTTATTTACAACTGTATTACAGTCAGCTAAAATTAGTAATAGATATGTGTTTAGAACGCAAACTGATGGAACAGGTGTTACTAAATCACCATTTGGTATGTTTGAAAGTGAGGAAATACCAAATGATATGGCACTCGTAATAAATAGTATTAGAGATTATTATAATATAAAATTGGAGGGAAATAACAATGAGTAAGAAAATTGATTGGAATTTATGGGAAGATACTGATGAGTTTGGGAACTTCCCGCAGTTAGATAAAGGACCGCAAGTGGTAGGTATAATTGATGTTGAGGATGTCGTTGAAAAACAATATTTAAAAATCAAAGTCGATATTATTGAGGGTGAATTTAAAGATACGTTTAGAGACCAATATAAACGTTTTGGGGAATATCCAAATCAAGGAATTATCTATCGAAGCTACAAACCTTCAGCATATCCATTCTTAAAAGCGTTTGTAACTGCACTTGAAAAATCAAATGACGGTTATAATTTCAGAAATACCGGTGGGGACTTTACAACGTTCAGAGGTAAGAAATTAGTTGCAAACTTCGGTTATGAGGAAATACCATACCCTGATGATAACGGTAACCCTAAGGTTGTATTGAAAATCAGTGAGGTAAGAAGCACACAGGCTCTTGCTAATGGAGATGTTAAGGTTATTGATAAGGTTAAGAAATTAAATGATTATGAGCTTGAATTATTTAAAGAAAAAAATGCTCCGCTCATCACGGATGCAAGATCACAAGAAATTATTGAAGCTGATCCGCTAATAGATGATGATTTACCGTTCTAAAAAATTAAGGAGTGATTAATGTGGATTTTAATAACATACCACTTGAATTAAAACACAAAGGTTTATTTTGTGTTTGGAAACTGGATGAAAAGGGAAGTAAAATTCCCTTTAATCCGGTCACCAATACAATGGCGAGAAGCAATAACCGAAATACATTTAACAGTTATCAAACCATATTATCATATTTACCACAATATGTTAAAGTGAATGAACGTGGTGAGTTACTCGGAGGTTTAGGGCTTGGAATATTTAACGGTTTTAGTGCAATTGACATTGATGATTGCCGTGACCCTAAAACCGGGAAACTATCAGCAATGGCTGAGGAAATTATAAATTATATTAATAGTTATACCGAAATATCACCATCAGGGAAAGGTATCCGTATTATATTTAAAACCGGAAATAGCATAAATAAAGATTATTATTACATTAATAACCGTAATTTAGGACTTGAAATATATATTAGTGATAATACCAATAAATACGTGACATTAACAGGTAATGTTTTAGAAAACAAAAAAATTAACACGGCTGATATAAGTTACATTTTAGATAAATATATGAAAAAGTCAAACGCACCAACGATAGCAGTTGAAATCACAAAAGACAATTTATACCACGATGTTGAAGCCGAAGTAAATAAAGCTTTAAAATATAACAAGAAATTGCGAGAACTATGGAATAATAAAGCGCCAGGTAGCGGCAGCAACGAGAGTGAACTCGATATGGCGTTAGTTGGAGTGTTAGCACATTTATTTGAAGGAAATTATAAAGCAGTCGAGGCAGCGTTTGAGATGTCGCCATACTTCAAAAGTAAAGACGATAATCATAAGAATAAATGGCTCGTAAGAAAAGACTATAAAGAGATGACACTAAGAAACGCGATTACATCATATCACGCTTATGCCCTTGCGAAGGATCAGGAATTCGATTTAACCGATACAGGTAATGCTCGTAAATTTGCTGATAATTTTCACGGTCAAATTAAATATAACGTTGATAATAGACAGTGGATGATATACAACGGTAAATATTGGCAACCTGATACATATAACCATATTAAGAACTTGGCTGAAATGACTATCGAACAATTGAAAATGGATACACTTGCTGCTTCAGGAGAACAGCGTGAAGCTATGAAAAGAAACGTTAAGAAATTATTATCAAGTTATGGTAAGGAAAGTATGATTAAAGAAGCACAGCATATCGAAGGCGTTCCTGTAAAAAACAGTGACTTTGATAAAGAAAAAGATTATTTTAATACAGCGAGTGGTGTTATTAATTTAAGAACCGGTGAAATAATACCTCATAGCAAGGAATTAATGCTATCAAAAATTAGTGATATTGAAATAAATAAATCTAAACCTAAATTATTCTTAAAATTCTTAAACGAAATATTCGATAACGACACCGAGTTAATCGACTGGTTTCAGCGAGTGGCAGGTTATTCACTAACAGGTTACACCAAAGAACAGTCAATGTTTATATTCTTAGGCGATGGTGCTAATGGTAAATCGTTATTGCTTGACACTATGATTAAGGTTATGGGGGCATATGGCACAACCTCAAGTGTTGATATTTTAGTTGAACGTAGGAATGGGGGTAACAACACCTCTGAAATTGCTCGATTAAATGGTATGCGTTTAGTAGTTAGTGAGGAAGCTGAAAGTGGAGATAAATTGCGTGAGAGCGCAATTAAGTCAATGACTTCGGATCACGGAGATATTACTGCAAGGTTTCTATACGGTAATGAGTTTACATTCAAACCTATCTTTAAATTATTTATGGCAACAAACCACCAGCCAATTATTAGAGGAACGGATCACGGTATATGGAGACGTATTAAGGTAATACCGTTCAATGTAATTATCCCCGACCACAAACAAGATAGAAATTTAGCTGCGAAGTTTGACGCTGAGCTGGGTAGTATATTATGGTGGATGGTTGAGGGCGCTATAAAATGGTTTGAGGAAGGTAAATTAACAACACCTAAGGCAGTAAGTAACAGCATTAAATCATACCGAAGTGATATGGACGTGGTGCAGCGTTGGATTAACGATAATTGTGAGCTGGATGACAATGCAGCTACTCCTGCGATGGATTTATTTAGAGATTTCACCCGATGGGCTGAGATTAACAAGGAATATCAGTTAAGTAATACGATGTTTGGTCGTAATTTAGGTAAAAAATTTGAGAAGCGCAGGTTAAGCGGTCGTAACACATATTTTGGTATAAAAATACGCGAAGTTGATATGGTCGATGCGTTGGAGGATATTAAGGTAGATAGTTCGATATGAGAAAAGTAGAAAAATTCAGGAAGGTGAGAGTTAATGTTTAAATTAAATAGAATAAAAGCACCAATGCATAAGATAAAATGGTTTGAAATGCAACAAATTGATTATCAATTTAGATTACCTTTATTAATTGATAGGCGAGGTTATGTATTGTTAGGTAATAGTGTTAAAGACCAACATATACATAAAGAAGAGTTAGATGTCATAGTAATCAGTGTAGACGATTATTTAAAAGATGTTTTATATGAAATTGAAAAAGCCGTTGTTAAAGAAAACAAATTAGAAAGATACATAGAAATTGAAAAAGAATTATCTCAGTATTTAAGGGAATTTAATAAAGATTATGAATTAATTAGTTTATTTGATGATGAAGAAATAAAAGAGTATAGATTAATAACTAACGAGAATTTCATTATGCCTCCACCATACAATTTTAAAAAGAATTCAAACAAAAATAAAGACGAAGAAATGGATAGTGACGATTTATTTAGGTTAATGCAAAAGGAGAATATGTAAATGGAAATATATTTAGCAACTCTTGAAAATAGTTTATATGTGTATGAAAATATGCCTGATAATTATATTAAATATGGGCTGGTTAGTTATTACTATATGAAAGATAACGATGAAACTTTCAATTTAGTTCTTGATAAATGTCAATTCGTTCTAATCGATAGTGGCGCTCATAGTTTTCAACACGGTGCAAAAGTAGATTTTGATGAATTTACTAAAAAATATATTAATTTTGTAAAAAAATGGACTCATCACCCTAAAATAGTCGGTTTCTTTGAAATGGATATTGATAATGTTAGTTCTTATGAACAGGTTTTAAAATATCAAAAAGAATTAAAAAAAGTAAGTGATAAAATAATTCCTGTTTGGCACAATAATAGAGGTATTGATGATTTTCATAATATGTGTAAATTACATAAGAATAAACGTGTCGCGATTACAGGATTTAAAAATAATGACATTATAGACAGTCAATATAATTTATTTATTAACACTTCACAACATTATGGCGCTGATTTACATATATTAGGTATGACAAGGTTTGATTTAATGAATTCTCTTAATTTATCAAATAATGACAGTGCTGACAGTAGCAGCTGGAAACAAACCGGAATTTTCGGAGGCATAAATTTAATTTCAGCATCAGGAACAAGTTATAGATTATCGTGTTTAGAAGGCTTAGATTTAAGTTATAAAGAATTTATTAAAGTAAATCTGTCTACTGCAATGTATATGGCAAGATTTAAAAAAGATGGTCAAGATGAAAAAGGTTATATAATAAAAAAGTAGTTTGCGAAAACCTACTAAAATAAAAAAATAAGGAGATTTATAATAATGTTTAAAAGTAAAAAAAATTTCATTGAGGTTTTAACGATTTTGTTTGTTTCAAGTATTTTAATTTCAAATACAATAGTAGGTAAGACTTGGAAACCTATACCTGCATTAGATTTTGAAATTACAGCAGCTTTCTTATTCTTTGTATTCCCAATGATTATTGGAGATATATTAGTAGAAATTCTACCTAAAAAAGAATTTAAAAAAGTTATATTTTATGGTTTCTTAATGAATTGTGTGATGGCATTAGTATATACATTAACGACTAAAATTCCAAACAGCGACCCGGAAATTATGAATGCTTATAATTTAGTTTTAGGTCAATCATTTATTGTTTTCTTCGCAAGTATGTCAGGATACTTATTGGGTAGTATAACGAACGCTTTCGTTATGTGGGCTTTACAATCAAGACACGGAGAAAATAAATTTAAATTTAGAGCTTGGGTATCTACTGTAATCGGACAGACAACTGATAATATTTTATTCTTAATTATTGCATTAGGTATTGGTTTCGGTATGCCTTTTAAAAATATTTTGATTATATTCTTGAGTGAAACAATACTTGAAATTATTATTGAAACATTATGCTTACCTTTTACACATAAATTAGTTGAAAAATACAAAAAATTAGAGAAATAGAAATTTTAGAAGGAGTTAAATTATGACGGAAATCTTAGGAATTATTGCAACAATTTTTATCTTAATTAGTTTTCTAATGAAAGGCGAAAGGAAAATAAGGAGTATCAATATATTTGGTGCATTAATATTTGTGATTTATGGAATTTTAATTAAAAGTATAAGTAATGTAATTTTAAATTCAGCACTTATAATTATTCATTTATATTATTTATTTAATAAAAAATCAAAGGAGTGATATTATCAAATTACGCGATTATCAAATAGACATTATTAATAAAACGCGTGAAGCTTTTAGAAAAGGTTTCAAACGACCTATGGTTGTATTACCTTGTGGCGCTGGTAAGACGGTTATATTCGCGTATATGGCTCGTGAGCACGTAATGCGCGGTGGATACGTTCATTTTTACGTCCATCGTCGCGAACTCATTGACCAAACCTTAGATACATTCGCATCCATAGGTATTCCAACTGATAATATATATATAGGAACAGTCCAAAGCAGGAAACCACACCATACTGACCCATCACTTATAATCTTTGATGAGTGTCACCACGCAACAGCCAAGCAATGGACTAATATTATCGACCGATACCCTGACGCCTTAATCGTGGGGCTTACTGCAACACCTGTCAGACTTGATGGTAATAATTTGTCTGACATATTCGATGTATTAATTGAGGGGGTTAATACCGACTGGTTAATTAAGAATAATTATTTAGCACCTTACGATTATTACGCGCCTAAATTAAGCACCATATCAGAGCAGGATTTCATCGTTCGTGGTTCAGACTTTGATAATGTTGCCATCGGTGATATTATGCTTAAACGTAAAATATATGGTGAGGTTTCAAAATATATCGACCCTAACCGCAAGACTATAATTTACAGTCCTTCAGTCGCTTTCAGTAAGTCACTTGGTGTTCCACATATTGACGGAGCCACACCTGACGCCGAACGTAAACGTATAGTGTCTGATTTTAAATCAGGTAAGATTATGGCTATAACCAACGTTGATTTATTTGGTGAGGGTTTCGACGTCCCTGATGCCGAGGTGGTGATTCTATTAAGGCCGACTCAGTCCACCGCATTATTTATTCAGCAAACTATGCGAGCGATGAGATATAAAAAAAATAAACGCGCTACAATATATGATTTGGTCGGTAATGTATTTACTCACGGTTTACCTTCTGATTATAAAAATTGGCAGTTAGCAGCACCGCGCAAAAACAATAAGCGTGGGTCAGCGAATGAAGTTTTAGTTAGACAATGTGAAAAATGTTTACTCGTTTATCGTGGAACTGATAGTATATGTCCTTACTGTAAACACGATAACGGTAAGACTCAAGCGGAAATAAAACAGGCTGAGGCGGAGCTTGAAAAAATAGAAAGTATTAATAAACGTAGAGAAGTGGGTATGGCTCGCACCTTGCCTGATTTAATTAAAATTGGTAAAAAACGAGGGTATAAAAACCCGGAATATTGGGCTAAAATGATTATAAAAAATAGGAGGAAAATTTAAATATGAAAAATATAATTAAGTATTTTGATTGGGAGGTCTTAAAATGCGAACCCGCGTCAACGAAAAATTAAAAAATTTAAATATTAAGCAGGCTGATTTAGCACGTGAATTAAATATTTCAAGGCAAGCTTTATCAGCATTCTTAATGGGTGATTTTTATAGTCTCGATATAGAAATAAAATTATTGGATTGGCTTGATAAATAATGCAACCGGAAAAAATATTAACTAAAAATATACAAGCTATTTGTGGCGAGAATAATATTATATGTTTTGATGTCAATGTCGGTAAGGTTGAATTACTTAAAGGTGGGTGGTTTGACAGTGGACTTCCGCAAGGTTTCAGCGATTTACTTTTATTCTATGGTAATGGTAAAGTTGCGTTTTTAGAAGCTAAAATTAAACCTAATAAACCATCAAAGGCGCAGGTTGATTTTATTAATTTAATGAAAAGTAGAGGTTATTTGGCTGGAATTGTCTACAGCGTCGAGCAATTTAAAACCGAATTTTTACCTCAACTTTTATCTTAAATGCAGGGTTTGCATAGTTTTTGGCTTTTTTGTATTATCTATATATAACGTAATAATTTAAAAAAAGTTTATAAAAACCGCCCTAAACCCTGCAAACTATG
>LFRM01141906.1_pt2 | contig 10814 bp, 13 predicted proteins | sample 618341 | NCBI WGS metagenome assembly LFRM01 (sample SAMN03654438, study PRJNA283298) | anaerobic digester metagenome | isolation source: pool of bioreactors CSTR01a, CSTR02a, and CSTR03a thermophilic anaerobic... | place: Denmark: Kgs. Lyngby | collected 2014-05-21
CAGGCAATAATGTTTGATTCTTTATCGCCGGTTAGTATTAGCCAAATTGAGGAAAATTCTCAACATGCCGAAGATTTAATTTCTATTTCAAACAATATTATTGTATATGATTTAATTAAAAGAACAAAAGAAACTGAAAAAATATTAAAAGGGGTTGAATAAATGAAAAAGAGAAGAGTAATTAAAAAAAAGGTGCTATTGTTTATTATATTATTAATAATGGTTATCTTAGTTATCGTGTTTTTTCCTAAAAAGAAAGTAGACAACAAACCAGTTGTAGAAGAGGTAAAAGTTGTTGAAAAATTAGATGATTATGGTTATGAATTACACGAAAATGAAACTGACTATTATAAGAATTTGTTTGAAGAATTAAAGAAGGAGTTAAACAAGGATGATACTAGTGATGAACAATACGCAGAATTAATTGCTAAGCTATTTGTAGCTGATTTCTTTAATTTAGGTAACAAAGTAACTAAAAATGATATTGGTGGCACGCAGTATGTTTTTAAAGACTATCAAGATGACTTTGAATCTTTTGCTAAAGACACTATTTATAAGTATGTTGAAAGTGATATCTACAAAGATCGTAAGCAAGAATTACCAATTGTTAGAGATGTAACTATCAAAAAAATAGAAAAAACAAAATATAAATATCAAGATGAAAAAAAAGATGCTTATTTAATTGAAGTAGCAATTGATTATGAGAAAGATTTAGGATATCAAAAGAAAGCTATTTTAAATCTTATTTACGAAGACAATAGAATAGTAATAGCAAGTATGGAATAACTTAGTTATTCCTTTTTAATTAAAAAAAGCTACATTAGTAGCTTCTTATTAATCAATATTAATAGGATCATATGGTTCCTCAGGATTATCAGTGGAATCTTTTTTAATATACTCAACATTTAAGGTGCTTCCTTGCATATCAAAGATTGAAGTACCACTTGGGATGTTTTGACTAATAATTACCCCTTTTTTATTGGAATCATATCGATTATCGGTTTCGTCAATGGCAATTAGATTAGTAATAATACTTATTTTATATTTATTTTTCCAAGTATCAATAACTGAAACATCTTTACCGACTAAGTTTTCGAATAAGCAATTTGGATTTTCTTTGTTTTCTTCTAAGGCACAAGTGCTGTAATTAAATTCTTCAGCAATTACTTTTTCAACTACAGTAACTATCAATGGAATAGATTTATCAACGTATTTTAAATCCATTTTTCGGTGGATGCTTTGACTAGCAACCATACCAACAAAGTCGGTTTTTATTTTTGAAGTGATATACTCGATTTCTAATGTTAGACCATTCTTTTCGGCAAAATATTTTGCGTGAGAAACCTTTTTACCAACAAAATCAGGTAATAATTGGATGCTTTTACCGCCAGTAATATCGCCGATAGCTTTTTCTTCATAAGGTTCATTTATATCAAAACTAAAGTTTTTATCAGTTTGTACTTTTTTTAAACCTAGGTTTTCTTTCATGGCGTTGATAATAGCTTGTATACTATTTGGATAAGCTATTTGGGTTGAAAGTTCTCGTTTCATTCCTTGGTTATCATAAGTACTATAGTCATATATCATTAAACCATGAGTTTTTAATACTAGTCTTTGAATTCCTAACAATTCTGAAACTGATTTATCTTTGCTTTTTGTAATAATATCTTTACCAATATTATAGAATGATAATATTTCTTCGGTTGACATGTTTGTTTCCATACTTAGGCTTATTGTATCTAATAAATTATATAAGGTATCTAAACTTTTAATGTCTTTAGCTTTATCTAATAGGCCTTTAACTATTAATTGTTGGTTTTTACCTCTAACAAAGTCATTACGATTACCCATGTTCCATTCAGAAGAACATTTTTTGCTGGTTTTACGATTTCGGGCTAGAGCTAAGGCTTGTTCACCGTTTAAGGTATTAATACCTTTTTTTACATATATGGTGTTTTTGCCCCATTTACGTTGACTATTTTGTTCACAAAAACTATAAGGAACATCAACTTTTACTCCCTCTAGGGCATCAACTAATTTAACAACACCCTTGAAGTTTATTTTAACATAATAGTCGATATCAATACCGGTGAAGTTTTCAATAGTATCGATCATACATTCTTCTCCATACCAAGCAGCATGGGTTATTTTGTTTTCACGATTGTTTCTAAAACAGGTAATTGGTACATAAGTATCTCTCGGAATGCTAAGCATTGTCGTATTTAATGTATCAGGATTAAATGTAATAAGCATTAAAGCATCACCATTAAATGAGCTCCCAGCTATTTTTTCAGCTACTGAATCAACACCCATTATTAAGAGAGTAAATGGTTTATTGATACTACTTTTTTTGGGGGGTTCTTTTTTTATGTTTTTATCCTCAGTATGGATAATCTTAGTTGTTTCAATTAAATTATCTAAACCTTCGATGTTTTTGAAATTTATGTCATAATTGGTAGGTAGGAAAACATAATCAATTTCCTCACTTAGTAAACTAAAAAGCATTAAAACATAATTGTCATATGATACTAACTCGTTATTAAGGTTATTGTTTTCTATTATTTCTTTTGGAATAATGTAACCGTCAGTACTTTTTTCATCATTAAGAATTCCAATTTTAGCGTTACCCATATCTTTTAACGAATTAACTTTGTTATCGATTCTTGTAACTATACTAGATGAGTAGGTAGTGTATATGGCAGTCATGTTGCTTATTTTACTGTAAAAACGTTTTATATTATAAGATACAAATAATAAACCTACTGAATAGACAATTATAAAGAAAATAATTGTAATATAAGGTACTTTTTTGTTCTTTATTAAAGCATTCACACTAAATAAAAAAAATAATAAAATAAATATTATTATAATTATGCCACCACATAGTCTTAAAAAGTTTTCAATGTTCTTTAGGAGTGATAAAGCATATAATGTATATAAAGAATTACCTAATAAGATAAGCATTAGTATTAATAATAAGATAGTCATCGGTTTGTTTCTTGTAATTAATTTTAATTTTGTTTTCATAAAACGCCTCCAGATTGTCATTTATAATTATAGCCCAAAAACGACAAATTAACAATGGTTTTTAAATAATTTTACGTTAATCTAAAAATTATAAAATACCTAAAAAATGTTGTCTTTTTAAATAGTTTTTGGTATAATCAATTTGTATCAAACAAATGGGTCCGTAGCCAAGTGGTAAGGCACGGGACTGCAACTCCCTGAGCGCTGGTTCAAATCCGGTCGGGCCCTCCATATGAATTAAAAAATCTTAATACGTTAATATTAAGGTTTTTTTTATATAGAATGCATAACTATATTAAGATTAAATTCAAATAGATGATTAATTTATGATCTTATAGTAAAAACAGTGATTAAAAACTAAAATTCTAAATAATTTATAGAAATATGTTTTAAAAACTGTAGTTTTCTGTTATAATAACCCTCATATTTAGGGGGAAACCATATGGAAGTTAATAAATCCTTAAAAACTCTATATAAAGAACAATTAGATTTATACCCAAAACTTTCACAAGAAGAGATCGTTGCGTTATATGAAAGTGAAGGAATCACAAATGAGACGGTTGATGAAGCATTGTCAAGGTTTACTTTTTTGATTTCCGAAAAAAAAGAAAAGTTATCTTTATTAACCAATGAAAATGATGAGGAAAGATTGCTTTGTGCTATATTTGGTGAAAACAATCCCGAACAAGAAAAAATCCGTAATTTGAAAAAAAAGATTAATAATCTAGAAAAAAAAGCTGAAGAAATTCAAGCTTTACACCAAGAAATGTTAGATTTATTACCATCTGTAGATTTAGCTGATAAAAGTATTGAAAGCACGATTGAGCAATTGAATCGGGAAATAGTAAAGCGAAAACAACAAATCGAAACCGAAATAGACGGAGATAGTTTAAATAATTTAAAATTCAAAAAAATAAATGTGTTGCAGCTTGAACTAGAACAATTTGAGGAAAAAGCCAATAAATTAAAAAGAACATATAAAAACTATGCTCATAAGTTTTATATTAGTACCAGAGGTATAATGCCAAGAGATAGAAAATTTCCCAGTAAAGAGATAAGAAATAAAATTGTTTGCGGAACATTAGGGCTAGCTAAATATTGGGCTAGGGTATATTATTATAAAGTAGAAAACACGATTCCTTTTGATGATTTAAATCAGATTGCAAATGAAGCTTTAATGAGCGCTGCTCATTATTATATTCCTAGTGATAGAGCAAAATTCACTACTTATGTTAGCAAATGTATTGAAAATAAGTTGAAGCGTGAGATATATGATAGAAGGAAACTAAAAAAGCGACCTTGTAAACCAGAAGAGTTTTTTCAAAAAGAACAAGATAAAGTCAAATATATTAAAATGTTTTTAGAGGCACTTAAAACTGAATCAAGAAGTAGAAAAACAAGATATTATTCTGAAAAATATGTTGAGAGTATATCGGTTACCTTGTTCCGTTTTAAAGAAGAAATTCGTTATCATAATTGGGAAATGAAAATGAGGGAAGAAACCAATCGCTTGTTACCTTCCTTTTCAGGGAAAAGGACAGAGGAAAAGTTTGATATTATCGTTCAAAGAATAATAAACATGATAAATGAAAGTAAAATGAAAACGTTAATTACGAATGAAGATAGGCAATTAGCTAATATGTTAGTCAATTATCAAATGAAATCGAAAGATACCCAAGAGATTTATCAATTGATTAATTATCTAGATAATTATTCATATAAATTAGATTTAATTGAACAGTTTTTAACAATTCAAGAAAGACTAATAGCTGAAAATGATGGAATTACTCCTACTGACATGGAAATATTAAAAGAGCTAAATAAAAAAATTAAACTTGATAATCAAAAAAGGTCCCAATTAAAAAAGCAAGGTATGTTTGATAAACAACCATTTTATCAATATTATCATAATTACTATACTGTATATAAAGAATTGTTTAATGTCGATCCATTTATCCGTTCCGAAGACGATGAGTATGAAGGGATTATGAATAAGCAAAAAGAACGTGCTATCATTACTTATAACTATTGGAATGGAGACGATGAACGATTAGACAAGCTCGATGATATGATTAATTCTATTGATTATATTGAATGCAACAAAGTAGTATTATACTTTTCTACTGATAAATCACAAATATATGATGATTGGGCTGAATTTGAAGAAGATGAACAATATGAAAACTGTGATATTTTATCTAAAGAAGAAGCCCTTGAAAGATTAAATATTGTGCGAAAAACCATTGAATTAACCGAAGAAGAATATGTAAAAATGGTTTTACAACAAAGAAAAGATGAAGCCAACAAAATACTAAGAGAAAAAAATGCTCCTATTGTTGAGTATAATAGGAAGGTTACAAAATTAAGAGATGATTATGCCCTCGGTGCAAAGTATCAAAAATACTTAAAAGAGAATCAAATAACTGATATAAAAAAGGATATTGAACTGTTTTATAACGATGATAGTGAATTATTTATATTAATGAATTCTGGCCGCAGTAAAAACAAATTTCATAACCTAAATTTATCGGTAGAAGAAGAAGCATTAAACAATGTCTTTTTAGAAGATTATTATGAAGCCTTAAATAATTTATCAGATCTTGAAAAACAAGTATTACTTAAATATTTTGATGAAAATGGCGTGCATTCTAAAAAAGCTAAAGAAATTGGTACCGAATTAGAGATAACTCAAGGTGAGGTTTATAAAATAAAAACTAAGGCATTGAAAAAGTTAAGTAGAAATCCAATTTTGCAAAACTATAATGAAGAATAGATAAAAGTAGATAGTAATTAAAAAATCTTAATGTGTTAATATTAAGGTTTTTTTGTCATATATATTTATTTTAAATTAAATTGTTTTACTTCTTTATCATTCCAGATAATGCCATTTATATATTTTGTTAAAGCCATAATGAAAGCTTGCTCTGTTAAATCAATTCTAGATAATATATCATGGGTTAAAAAACTAATGCCACCAATATTTGATCTTAAATCATTTGTTTTAAATATATCATCCATTACAGTCCCTAATTCAGTTTTTATAATATCATCGACATATTTATCTGGTACCGGGAATCCTGAACTAGTTCCATAACTTTCAAAGCTTTTATTATCTTCGATTACGGCAATGTTTACAATCATCCATCTACCAACTTGATTAGTAATGCCAGATTCAATTGAAAGATATAAATCAGCTTCAATATTATTTTCTTTGCAATAGTTCTTCAAATTTTTTACCCGGTTTTTAGCGCCTAAATATATCTCTTCATTAACTGGTTGATTCCCGACTTCAGAAGGTGCTGGTATTCCTTCGATTTCAAAGTTTTCAAAATAATTTAAAAAGGCTTTTTTAGCTCCTTCAATTTTTCCTGGGTTTTTAGTAGCTATTATTATTCTCATATTTAGCTCCTTTCATTAAACATTCTAGATATATAAATTATAACAATTTTTTTAATTATAAACAATAAAAGGAATTCNNCCTGTAATGAATATAATATAAAAGACCAATAATAATTTTAGCACTCTCGCTTGACAAGTGCCAAAAACCGTGATACCATTATAATGGAAAGGAAGATGATAGAAATGGATTTAATTCCAAGAAGATTTTTTTTAGATGACTTTTTTAGAGATTTTGATTTTGGTTTAACAAAGGAAACTCGTAATATGAAATGTGATATTTATGAGAAAGAAGGTAATTATCACATTGAAATGGATATCCCTGGTTTTGATAAAAATGATATCAATATTGAAGCTAAGGATGGTTATCTAACAATTACTGCTGAGAAAACAGTTGAAGATAATGAAGAGGAAAAAAACTATCTTCGCCGTGAAAGAAGTTATGGTAGATATCAAAGATCATTTTATTTAGGTGATCTTGAAACTGACAACATCGATGCAGAGTTTAAGGATGGAATCTTAAAAATCATTGTTCCTAAAAAAGAAATCATCGAAAACAAAAAAACTATCGAAATAAAATAGCAAATTGAATTTTGCTATTTTTTATATATTAATATGTTATATATATTTTTAAAAAGATAATAATATAAACAAGGTGAAAATATGGATAAATTAATTATTAAGATTCCTACTTTAAAAGATTTAGCTTACCGAAAAAAACTATTAGGCGATGAACAAACGATGGAATATCAAACACCCATTAAATTTGATGAGGATAAGTGGACCTCATGGTATGATCAATGGATAGCTAGTAATAATCCGCATTACTTTTATGGTTATTTATATGATAATAATACAAAAGAACCAGTAGGGGAAATTTCATATCATTTTAACTCAGAGGATAGTAATTGTTCATTTTTTTTAATAATTGGCAATGCAAAAAGGAACCAAGGATATGGAACAGAAGGGTTAAAAAAGTTAATTGAAAAAGCCTTTTCCTATGATTTTATTAGCGAAGTTCTTTATGATGTTAACGTAGATAATATTGTGGCCAAACACTTGTTAAATAAATGCGGGTTTAATGTCAAATTAGAAAACGAAAATTATATTAGATATTGTTTAAAAAAATAACGGATACATCCGTTATTTTTAATCGTACAATTCGTTTTTTAAAAGTTCAATGTTTTGATTCATAATAGAAATATAATCATTGTTGTTATTTAATTCGGTTTCACTTATATTAGATAATGTGTGAAGAGTTACAACTTCGACTTTAGTATCAGCTACTATTTTTTTAATAGTATCATTTAACTCTTCATTAGGCTTAACAAAAATAAAATTAATCTCTTTACTTTTTATTAAGTCAGTAACTGTCGAAATTGTTTTTTCTGTTAGGCTACTGTTTTCTTCTAGTGATAAAACCTCAATATCATATTTGGTTAAATATTTAAACAAGTCACTAGAAACAACTATTTTTTTGCTTGTTGACTTTTCACTAAGTAGCTTAAGTTTTGCATCCATATTAGAAACAGCTATTTTTAATTCTTGATATTTTTCTTCAATTTGATTTTTTAAATAATGATTATCAATATATTCGTCTAATCCTTTTTTAATATTTTGCGTCATCATTAAGAAATTAGATGGATTAAGCCATAATTCCTCAATACCATAATCATGTTCCATTGTTAAGGTTGTGTCAATTATTAGTAAATCCTTATTGTTTTTAAACATTGGTGATACATAGTCTTTTTCAACAGCCAAACCGTTGAAAATGAATAAATCACCTTTGCTATAATCTTTTATTTGTTTATCAGTAAGTTTATATTCGTCAACGATAATACCAACGGGATAAATACTATGAACATTACTATGTTCACCGTATAGATAGTTTGTTATATATTCAATCGGGTAAACAGTTGTATATATATCAATGCCTTCCATATTATCTCTTTTAATACACCCGGTAGGGATAATTAGAGCAAGCAATAATATAACCGAGCTAATTATTTTTTTCATTTTTATTCTCCTTTTTTGGTATTGGATCAAAACCACTAGTTCCCCAAGGATTACATTTTAAAATTCTTTTAAATGCTAAGTAACTTCCTTTAATACTTCCATACTCCATAATTGCATCAATTCCATAACTTGAACAGGTAGGAATATGACGGCAATTATGATGCCAAGGGCCGGGGATAATTTTATATATGTGAATTAGGGCAAGTAAAATATATTTCATATTACCACCAAATTAATTATACTAGGAATAATAATAAAAGTAAAATAGTTTTATTTCTTTTTTAAAAGTGATATAATACTAATGGTGGTTATATGAAACTGTTAGAAAACTTGAAAATAAAAACCAATAATGATAATTTATATATAAAAGCATTCACCCATACTTCTTTTGCTAACGAAACAAGTGAAGATAGTTATGAACGTTTAGAATTTTTAGGGGATGCCGTTTTAGAATTAGCAATGAGCGAATATATATATAATAATACTAATTATGAAGAAGGACAGATGACTAAATTAAGGGCTCATTATGTTTGCGAGAATGCTTTGTATGAATATTCATTGAAACTAAAATTCAATGAATACCTAAGACTTGGTAAAGGTGAAATTGATAACGGTGGTAAATACCGAAAAGCTATCTTAGCCGATGTTTTTGAAGCTTTTATTGGAGCTTTATTTTTGGATAAAGGACTAGAAGAAGTCAAAAAATTTATTTATAAAGAAATTATTCCTTTCATTGAAAACAAAGAAATTGATTTTTTTAGTGATTATAAATCAATATTACAGGAATTAGTTCAAACTGATAAACGAAGTTTAGAATATATTATTATAGACGAAAAAGGACCATCACATAACAAAACTTTTACTGCAATTGTAAAAATTGATGATATTACATATGGTAAAGGAATTGCTCATAGCAAAAAAGAAGCAGAACAACTAGCTGCTAAAGATGCACTAGGTAAAGCTCAAAATAAATAAAACAGAAAGAGGTATAATATGGGAAGAGCATATGAGGTAAGGAAAGCCAGTATCCAAAAAACCGGCGCAGCTAAAGCAAAATTATATTCAATGTATGCTAGAGAAATCTATCAGCTAGCAAAAACAGGGGGTACTGACACAGATTCAAATCTATCCCTAAAAAGACTGTTGGAAAAAGCAAAAAAAGATCAAATTCCATCAGATATTATTAAAAGAGCTATCGATAAAGTAAATAGTGGGATCAGTGAAAATTACGACAATGTTAGGTATGAAATTTTTGGACCAGCTGGTTCAACCCTAATCGTTGATTGCTTAACTGATAATGTTAACCGTACGATTAGTCATATTAAAACAGCCTTAAATAAGACTGGAACTAAAATGGGTGTAAATGGCAGTGTGGCCTATGCTTATGATAATTTATGTATTGTTCAGTTTAAAGGCCATGATGAAGAAGCAATTTTAGAGGGTTTAATTGAAGAAAATATTGATATCGATGATATTGAAACTGGTGATGATAACATAACAATTTATGGCAAACCGGAAGACCTATATCATATAAAACAAGTTGTTAATAAAATTGTTCCTGATGTTGTTTTTGATATCGATGAAATAGCTATGCTACCAAAAGAGAAAATCAAACTATCAGGTGAAGACTTAGAAATATTTAATAAATTATTGACAATGCTTGATGACATTGAAGATGTAAGTGAAGTTTATAATAACGTTGAATTATAAACTTTTTTTTGTAAAAAGGTGTCAAAAATATAATAATTAATACACAAAGATTAAAATAATTGTTAAACTATATATAGTAGGTGATATTATGGATAATGTAATAAACTTAGAACCAAAACTACAATTAGAAGAAGAGACAAGTATTAGACCAGCACCTCATTTTGTAGATAAAAGGCGGTTAGAATACGTTTTGGATTCACGTATTTTTTCTAAATTTAAATTAAATGAGCAAGAAAAAGAAAATATAACCTCATTATTTGTTAATAGTGAGGGTAAGTATGAAGATAAAATAACTCATGTTCACCAAATGATGAACATGACCCAAAAAGACATGGATGATTTTCTAAAATATCAAAAATTGACTGATCAACAAGTAATTGTTGAATCAACAAAAATAGATTTTGAAGAAACAAAGCAAAAGACATTAGGTACTCATCCTTTATATGAAACCAACCATAATTAGAGAGAAAAATGATAAAAACCATCATTTTTCTTTTTTTCCTTATTAAAATATGTTAAAATGAAGGTAACAGAGATAGGAGGATATTATGGAAAAAATCAGTTTACTTCCCGCCGATGGTTATACTGTCATAAATAAAACTATCTTAAATGATCAAGACCGTAAAATGTTAACCATGTTATATCAACCTATTATTGGGGGAATT
>LFRM01175059.1_pt1 | contig 10810 bp, 11 predicted proteins | sample 618341 | NCBI WGS metagenome assembly LFRM01 (sample SAMN03654438, study PRJNA283298) | anaerobic digester metagenome | isolation source: pool of bioreactors CSTR01a, CSTR02a, and CSTR03a thermophilic anaerobic... | place: Denmark: Kgs. Lyngby | collected 2014-05-21
TCTATCTTTTGCCGCATTTCGACAGTCCACGGCTCCCCGCCGCAAATAGCCACCCGCAGCTTAAGCAGGTCCTGCAGCTGGTTTTCTTTGATATTCTCCATCACATGGGCCAGATAGGAGGGTGTACAGGCAATAGCAGTAGTTCCCAGATCAACCATGAAGTCCAGCTGCCGGCGCGTATTGCCGGCTGAGATGGGAATGACGGTAGCTCCCAGATTTTCAGCACCATAATGCAGACCAAGTCCTCCGGTAAACATGCCATAACCATAGGCCACCTGAACCTTGTCACCGATGCCGACGCCGGCCATGGTCAGGCAGCGGGCAACACATTCCTGCCAGACTTCAATGTCGCGGCGGGTATAGCCCACCACGGTAGCCTTGCCGGTGGTTCCGGAAGAGGCATGCAGGCGCACGATCTCCGACTCCGGGGCAGCAAAAAGGCCGAAGGGATAATTGTCACGCAGGTCATCCTTGACTGTAAAAGGCAGGCGACCGATATCGTCAATGCCTGAAATATCACCGGGGGTAATGTCCAATTCCTGCAATCTATGACGATAAAAAGGTACGTGATGATAAAGCCGGCTGACTAATTTTCGCAGACGCGCATCTTGCAGCTGGCGCCGGTCTGCAGCCGGCATGCATTCTTTACTTACATTCCAAATAGCCATAATATCTCCGCCTGATTAAATAAACTGTATGCGTATTTTTTTATAAAAATACAGCTGATCAAGAACCATCATAACATTTGAATTCATAATTGTGGTCACTCGAAACTATAACAAAACTTGTGCATCACATCTTTTCAGGCTCAGCCTATATCACTCCCAGAGGTAGGATGTCATGGTCAGAGAACCCAGTGCGCCGGATTTATTGTAAACGCTGATTTGATCTGCTTCATCCGCTGCACCAAGCGTATACAAGAGGGGATAAAAGTGATCCGGTATCGGCACAGCCAGTCTGGCTGTACTGCCCAGGTCCTTGAATTTCAAAATCTTGCTGCGGGAGCACCGGGAGCCTGATAAACGATGTCGTATAGTTCTTGCGGAAATCCATACATGTCGTATATTGTCCGGGGGAACTCTTGATTATTTATACGGCTGCCCTTGGTATACCAGTGCGCTGAAAGTGCCAGTATGGCCTTGGGTTTTCTTATCCTTGCAGCTATTTTCTTCCAGGCCCTGCTATAGTTATTGTCTTCTATTGCATTCATCGGTGACCCGTGTCCGACAAATAAAACAGGCATCTTTTCCTTCTGTTCCATCATTTTTCCTATCCCTTTTCTGTGTTTAAGAAACTATTCTTTAATCTGAAAAAGCCTCCTGCCCTGCCTCTGCATTAAACTGGAAAACACCTTCACTTGACATGCTGCTTCCCATAGACCAACATAGATTATTCAATTTAACTTAATTATCTGATAAGGGACACTATATTCCATGCCAACAGGAAATAACAGTTTTTTAGCCGAAAAGCCAATAAAGCAACTAATCTGGAAATTCGCCCTGCCGAGCATTGCCAGTCAGCTGGCGGCCTATTACCTGTTGCGTAAATTCAGAACATTTCGGCTCAGCCAAAGCGATTTTTCTCTAAAATTTCAGAATTTTAAAGCAATTTCCAGCCTTGGTATCCTGATTTAAAAAAACACTCTGCACGCATAATTACTCAGTTTAGCAGACAGGGATCAGACTATTTGAAGGAAATGCGCCTAACAAGTATACTGTTCTGAGTAGCAGTCAAGAGGAGTTATAAAATGTGTAAGGTTAGTATAATTGTTCCGATTTACAATGAAGAAAAAACCCTTGAAAGATGCCTCAACAGCCTCCATCAGCAAACATTCTCAGATTTTGAAGTTTTGCTGATCAATGACGGTTCCACTGATTCCAGCCTGGATATTTGCGAAAAATACGAACAGCTTGATCAGCGTTTCAAGATCTTTACTCAGGAGAATGCGGGACCCTCCGCAGCGCGCAATCTGGGCATTGACCGCGCCAGCGGGGAGTTCGTTTATTTCGTAGATGCTGATGACCATATTGAGCACAATGCTATCGAAAAAATGTATGATGAAGCGGATTATCGCAAAGCTGATGTCACTATCTGCGGTTTTTATCGTATAACGGACAAAACAATAACGATACACGAATACCCCTACCCGCGCGGCCTGCATGAAGGCGAAGCCTGCCGGAAAATCGCCATCGACATGTTGGATAATATGACTCCGCCTTACTTACCCCCCTATGCATGGATCAGGATGATCAGAGCAGACCTTCTGCAAAAACACCACTTGCGTTTTGCGGAGAAAGTCAAAAGAAACGAAGATTATCTCTTTGCAACAGAGTTGCATTTTCTGATAGACAGATTATTTATCATCGATGAACCCCTCTACAATTATATTGAGAGCCAAGATTCCATCACCATCAATTACGTTAAAGATTACTGGTCCATGGCTAAACATATCTATCATGAATTGCTGGATAAATTGCCACGTGAGGCCGAAATTTTTGAAAAACTGGATCTCATGCTGATCAAACGCTCTGTGCTGGCTTTTAACAATGCCTGCAGAAATCAGGAGAAAGACAGCTTTAAGAATGAGATATCGGAAATCGCTAATGACGAAGAACTGCGTCAGGCGGTTAAAAATGCACCCTTTAGCAATGGCATGAAAAAAGCCGGCGTCTACTTCCTGCTCATGCGTATGAAGCTCTACGGCATAGTTAAATGGCATTATTCCCTGAAACGCCGGATTAACAATAAAAAAGATCATAGCTACGAGAATTATTAGCGCCCCCGGGCATGGATTGGGGCCAGGCACAATTCCATGCACTGCACAATTACATGCACTGCACCGTTTTATGCACTGATCTTAGCTGCGCTTGAAAATCCGCCTGACCGGTCTGCTGATCTGGTCTTTTTCATAAGAGTTCAGGCCCAGATACCACATGGATACAGCATAAATTGCTACATATAAAACACCAAAGGCCAGCAGCAAAGGCAGACGGTGCAGATCCACAAACTGCTTGATCAGAACGCCGCTGAGTATTGGCGCAATTAAAGCGGGAATAAACTTCAGAATCTGCTTCCAAAAATAAAGCATATCCAGACCAACTCTAAAATGATTGTAGAGATTCATGGCCAGGCCGTTGCCCAGGATCAATGATATGGCAGTTCCCGCTGCGGCACCAACCGGTCCGTAAGTGCGGGTCAGAGGAATACTGACAAAGAGGTTGCCCACCGCCATCAGAAGATACATGACCGATCGGAACTGATGCATGTTTTTTGCTCTTTGGATTTCTATACCGATGGTTTGAATCAGGGGAATCGTCACCGGCAGGAGCAGAAAGAGTGCGACATAATAAGAGTCAGCATAATTTTGTCCCGCCCACTTCATAATGAAGGGCTTGCCAAAAAATACAAAGGCACTGGCAATCAGGGCCAGTATCACAAACTGAACGCGGCCAATTTTTGTAAATAAAAGCGTAAGCTCATTATTATCATCCCTGTCGGCAACCATGCGGTGGACTTTGGGAATAAAAACATTGGAAATAGCCAGTGGAATCTGACGATAATAGTTGTTAATCGTGGCAGCTACGCCATAAACAGCAACTGCAACCGTTCCCTGAAAGCGGCCGATCAAAAACTTATCTACATTCCAGTTGATCTGATCAACCAGCATATTGATGAAAATGTAAAAAGAAAATACCGACATCTCCCTCATCAGGGAAGCTTCCATGTTTTTGAAAGAGAACTGCATCTTCAGTTTGCGGATACTGTAAGCTGCATAGGCCAGCTCCACCAGCAAATTCACCAGGCTGCTTGCCAGAGCATAGCCGATTGAGCCATAACCCAGAAGTAAAACCGGCAGCACCAGAAAAGGGCTGGTTAAAGTTTTGATCAGCTGGATAAGTTTTTGAAAAACGAAACGTTCATTGGCAGTAATATGCGATGTGAACACAATGCCGGGAAAAGAAAAGCCCAGGTTCAACACCAAAATATACATCAGGATTTTTGCTTTTTCCAGCTCCGCCGGATCCAGTTTGCTGCCGAAAATTACATCCGGGTATTGGGCCAGAATAAAGCCGGCCGCCACTGCCACTAAGCCTAATACGGAGAATATGATCAGGAACATACCATTTAAGGTAGCCAGCTTGTCCTTTTCTTCCTCAACTTCATAGCGCGAGAAATACCTCACATAGGCGCTGCCAAAGCCAAAATTCAGGACGCCCAGGTAAGATACCACCGAGGCGACTAAATCATATAAACCGTATTCGCTTTGCCCCAATAGACGCAAAACAACAGGCGTAAAAACCAATGAGACCAGAAAACCTATCCCCATTTGGAGATAAGTTAATGTAGCACCTGCTTTTCGCTGATTAATTGCCATCTGCTTCCTTTATCTGCTTAAAGTCTTCACATGATACGGCGTATGTGAGGCTGAACGGGCGTGAGATCATGCACTGATCCTGATTGCCCCTTACTCTAGGGCATTTTACCACTAAAGTTCTGTAATAGTTAATTACGATATCGTGAATTGTTCTTGTCTGCTCAGCTACTCTGAGTTTAGAATTTTTTCCAGCTCCTCCAAGTGAACAGAAGCATTATGATGATCGTAAGTAAAATCAGAGAATAAATCTCCGCCCTCGATAATGGTCTCGACCAGACCATCCGGGCTAAGATCCCGCTTCATGCTTTTCAGCTCAGTCACAGGCCCCACATAGCCCCGGTCATTCAAAAAATTACTCATTTTGTTGGAGTAAACGACAGGCAAGAAAGGAATTTCAAAAATATCTGCCAGCACGGCACTATGGAACCTGATAGCGATCATCCTCTCACAAGCTTCAAACTTCTGCAAAAAACACTCTTCGGCACCCAGGTAGGGGACAATTTCGTAACTATCCTTTTCCTCCGCCAGCTCATAGATCTGCATAGCCGCCGCGAGATCATTTTCATTTTCTGAATCAAAAGCAAAAAGCTTGACTGTCTTTCCTGTCTTTCGAATATACTGATCCGCTAAGGCAGCCAGACACTCATAGCTGGCAAAATTATATTCCGGCGCCCGTATTGACCTGTAAGCGGAAATGCCCAGGCCACTCTTTTCAGGATAATGGCGCGCATAGACAGAGTCGAGATTGTAGACGATATCATCCGCCAGCTGATAATTATCCACTTTCTTAAACTGGCGCAGGAAATCTGCCGCTTCCTGGTCTCTCACGGTAACAAGGTCGTTTTTCCTTAATTCCCACTCCACCAGCTTCACAGCAAATTTGCCGGAGAAGGGACCGAAGTTCGAACCAAGTGTAGCAATCTTCATCCTTTGTCTTTTTAATCTGCTTAACTGTCTCAACCTGTGCAAACGCCAGAATTTCTGCCTCGGACTTACCAGCTGAAAGCGTGAACCACCGATTGTCACATAAGCGGCCGCCTTTTTCAAATCTGACTTTCTCTCTGCAATACTTTTCACAGTGATATTTTCACTACTATGGAAAGTGTTCTTAACGACGGATGAGTTGCTGTAGAGATAGAATTCATGCTGGGGGAAATGCTTGGCCAGGATCTTGATCATCAGATCATCACCGAGATTATTATCCAGATAAGCGTCGACTACAATTTTCATTCACTCTTCCTTTATCTTGCTTTCAGCTCAAAAATCCGAGCCCGGTATTTCTGTCACCGGCAACTGCCGGTGGTCTTCATCTCTTCTGCCTGCGAAGACTGTCAGCTGTTGCCGATAGCGGAGAAAGGCCATGGAAATGGAGCAAGAGAAGAAATACATCATTAAGAAACTCGGATCAAAGAAGGGGTTCCCGGTCATGCTGTACAAAATAAAAAAGATCTGATAAGCCAGAGAAAAGCCAAGCAGAGTAAACCAGCTTTCCCTGTCCTCAGCTGTCAGTCTTCTTATGCTCACTAAAGTGCTGATAAACATAGCTATTATAGCTATCATCACGAGTAACAGGCCCACGATACCTGTCTCAGTCAGAAGCTGCAGGTAGACATTATGCACTTCCATCTCTGTCCGGATCGTTACTTTACCAACGGTTGTATAACGGAAGTTGCCCCAACCGATACCAAACCAGGGGTTGGCACGAAAGATGCTCCAGGCGTGGGAATAGAGTCCGCTTCGGCCCATGCTGATATCCTCGCCGAGTAAAAAACCGCTGATCGACGCACCTATACGTGCGAAAAAGGGTATCTGCATTAAAGTATCCCAGAACAAGATCATACCCAGCAGGAGTAGCAGCAGGATGACAGCAAGAGCCCCGATCCGATGGAAGAATTTTCTGCCTCTGTTAGGCAATACATATATCGCCGCCAGAGCGATAATCAGGAATAATGTATGTGCACGCCTGCCTGTCATTAACAAGGACAAGGTCAAAAACAATAAGAGAATTATCTTCTTTGCTTGATCGGGCACAGTTGCTTTGCTCTGGCAGAACAAAATAATAATACCGCTGACAATGTAGCCTGCCGTATAACCTGCATTGGCTGTAAAACCTGTATAGTACTGACCTGTGCTGGAGCCCTTCAAGATGTAGCGCATGCTCGTCTCGGGCAGGAATTTCAGGAAAATGTTATACAAAGGCGGCAGGAGGATCTGAATCCAGACTGAAAACGCGTAAAACACAGCAAAAAATAAAATTATTTTCTTGCTGGAGCGAAAACTCCTGCTGTCACTTCCGCTGAATATCAGCAGCACAATACCTGCAAAGAACACAAACAGATCTACATACTTATTAATACTGAATACACTGGTATAAGACGAGGGCCGTAATATACTCACAGCAACTACCACCAGAGCTCCCAGCCACATTGACGTGCTTAATAGATGTATTTTTGTAGTATGGGCATTTAGCGACAGGTTTAAAACCCCTACTCCAAATAAAGCTATGATCAAGAGCGAATTTGATCCCAGCATGTGTGAAAAAACCTGCACTGTAAAAGATAGTACCACGAAGAGGACGATTGACAATTCTGTGGTGTCAATGCTGCGTTTGCTAATCGGTGTATTCCTCAGATTAAAACTCATAATCGCCTGGAGCTTACTCAGCTTTCTTATTTTTGCAGTATTTTATATAATAGCGGAATTTAACCAGAGCTTTAAGTCTCAGACGCATTAAAGGATAATATGCCTTAAAGCGACGAAAGCCATCTTTGAAACTTAAAGAATCAATTGCCTTAAACAAAAGCTCGTCTTGGAGGATAGCCTTGATTTCAGCGCTGAAGATAGCTCTGTCCTCAGCTCGGGCTGCATTATTCAAAGCAATCAGGGAGCGATAGATCATTACAGTATCAAGTCCCCGCTTCACGGCCTCACTTTCAGGCAGTCTGTTCAACAAGATCTCATTGATCCTTCTGACCATCTGCCAGTAAGATTCAACAAAGGTATTAGTGATCGAACTATCATTATCCATGTAGTAGTACAAAGGCTGATCTGTAATCAGACAGAGCTTTTCAACCCGGAAATGAAGCTCTGTAGTGAAGAGATAATCTTCACTGCGAATGATACCTTCAGTGAAACGCAGGCGGGGCTGCTCCAGAACATCACGCCGGATCAGGCGAATAACGGAATAGGGAGGTAAAAACCTGTATGAGTGGTCGCTCAGAAGATCGATTGCGATCTTTCCGGCTGACTCTCCTTCGTAGATACCGGGGTCATAAATGATTTCATGTTCCTTCTCTACGCCGTTTTTAACATAGTAAAGCCCGCACACCGTGACCTCTGCTCCGGAGCTGACCGCTGCAGTATACAGCCTTTCTATGGCGTCACTGGCGATATAGTCATCGGAATCAACAAAGTAAAGATAGTCGCCGCCGGCATGATCGATACCGGTATTGCGGGCCGTCGAAGGACCCTGATTTTCCTGGGAGAAAACTTTAATCCGCCGGTCGCGCGCGGCATAGTCTTCGCAGATTCTGAGACTGGCATCCCGGGAACCGTCGTTGACCAGCACAAGTTCAATATCACTGAAGGTCTGGCCCACAATGCTGTCCAGGCAGCGTTCCAGTGTCTTTTCAGCATTATATACAGGTACAACTACACTTACTTTAGCCATATCTATTACTTTATCCCTGTAGATCCACTGTGGCGATACGCGGTTCGTAGAGACAGCAGGGTCTGATGCTGACAACCCTGACGCCGCTGGCCCGCTGGGGACCTATTTTCAAAAAAGTAGCCAGCACCGTGGTCCCGCCGCCCAGACCCAGGGCCCCGGTTTGGCTGGCATTGACGCGCTCGGTGATGGCACGCTCCAGCTGGCTCTGTTCGGCGAAGCTTCCGTCGACCAGAGACTCCAGCATCAGGGAGCTGGCTTCATATTGTGAACGTCCGATGCCGATCGCCAGCGTACTTGGTGTGCAGCCAAGCAAAGCGGTACCATCAGTCGCGCGGGCCACAATCTCATCTATGACCCTGTCCACGCTGTGCTGGTGGAAGACTCTGTAGGTTATGCCTCTGATGGCAGGTCCGCCGCCAAACATCAGAATATGCAGTTTGAGCGCATCTGCTTCTGTCCTGCGAAGGAGCAGGGGTGCCGGATCCACTGCAGCCGGGTCCTCATCGAGACCGGCCGACTGGTCCAGCCTTTCCCGGTCGTCTCCCCTGACAGCCATGGCGCGGCCGGGCAAGAGCTGCAGACCCCGGCGCACACCTTCATAGATCGAATCAATTAAACCGCCGCTGAGAGACTGCTTTTCGCCAATATCCAAGACCAGGTGCGGGATGCCGGTATCGTCACAGAGAGGTGACAGCTGGCCGGCCGCCGTATCAGCGTTTTGCAGAATTAATTCCATAGCCCATCTGGCGTTTTCGTTAGTCTCAGCCGCAATCGCTTTTTCCAGGGCCAGTTTGTGATCCTCTGTCATCGTCGAAGCAGCACGCAGCAGCGTGTCACTGACTTTATTGACAATTGATGAATAAAAAGCCATGCTCAATCCTTTGTGTAGATGCTCTCATTATGTGCAGCCGCTATGATAGCCGGATAATCTTTGACTTCCAGCTCGAAGAAGGCTTCCATGCCCAGCTCGGGAAAAGCTGCAACCTTCTGCGACAGAATGTTTTTTGTCAGCACCGCCGTGATCGGCGGGATAACAGCGAAAACTGAGTTATCTGCAGCCAGCTGCGAGATAGTTTCAGAGCTGATTTCCCCCTTGCCCAGATGCAGTTTGACGCCGGCACGGGCCAGGAGCGGCATGTTTTCCTCAATCTCCAGCTTGTTGCTGGAAGTTGGTCCCAGGCCGGCTGTACTCACCGCTGAATGGAAAATGACGCTGCCCCGGAGATCGATACCGTAATCTGCCAGCCTGCCCTTGTGTGCCAGCTCAGCGATCTGAGGCAGCACGGCATCACGGCCACAGTAGATTTTACCGGAAATTAAAACTTTGTCTCCGACCTGCAAGTCTCTGATTGTGTCCTCGGAAAGAGGGGTCCGCAGTTTTTTCTGATCAGCCTCCACTCAATTACCCTCGCTCGAATAAAGCTCGTTATACTCACTTTCGTTCTCGATGACGCCAAAGGCGCGCGATCGCATATAAAGCTTTCGGGCCCAGTTGCTGTGGGGTCTTACCTCATTCATCTTGTTCCCGCTTTCGCCTTTGAAAACGCCGCCCTCGGTATTCTCTAAAATACTGACAGCGTCTGTATAAGCCTCTCTGGTTACCGCCTGCAGGGCATTTACATACTTGACATGAGAGGGATGGATGACAGTGCGACCAACAAAGCCGTTTGCTTTGTCCAGGATAACCTCGCGCAGCAGTCCGTCGATCTCAGGATTGACAATAAGTTCATGCTTGAGCAGAAAATCTTCCTCCGCGTCAGGTGCCGGCAGCTCTTCGAACATCATGTCCTTGCTGGCCCGGAAATACTCCCAGACCGGTCCCGAGAGCACGTAATCGTTATTGCGTGAAAAGACATTAAGAATATCACTAAGAATTTCTCTTACGGTAAGAATGTCATAAATCGAGTGGTCAACGCCGCGGCGCACACCAAAGTTGGAAGAAAAGTCGGTAGCGCCCACACGGACCTGCAGGACCAGGTCCCGATAATTGTCCAGGATGTGCCTGATGGCAACCAGTTCAGACATGCGCGTTTCTTTATAGGCTACGCGGGAATCTTCAATGATGGGCATGCCGTAGAGGATCTCACCGAGTTTTTGATTGAGTTTCCTCAGATAAAACATATATACTTCGCCATTCTGCGAGTTAAATTTGGGGAAATTAAAGCCGGCCATAACTTTCGCCTGATGCAGGGTCAGCTGTTCGCCGAAGCGTATAAACTGGTCGTGGCTGCGTACCCGGCAAAAAATCAGAGGCAGGTCTTCGTAGGACAGCTCCCCCTCATCAATCGCTGAGCTGACCAGATCCAGCATCTTCAGGACATTGGCTTCAGCCTCCACTACTCTGCTTTCCGGGCAGGCATCCTCAAAGTCAAAGACAATTGAGGTCAGTCCGGGAATTTGTTTTTTCAGGATTTTGTCCGAAAAGTTCTTGACCCCGGGCATATACATGGTAGCTCCCAGACAATACTGCAGCAGGTCCTTCTCGGTATATTTGTTAAAATCCTCCGGCTCCACGACAAATTTAAAAGTAGGATTATATCCGTGATGTCTCATTTTCTTAACCTATTGAACCCTTCTGTGACACAATGGCTTCCGGATAATACTGGTCGATCATCCTTTGCACCAGAGACACCTGTTTCGCCCGTTTCCGGGCATCATCAGCCGAGGATTCCCAGCTGTGCGTCTGGGCAACAGAGCCCCCTGTTTTGAGATAGATCGGTGCAGCGACACGAATCATCTCCGGTACTTCGTAGTGGCGGATAAAA
>LFRM01405318.1_pt1 | contig 10808 bp, 10 predicted proteins | sample 618341 | NCBI WGS metagenome assembly LFRM01 (sample SAMN03654438, study PRJNA283298) | anaerobic digester metagenome | isolation source: pool of bioreactors CSTR01a, CSTR02a, and CSTR03a thermophilic anaerobic... | place: Denmark: Kgs. Lyngby | collected 2014-05-21
CCTTTGATCATTTAAATCTCTCCTACCCCAATACAATCCTACTTTCATCTTCTATAAATTGATTTTTATACAAGTTATAATAATATCCTTTCATACTAATCAATTCTTTATGGTTCCCTGATTCTATGATCTTTCCATCTTCGATTACTAATATCTTATCAGCATTTCTTATGGTTGAAAGTCTGTGGGCTATTACGAAGCTGGTTCTGCCTTTTAATACTTTGTGGATAGCGTCTTGGATTATCTTTTCTGTTTCTGTATCTATAGATGAAGTGGCTTCATCTAATACAAATAGTCTAGGGTTTCTGACTATGGCTCTTGCAAAGGAGATAAGTTGCTTTTGACCAGTGGATAAAAGTCCTCCACCTTCACCAACTTCTGTATCGTAGCCTTTTTCTAAAGTCATAATAAAATTATGCGCATCTACTAATTTACTGGATTCTATTATTTCTTCATCTGTTGCATCTAAATTACCGTATCTTATATTATCCCTAATACTTCCACTAAATAGGTGAGGGGATTGTAATACATATCCTAAGCTTTCATGTATCCAATTTTGAGGCATATCTTTGTAATTTATTCCATCTATTAAAATTTCTCCAGAAACTGGTTCATAAAAGCGACAAAATAAGTTTACTATTGTAGACTTACCAGATCCAGTTTCTCCAACCAATGCAATTGTTTCACCTGGATTTACTGTTAAATTGAAGTTTTCTAATATAGTTTCTCCATCTTTATAAGAAAAATCTACATTTTTAAATTCTACTTTTCCTTTAATATCTGGCCAATTCTCTCTTTTAGGATGGAAAAGGTCTCCATATTTTTCTATAACCTCTGGACTATCTATTATTGAAGGCACCTCATTTAATAATGAAAACACCCTTTCAGCTGATGCTTGCGCTGATTGTAGCTCTGCAAAGATACTGGCCATTTGCCTAACTGGTTCAAAAAACTGGGCTGTATAGGATATGAAAGCTACCAGTGTTCCATAGGATATTATATCTCTAATAACAAAATTTCCCCCATAGGTTACAGCTAAGCCTGTACCAATACTACCTAAGACTAATACTATAGGCAAGTATAAAGCTGAAAGAACAGTGGCCCTTATAGCTGTGGTTTTCATTGAAAATGTTACTTCAGAAAACTCTTCTAAATTTATGGCTTCACGTACAAGGGTTTTAGTAGTTTTTGCACCTTGGATATCTTCATTAAATGATGCAGTTATTTTTGAATTAATCTTTCTTACATCTCTTTGGGCATTTAATATCTTTTTTTGAAAGTACATACTTACCAAAGCTACAAAAGGCAGCACTGATAGGGTTATTAGAGCCAGCTTCCAATTTAAAAACAACATGGCTATAGTTACTCCTGTCATCATAGTAATGCCCCAGGACATGTCTACAAGGCCCCAGGCTATAGTTTCACTTAAGCGAGTTATATCTGAGGTCATTCTAGCCATTAACCATCCTATTGCCTTATCATCATAATAGGACAAGGGAAGTAATTGAAGTTTTTCAAATCCAATTTTCCTAATATCGTATGCCATTTGGGTTTCTAACTTTCCAGCTGAACTTATAAATTTATATACTAGAAAAGAAAGCATTACAGTGGCTATAAAGTAAACAATAGAAAATCCTCCGAGACCTTCTAAAGTAGACTTTTCTACAAAATTATCCACTGCGTATTTTGATAGAAGAGGAAATATAGTATCTAATATACCTAAACCTACCATCATAAAAATTAAGTGGATAAAATTCTTATTATATGGGGTTAGGTATTTAAAAAAATCTTTCCAAATACTTAAGTTTAATTTGTCTAGTTGTAAATCATCTTGTTCCAATATTTCCACCTCCTAATTTATCTCTTCAAAATTGTCTTCAAAGTAAGATTGAATAGTATAAACTCTCTTATATAGCCCTTCTTCAAGGATTAATTCTTCATGCTTGCCTCTTTGAACTATTTTGCCTTTATCTATTACATAAATCATATCTGCCTTTGCTACTGTAGCTATTCTATGGGATATTATAATAGTAGTAGATTTATTTTTTCTTTCATTTAATGCTTTTCTAATTTGTATATCCGTTGAAGTATCCACAGCTGATAAGGAGTCATCAAAGATCACTATTGGATTGTTATTTATAATGGTTCTGGCTATGGCCATACGTTGCTTTTGACCTCCTGATAAGCTTACTCCACGCTCTCCAACCATGGTTTCATACTCTTGGTCAAAGGAAAGGATATCGTTGTGTATAGAGGCTACCTTGGCTGCGTCATAGACTTTGAAATCTATTAATTTTGGATCAGATAATCTTATGTTTTCTTTAATTGTTTTTGCATATAAGAATGGTTCTTGAAGCACCAGGCCTATATTTTTTCTAATCCAATGCTTATCAATTTGCTTTAGTTCAATTCCATCAATTTTTATGGAACCCTGATTGTATTCATAAAGTCTTGGAAGAAGATGTACCAAGGAACTTTTGCCTGAACCTGTTGGACCAATAAAAGCTATAGTTTCTCCCGGATTTACATGGAAGCTAATGTCCCTTAATACGGGCTTGTCTTTTTCATATTCAAAACTTACATTTTTTAACTGAATATGGCCTTTAATAGGTGGTTCTTCTCCATTTTCTAGAAGTATTTCAATAGGTTCTTGTAATATTTCATCTATTCTTTTTATGCTCACAGTGGCTTTCCCCATATCCGTAAGAGTTCTTCCTAATTGCCTTATAGGCCATATTAGCATATAAATATAAGTGGTAAATGCTACAAGTGTACCAAGTGTAATTTCACCCTTAACTGTAAAATATGTTCCTGCTACAATTACTAAACCTACTTGGGTAAAACTTAATAAATCTGATAAGGACCAATATAAAGAAAGGTCTATAACTAGCTTTTTTACTAAATTTCTATGTTCTTTATTTTTTAGATCAAAGTTTTCAGCTTCGAATTGTTGTCTTGAGAATGCTTTAACCACTCTCATACCAGTTAGGTTTTCTTGTAATGCAGTGGAAAGTCTTGCTTCTGCTTCATCAGCTTTTTCAAAATCTTTTTTTACTCGGTTAAAAAATATAAATGAAAATGTAAAAGTAATAGGCAGAGCAATAATTGATATAAGAGCTAATTTAAGATTAATAGTAATCATTACATAAACAATAAATAAGAGCATAAATACTGAACCTGCCACATCTACTAATTGAATAGCTAAAAATCTTTTTATAGTTTCTACATCTGAAGTACACTTTTGTATTAGTTCCCCAGTGTCAGACTTTACATGATATTCATATGGTAACTTTTGTATATGATCATAAAGATGATTCCTTATTCTTTCAGTGATATTTTCTGCAGATTTATTTGACAATGTGGCTTTGAAATATAAAAATATACCTCTTAAAATAAATGTGATAACTATTAACAGACCAATTATTAAAAGATTGTTTCTTAAATAATTTATTCCACCTATATAATCAATAGCTTTAAATGCAATAGGGGAATCTATAGGTTCATTACCAACAATAGAATCTATAGTTGTTCTAATAATCATAGGGCTAATAGTAGTTAAGGCCTGTGAAACTATAATAGACAACATTCCCAGTAGATATAAAATCCTATAGCCTTTACTATAGGGCAATAACTTTTTAAATTGTTTCAATTAATCATCTCCTCAAAAAATGCCATAGGTGGGAGAATAGATCTCTACCTATGGCAAAAATATACTATAAACCAAAAAACCACAGGGAACACCCATGGCTAAAAAAATCAAATAATTAAGTTATACCTAGGCCGTATTGATAATATTTTTTTATTATAACTTCTTTTAGTAATGTCATGTCTACGACCTCCTTTAAACTTATAATATAATTATAACTAAAATAGAGGAATTAGCAACAATTATTTTTATATCAATAAAAGGATAACTATATTAGAGAGTCTTCTAAGGACTGTAAATCCAAAATTTTAAATTTGTTTTTATAAAAGTCGATTAGGCCATCTTCCTTCATCTTAATTAACTCTCGAGATAGGGAAGGCCTGGGAATATTTAATAATTCAGCCATTTTCTTTCTGCTATAGGGAAGAGTTAAATTAGAGGACCTTTGTCTAGCATATTCTAATAATAGTATATTGGTAATTTTCTTTCTTACTGTATCATAGGACAGGTTAGTTAGTCTTTCATTTAACATTAATATTCTATTAGATAGTATTCCCATAAAATTATGAAGAACTGAGGAGTTTAAACTCATCATTAAAACTATATCTTCTCTAGAAATAAACATTATTTCAGTATTGTCAGTAGAAATTAAAGTAGCTGGGTAACTATGTTTTCCTGAAAATACTAAGGCTTCTCCAAAGATATTACCTTCCTTAAAGTGGTTAATGGTTACCACTTTACCTGTAGAAAAAGATTTATGGATTTCTATATTTCCTTTTATTATTATACCTAAACTATTACAATTATCACCTTCAATGGCAATGGTTTCATCTTTGTCATAATGCTTTATACTATATTTTAAAGAACCTAATAAGCTTTTGATCTCCTCTCTGCTTAAAGATTTAAATAATACACATTTAGTTAGATTTGTTAGAAACATGATTTTACCTCCTAAAATAAGCTACTATGATAGAATATCATATACCCAATATTTCTACAATTCACAAGATAATATAAAATTTTGATTATAGGAGTAATGCTTTGGGTAAATGTATACAAATATAGGTTTGTGATGGAAGGGAGAATAAAATGAATAATATATTACTTATAAACAGATTAGATCCTAAAGATAATACTAGTATTAAGAAAAAAATGTTCTTTCTATTAGGTGAGATGAATTTTTCTTCTACAGAAACTAAATTAAAAGAAATGTTAGATAAAATAGACATTTTAAAAAAAGAAGATATAATATATAAGTATAATGGTGTAGTATTAGATATTACAACTCAACAAATCCCGTATATTGTTAAAGTTTTAATAGATGAAAAATTTTCTATTTATAGTATATATGAATTATATACACCAGATTTGTAATCACATATTAATTATAAGAGAGGTGTTTAATTGAAAATTAAAAAAAGATACTTAGTAATCGCATTGATAGTAGTTGCTTTAGTAATTAGTTTGTTTTCATTTACAAGAATTTATAAGACCCATAAGTTAAATATTTTGTCAGAAAATATAGAACAAAAGGTTAGTAGAATTGTAGAATTATCTACTGTTAGGTACAACTATACTGATATAGTTTCTTACAATGATAATATCCAAGTAAATGGGCTTAATATTCCTTTTACAAATAAGAGTTTTTTAATAAAATATAGTGGTTACATAAAGGCTGGAATAGATTTAGAATCACTAAAGTTTAATGTAATAGATAGTAATAATATTAAACTTACAATGTCCAAAGCAAAAGTATTAGAAAATGTAATTGTTGAAGAAGAAGTAGAGTTCTTTAATGAAAAAGATGGACTCTTTAACAAATTAAACTTTAAAGACTTATATTCTGTATTAATAGGAGAAAAAGAAAAGACAAAGGCTGAGGCAATAAAGAATGGATTGCTTAATGAAGCAGAAAAAAACGGGGAAGAAATTATAAGGTCGCTGTTAGAAGAAATGGGATTTAAAAAAATAGATATAGAATATAAATGACTCTAGTTTAACTAGAGTCATTTATTCTTGCTTGTGGTATAACTTTCTATGATTTCGCCAAAATATAAGACATGATAATCTTGATTTATATAAAATCTTTCCTTTATCTCCGCTTCTAAATTTTGAGGAGCCATTTCTTGAGAATGTACGATTTTACATTCATAGTGCATATCGCATTGGGATATTATAGGTGTAACAACACTTCCGGAATTTTCAAGGGATAATTTACTTGCCCCAATTTTGTCTACATCTCTACCTGAATANNNCATAATACTATATGTATGCCTTGATTTTCTTACCATAACCATGAGTATAGGCTTGTTCCATATAATACCTATATTAGCCCAGCCAATTGTCATAGTATTTATATTTGTGCCATCGCTTACAGTTAAAAAAGCCCCTTTAGCTAATTGGTTTATTACTGGTTCTAAATTTTCATTATATTTCATCTCTGTCTTCATAGGATTCTCCTTTTCATAATATTATACCATTATATATTAATATATACAGTATATTCTATATTTAATAGATTTAAAAAGTGTGTTATAATTGAAATAGGAATATTAGCACTTTCCAAGTTATATAGTGTTTAATCTTATCCCTAATGGGTAATATGTAATAGAGTCAATAAATAATAAAATAAAATTTAAATTTAATTAGGAGGAATATCATGGCTTCAGAAAAATTATTAACAGCTTTAAATGATCAATTTAATTTCGAATTATTATCAGGGTATTATTATGTAGCAATGGCAGCATATGCTACATCAGAAAATTGGAATGGTATGGCACATTTTCTTAATGAACAAGCAAAAGAAGAGTACGAACATGCAATGAAATTCTATGAGTTCATAAATGATATGGATGGTAGAGTTTTAACTCAAGCTATGGATGCACCTAAAAATGATTACAACTCATTATTAGAGGTATTCGAAGCAGCTTTACATCATGAGCAATTAGTAACTTCTAGAATCTATAATTTAATGGATATGGCAAAAGAAGAAAAATGCTATGCAACCACTGAATTTTTACATTGGTTTGTAGAAGAGCAATTAGAAGAAGAAAACAGTATGAAAGATATAATATTTGCATTGGAAGGTATCAATGAAAAATTCCATGGCTTATATATGCTAGACAGGGAATTAGCAAAAAGATAATTACATTTAAAGATAGGTCTAATGGCCTATCTTTTTTGTTGACTTATATATCTATATATTCTAATATATAGATATATGGATAGAAAGGAGATTTTCATGCAAATAGATAAAGAGATATTAGATGAAAATGCAAGGATTCTAAAAGCATTAGCACATCCTACAAGACTATGTATTGTCAAGGGCTTGTTAGATCAAGGTTCAAATAATGTATCTTATATTCAAAGCTGTTTGGATATACCACAATCTACATTATCGCAACACTTAAGTCGTTTAAAATCAGTAGGTATCATTGATAGTGAAAGAAATGGCACAGAAGTATATTATAAGGTGATAGATCTACAGACAATAAAAATTGTTAGGGCTATTTTTGAAAAATAAAAACTAGGAGGACTATTATGAATAAAAAGATTTTAATTATAGGTGGAGTAGCAGGAGGGGCAACAGCATTAACACGTCTTAGGCGATTAGATGAAAATGCAGAGATTATTTTATTTGAACGTGGAGAATACGTTTCCTTTGCAAATTGCGGTTTGCCATATCATATAGGTGGAAGTATAGAAAAAAGAGAATCTCTTGTAATACAACCTAAAGAAGTTATAGAAAGTAAATTTAATGTAGATATTCGAATTAATTCTGAAGTATTACATATACTAAAGGATGAAAAGAAAATTCAAGTGAAAGATAAAATAAAGGATGTAATTTATGAGGAGACTTACGATTATTTAATAGTATCTACTGGATCAACTCCTTTAAAACCACCAATACCTGGAATAGATTCACCAAATATATTTAGCCTTTGGACTATACCAGATACAGATAAAATAATATCTTTTATAGATGAAAAAAAGCCAAAGCGTGCTACAGTTATTGGTGGGGGTTTTATAGGAATTGAAATGGCTGAAAACTTACATGAGCTTGGGCTAGAAGTATCAATAGTCGAAATGCTTGATCAAGTAATGGCTCCTCTAGACTTTGAAATGGCTCAAACTGTTCATCAGCATTTAAAGTCTAAGGAAGTGAATTTACACTTAGGAGATGGGGTCAAATCATTTGAATATAATGATGGAATTACTATAGTTACTCTCCAATCTGGAAAACAAGTAGAATCTGATTTAGTAATATTATCCATAGGAGTAAGACCAAATGGAGAATTAGCTAAAGATGCAGGCTTAACACAAAATCAAAGAGGTGGAATAGTAGTAGACAAATATCTAAAAACCTCGGATGAATTTATTTATGCCATAGGAGATGTAATTGAAGTAGAAGATTATATAAATAAAATCCCTACCATGATTCCACTAGGAGGACCAGCCAATAAACAAGGGAGAATTGTTGCTAATAATATAAATGGAGAAATCACTGAATATACGGGAACTCAAGGGACCAGTATAGTTAAAGTCTTTGATTTAGATGTTGCAACAACTGGAGTAAATGAAAAAACTTTAAACAAGCTAGGAAAAGAATATAAGAAAGATTATTTAATATCTATAGTTCATGTTAATGCACATGCAGAATATTATCCAGGTGCTTTACCTATAACAATTAAATTAATATATGACCTTTCTGGGAAAGTATTGGGTTCACAAATAGTTGGCTATGATGGAGTAGACAAAAGAATAGATGTAATTGCAACGGCTATTAGATTTAATGGTACAGTTGATGATTTAATGGAATTAGAATTAGCTTATGCTCCGCCATATTCTTCGGCGAAAGATCCTGTTAATATGGTAGCATTTGCTGCAGACAATCAATTAAAAGGAAAAACTCAGTTAATATTGTGGAATGAGTTGGAAGGCTTAGACCCAGAAACAACAACTTTCTTAGATGTTAGAATGCCTGTAGAAAGATTGGTTGGAGGTATTGAAAGTTCAATAATTGTACCCTTAGAAGAGTTGCGAAATAGGTTAGGAGAATTAGATAAAGACAAGTTAATTGTAACCTACTGTTCTATAGGATTAAGAGGCTATGTGGCAGATAGAATATTAAGGCAAAATGGATTTAATTCTGTGAATCTGGCAGGAGGATACAACACTTATAAGACTATGTTTTTAAATGATGAAATAGATTATGAGGGACCAAAAGCATTCAGTGATTCAGGAGTAGCTATAAATGAGAATATTGCCACAGAGTCTGAAGAAAATAAAAGTGATCCAAATAAAATAAGTGAAATAGTAGAATTAAATGCCTGTGGATTATCTTGTCCAGGGCCTATAATTAAAGTTAATGAAAAGATGAAGGATTTAAAAGAAGGGGATCAACTTAGGGTATTAGTAACAGACCCAGGATTTATAAGTGATGCTAAGGCCTGGAGTAAAAATACTGACAATACCTTTGTAAGCCATACAAAAGAAGGAAAAACCATAGTAGCTGTATTAGAAAAAGGCTTGAAAGATAAAGAAAAATCTCCTATTATGAGTGAAAACAAGAAAGATGAGAAAACGATTGTAGTGTTTAGTGGTGATTTAGACAAAGCCATAGCAGCATTTATAATTGCAAATGGTGCTACTTCTATGAATAGTAAAGTAAATATGTTCTTTACCTTTTGGGGACTAAATGTATTAAGAAAAGAGAACTCTGTAGATGTTAAAAAAGATTTCATCAGCAATATGTTTTCTAAAATGATGCCAAGAGGAAGTAAAAAGTTGGGAATTTCAAAAATGAATATGGGTGGATTAGGTTCTAAAATGATTAGAAAGGTTATGAAGGACAAAAATATATCATCTCTAGAAGAGTTAATATTGTTAGCTAGAAATTCAGGAGTGAAATTTATAGCATGCCAAATGTCCATGGATGTTATGGGAATAACTAAAGAAGAATTAATAGATGGTATTGAAATCGGAGGAGTGGCTACTATGTTATCAGATGCCAATGAATCCAATGTTAATCTTTTTATCTAGACAATTTTACTGTAATAGGGTAAAATAAAATATAGTAGATTAAAATTAATCTTAGATTAATTCTAATCTACTATAAAAGAGGCTGAAAGGCCAAAAATACAAAGGAGGAGTTTCATGAACGCAATGACTCAAGATAACTTAAGATCCGCATTTGGTGGAGAGAGCCAGGCACATATGAGATATAGAATATGGGGACCTCATGCTACTAAAGAAGGATTTCCAGTAACAGGAAGATTATTTATGGCAACTTCAGATGCTGAACAAGTACATGCAACATTACACTTTAAAGCACTTAAAGATGTTTCAGGCGGTTTTGTAGTTACTTCAGGGGCTGAATTTGGTCTATCCACTACATCAGAAAATCTTGTAGGAGCAATAAATGGTGAGTTACATGAAGTTAATCAAATGTATCCAGCTTACATAGCAGTTGCTGAAATGCAAGAAGAAAAAGCTGCAATTCAAGCGATGAAATATGCTATAGAAGCAGAAAAAGTTCATGCTGAATTGTTTACTAAAGCAAAAGAAGCTGTAGATCAAGGTAAAGACTTAGAAGCTGAAGTAATATTACTTTGCCCAGTATGTGGATTTATTTCACTTACAGGTGAAGAAGAAATTTGCCCAGTTTGTAATGTTAAAAAATCATTATTTGTAGAATACTAAAATTAGACACCTTCGGGTGTCTAATTTTTTTATAGAATTATAAAAATTGATTTTTCAAAAATCTGTGATCAAGAATTTCAGGCTAGGTATTGTATTTGTCTCTTATTTTGGATAAGATATATAGAGTAATACTTATATATCTTATATTGGAGGAAGTTATGAAAAATAAAATCTTATACCTAATTGTTATATGTCTTACTATAGTTTTGATATTATCCGGATGTTTAGCAAGTATAACAAATATTGTGGATAAAAATATAAGCAGTGAAATAGAAGATAATTTAGTTAAAGAGATTCCAATAATAAAAGATGAGATTCCCATTGAAGTAGAAGAAATAATGGAAGATAAAATAGAAGAAATCAGCATACTTGCTGTTGGAGATATAATGTTTCATAGTCCCCAGGTTCGAGCAGCTTACCTTGGTGAAAGCAAATATGACTTCACCTCGAATTTTAAATA
>LFRM01302361.1_pt3 | contig 10807 bp, 9 predicted proteins | sample 618341 | NCBI WGS metagenome assembly LFRM01 (sample SAMN03654438, study PRJNA283298) | anaerobic digester metagenome | isolation source: pool of bioreactors CSTR01a, CSTR02a, and CSTR03a thermophilic anaerobic... | place: Denmark: Kgs. Lyngby | collected 2014-05-21
AGACTGGCCCCGTAAAGCTGTTCACTCATCTTCCTGTGTTTGGCGCGAAGCAGTGTTTCAAAATTTGTGAGATCTCGCACCATCGCGAAATAGTCTGACAACCACGAATCTTTCAGCAAGCAAGTCATCTCAACGATCATTGCGTGAATATCGCGGTCAATCGAGCGATCAATCGAAGCCGTGTCATAATCTGCCTGGTATGCCTCACGTGCGCGATCGATAACAAAATCGGCCCATTCAGGCATTACTGCGTCTTTTTCACCACGCACAACAGAGTGCCATAAAATGTCTGGCTCCAACAGGGACGGTCTGCTCATCAACGACTCGAATGTCTTTTCATCCGGCTCGTCACCCAAAAGAGACACCTTGAGTGCTGTCTTTAGGTTATGCGCGTCATCTCGCAACAAGAGCACATGGAGGAAACCATCTTCCGGTGTCACCTCGCAGAACAATTCATAAAGCTGACGTCGTTCCGCATTGACCATCTCCGGAACCGTGTCCTCCTGTGGATACCCGTGTTCCATAAGAAGTCGCCTGACTTCGTCAACCGAAGTAACCGTATAGAGTCGATCGAACCCCGCCCGTCCAAGCAAAAACTTCTCCCGGTACCAGATTCGGCCCGACGCATGCCCCCACGAACCCGCTTTATCTTTTGCGGTCTCGGGCAACGGCAAACTAGATGGCTTTAAGATATTAGCCACCAAGCTCCTCCTTGGTCACACGTTCTTCCATGTGTTCAAGCACAATACGCGCAAGCTCTTGCCTGTGATCGCGCACCGTGAGATCGTATGTCAGGTTGTCACGTATCCGGCCATGCGTGATGACAACACCCCCGAGGAAATCCCCAGGTGTTTCATCAATCGAGAACCGGCCTTCAGGCAACACTTTAAGAAGATCATCCGCGAGTTCTGTCTGTTCAGCGGCCGAAAGTGTGATCACGCCGCCTTCTAGCCCGAGCTCACCGATCCACGACGCGTAGCGCCGGACGCGATCCTCAGGTGGTTGATTTTGCAACAATTCGAGCGCGCGATCAATCACCGAATCCGCAAGCTCCTGCTTGTTTTCCAGTTCGCGCTTCCGCCTATCGGCATCTGCCACACTCTGTCCTCTTTTTACAAGCAAGTTCGCGTCATGTTCGGCTCTCTCGACGGCCTCGGCGAGGATTGCCTCGCGTTGACATTCACCTTCTCCCAGCTCTTTCGAAACGAATGCGCGTGCCTCATCAGTGATAACGTCGACAGCGTCATCCGCATCCGCCAGGATGTGGTTTTTGATTCTTTCGATTCCTTCCACCTTCTCAGCGCTCCATTCTACTTTTCAAACCGGCAAGGCGATTACATAGCAATACTCAGCACTCCGAGAATAGTCGCAAGCAGCGCGAGAATGGCGTACGTTTCGACCATAACAGACAAAACTATCGCGTTACCGCTGGTTTGACCGTGTTTCGTGACAAGCGCCATACCGCCTTCCGCCACGTTTCCCTGGTGGAAAGCCGACAGAAGTCCGATAAAGGCGATCGGGAGCGAAGCGAGCAGAAACAACAGACCCTGTTGAAGGGAAATCGCTACGCTGCCGCCCAACATGCCCGAATGATTCATTATCATAAACCAGCCCAGAAGACCGTAAATTCCCTGGGTCCCCGGGAGCGCCTGCAGAATCAGAAGCTTACCGAACATGGTGGGATCTTCAACCATAATGCCCGTCGCGATCTGGCCTAATCTACCAACAACTTTGGCCGATCCATAGCCGGGCAAAGTGACCGCGAGCGCACCTGCCAGATAGACCAAAAGCGGACCAATGATGGATACCATATATTTCCTCCAAAATATCAACCACTACAGATTGATTCATTTATGCCGGGCTATGATAAGTCCGGTTTCTTAAAGAAGCCCTTAGTGCTTCTTGTTCACAACTATCCGATCAGCCAACTTGTTTTGGCGCCGGATCTTCTTTAATCGCCACATACGTTGTCTTGCGACGGAGAGGGTTCCAAAACGAACCACCACCGACAAAAAACTTGCCAAATAATTCTACATACTGCAATCGGCTCGTATGGACAAACGCGGACAGCGAGGAGAGCGCCAGATTGAGCGTGTGCCCCAATATCCCGATGACGGCAAAGACAATATAACCGATTACCGAGGGTCCAACGAGCATTCCGAGCATATTGACAACCGTCGCGATAACACTTGTCGCGAGTACGAGCGCGAGGATACGCGCGTAGGAGAGAATATCACTCAGATATGAGGTAATGCCATAAAGTGCGCCCAACCCTTTGATAAGGCGCTTAAAAGGATTCTTGATTCCATGACCGGCAAAAATGAGTCCAAACGCCGCACCCGCAATTGCCACCCACATGCCGACCGTCTTGAGCGTAGCCACTGTAGAGGCGTCGCCAGAGATTGCGCCTGAACCGAGTAGCAACCCCAGCCCCGGGATAATGAGATACCATGTTACCGAGTCGGCAAGTCCGCCGATCAGGTTGCCTTTCATTCTTTCGTTCCGGATATGGAGCCCAAGCCCGAAAAATAGATGAATCACCCCAAAGATCATGCTGAATAGGAGTAGCTTAACGGGGGAATCCATTGGATTGAACCAAAGAGCAGGAAATGTCACCTTCCCCATAGTCAAGGCCGTCACCATGTCTCCGAAAAAGCCGCCAAATATGAAGCCCCAGATCACGGCCGATATCCCCGAGATGAAAAGCATCATGCTCATCTGCCGGACTTTACCCTCGACTTTGCGGCCAAACAGCATGTATGCGGTTCCAAGCATCAGCAATGATCCGTAACCGACGTCACTCAGCATCATGCCGAACAGAATCATATAAAACGGTGCCATGATAGGCATCGGATCTGTTTCTTGGCTACTTGGCGCTCCGTACATCTCAAGAATGCCCTCAAATGCTCTGATAATTGGATTATTTTTGAGTTTGACGGGCGTCTCCTCGTCTTTTTCAGCTTTGCGGTATGACCACGCGATGTCGTGTTGAGCCGCAAGATCTCGGCCGATGCTCTCGGCTTGACTGTCAGGCACCCAGACATTGATAAAGAATGTATAACTGAGATCGGTCGTCTTTTCTTCCGCCATCGCCCTTTCAGAGCGAACCAGCAGATAATCGTGGTATGTCATCAGCCGGGCGCAGCGATCCGAGATCTCCTCTAACTTGCGGTTGATAATTTCAAACTCTTCCTTCTTGTTGTCGATATCTTCTTCCAGCGAAAGAATCGTCGCGTTCGGTGTTCCGGTGAAAGGGAGGTTTGGTATTTCATGAAAATCGCACGAGGCAAGCCTGGTTCGGACGCGAGGAAGCTGCTCATTAACTGTGACAATCGCGACTTTAGCGGGGAATACTCCCACCTCCTCCAGATGATACGTTGTCGCAAGCGGAAAACCGCGCAATAAGTCTGCCTCGAAGGAATCGAGTGCGACACCATCCATAAAAACGCCATAGATGATCGTCGTATGGGATGTTTTACGCACCGACAGGTCGAGCGGGATATCTCGCCATGAGACTAGTTGTCCGATCTGCTGTTCAAGCATCGCGATGGCGTGTTCACATGCCTCTTCTTCTATCACTAGCTCCTCATAACGGGCAACAAGCGCTCGAAGTTCCGTCTCTTCACTGTCCGTGAAAGTAAATTCTTCTTCTGATACTGTGAGTTTTTTTAGTGAAAGCTGTTTGGCAGCCGGAAATCGTTTTTGCAATCCCGCGATTGTACGATTAAGCCTGGATCGCATGTCAAGATTGTCGGCAAACGCCGCCCCATGCGCAATAGTTGAGTCTAATTCATAGTCCTCGACAATTTCGGCAGCTCCAGAGCGCATCAGTGCGTCAAGTACGTTTTCCCGATCCCCTCGCACACCTAGGATCGTCATTTTTCCCATTTTAACGATGCTCAAGGATAGAAACGATCCTTTCTGCAAGCATTTCGGCTGTTTTGGCCATGGTGTCTTCCGGGACACGGATAGGCGTGGCGTGGTGTGAAGAGGAATTACCTGAAACAAGATCGTGATATTGTTTTTCAGCCTGTTTCATTTTTTCCTGACGGATAGCACCGGCCTTCCGATACGCTCCGTCAATGAGTTCGCCAGCCTGCTGCCTTGCCATCTGACGCTGCAACTGAGCTTCTTCGCGCGCATTCTCGATGCGTGAAGCAGCTTCGGCTTCTGTATGTTTGATTTCTTCTAGAAAATCGCGATCTGCCACCCGACTTTCCTCCTGACCGATAGAGGCGCTATTTGCCTCTCAAAATAACGCGGAGCATACCAAAAAAATATGGCTCCAACGTGCACATAAACAAAGTTAGAGTAGCATAGTTGGCTTAAAAATAAAAGTAAAACGGTGGCGGAGTATTGCTTGCCGGTCTCTCAATCACCGTACAGATAACGGTCGAAATGATTGTCTTTAGACCAGATATATCTGCTGTAATCAGTAAGGAGCACGACATATCCTTCTTCTTCCGGATAGGCTCGCCAAACGAGCTCACCTTCGAGAAGATTCACGAATTCTCCGGGCGAACAATAAAGCGACGGTGTCTGCCCCAGCTCAAGCCGGAGTGGATCGCTCCCCTTGTCGTCGAAAAACAGCAACCCATCTTGTGACAGCTCCAGGCGGCCGAATCGTTTCACTGACTCGGGATCTGGCTCATTGCCGATATTCTCAAACAACTCAAGTCTGCACTGACTGTTAAGCAGATCTCCTTCCGCCAATGCCCTGACCAGTCGGTCCCGTTGCCACAACGCAAATTCCAAAGGGTGGTCAAACGGAGCCGGAGAACCAGGCGAAGCCCTGAAAAAACCTGTCGCGTCTATACGGAAGCTCTGTCCACAGGATGAACAGAATAGTCGGTTGCGGTGACTGCGCATATGAAGTGGTTGGTCGCACGATGGACACCAGTGACACACATAAGAGAGACCTTCCGCGCGGTGTCTGGACAGAAAATGTGCGGGGCGCTTGCGTTCCGTCTGCCATGTGTAGTCATCGACATTAAGCGTTTTGACGAGCCGGCGTTGAATATCGTCAACCGGCATGGATGTGGCCTCTTGCGCGGTAAATAGAAGATGTGTTTCTACCTCTATTTTGCCTGGCTGGAGCCCCTTGCCCCATCTCGGCCAACCAAGATAGGAACCACGGCAGACAACTGCCGCAACAGGCACTTTCAGATGCTTGATCAGCTTGGCAGTAGCCAAACCAAATGGTGTCAGCCCGCCCGCAATCGAACGTTGCGTCTCCGGATAAAGCGCGACTGAGTGACCATCGGCGATCGAGGTGATAATTTCTTTTGTTGTAGAAAAATTGACACGAAACGGTTTGATTTCAATTATGGAAAAATGCTTGACAATCGGACGCAATAATTTCGTATCCACAACCTCCTGCCCCGACACGAAACGGATTCGACGATCAGGCAAGGCAAGAGCGCAGTAAAGCGGGTCAGGATACGATGTATGGTTTCCCACAATGAAGATCGGGCCCTTTGTTTTCGCGATCCTCGGATCCCTCACAAATCGAATACGATAAAGTAACTTGAATATTATCCGAGCTAAAAATAGGAATAAACCGTAGACGAAAGGTTTTGGCGCAACAGTCTCGGGACGGCCGGCCGTTTTTTTTCGATCTTTTTCAGTCAATATGGCGCCCTCTTTTCATTTGTGCCACATTATTTTAACATCTTCGCGTTAAACTTTGGTAAGCAATTGGGAATCACAGCTACTTGTGACAAATTGAGTTGTAAGATAAACACTGCCGGCAAGTGAACCGGAGTGCGCGGGTGACCGTATCAGAGGCGAGTAATGGCAAGATATTGTTTTTATTGCGGACGTGAATTGGACGACTATGAAAAGTGCCGTTGCCGCGAGCGGTCGCGCGTTTCAGGCGAGGGCTATGACGATACCGCGGCCACCCCCCCACCGTCCCGTACAGACAGAGCATCCGATTCTCGGCGCACACAAACCAAACAAGCAACATCCGATCCAAACACTTCGTATGCTTGGAAACACCAAGAGGAACCAGCGTCTTCCAAAACAAAGACAAAAAAGCGCACAACATCTTCACGTGATAAATACAAGCGATCACCTGCAGACCGCGCCAAACAGGCTCAAAAATTCGGATCGTTTCTCACTTTTTTTGCCGCTCCCGCCGATTCAATGCAACGAGATCTCTCGCCCGACTGGAGCACATCCCATTCTTTGTGGTTTTCTTTGACGATCGCGCTCGCGGGTATTCACTACATGATGCTTAACCGGAGCCTGACAGCGATCATAACGGGACAAACAGCCAAATTGTCAACCGGCGCGATGTTGCTCTCATGGCTTACCGGAACCGGCCTGGTAGCGCTTATCCTTTTGCTCTATGCGCTGACGCTCTGGCTTCTCGCCCGATTCCTCTTTCGGCAGGGCCGCCTCCCCTTGCTTCATGCTCTGGCGGCCGGGAAAATAGCATGGAAATATCTCACGTTATTCTTGCTTCTGTCATTGCCATCACTCTTCACCGGCGGAGCCATCTATGGTCTGACACTTGCTTTGATGGGCCTTGTATTTGCCGTGATTGTGCATGCGAGGCAGGTCGCTTCATTAACCTATCTCAATGACAATAAAACCTGGCAACTTGCCTACCTTTCCATCATCTTCTTTGCCGGCATTTTCTCTGCCGTGACTTCGTTTGCGAGAATACTTAATATCATGAAATAGCCACGTATCGCTCCTTAATTAAATAACAACCTAAATCCAAGCAAGCAGCGAGCCGTAATCTGCTACAATTGTTGCGTTGATTGCATGGGGAGAGATTTTATAGGTAATGTTAATTAAGCTAAAAAAACAATTTCAATGGTTTATTGACTGGTATAAACGCGAATATATGATTGCCATTGTCGCAGTATCGGTCAATTACATTATTGCCATTGCGCCTCCCTGGTTTGCAGGTTACCTCGCCGACCGTATATTAAACCTTGATCTGACGGTGGAATCACTTGTGCTTTTCGTCGTGTTCCTACTCGCTCTTACAGCGTTCTCTTACGCGACAGGGTATCTGTGGTCGTACTACCTTGTTAAGGCCTATGACGTTTCCGAACTGATGGCCAGGCAGCGAACAGTCTCGAAAATACTCAGGCAGAACGCGCCATTTTTCCTGTCACAATCGACAGGCAGTCTGATGGGTAAATCAACGAATGATGTTGGCGCGATCGCGGATATGACCGGATTTGGTGTCATGATGTTGTTTGACTCAACACTTTACCAAATCGCGATTATTGCTGTCATGGCACTCAGCGGATCTTGGCAGCTAACACTTCTGACCGTCATCCCCTACCCGCTGTTGATCTTATTTTCGAGAAAAATTGGCAATCACTTGTATTCAGAATATGATCTCGCGCAACAAGCATTCGATGAGATCAATGACCGTGTTCTTGAAAATATTCAGGGCATCCGGGTAGTCCGGGCATTTGTGATGGAAGAACAAGAACAGAATACGTTCGCGGAACGTTCTGAAAACCTCTTCCGTCAAAACATGAGAGTGGCGCGCCTTGACGCTCTTTTCATGCCGGCCTCGCGACTCGTACAGGGGATATCTTTTGTGATCGCACTCGTGATCGGAGCAAACCTTATCAGCACGAATGCCATCACAATCGGCCAACTTATGGCTCATGTCTTCTATCTCGGAATGCTGGCCTGGCCCATGATCGCGATGGGTGAATTCATCAATATTTCTCAACAGGCGACAGCTTCGATGGACCGTATCGAAGAGATCTGGGACTGGCGAGAGGAAATCGTTGACCCGCCCGACGCAATTCAATGTCAGTCGATCGGTGATATTGAATTCGATCACTTCTCCTTCACGTGGCCGGGGCAAAAAGAGCCTGTCCTTAAAGACCTTTCATTTACAATTCATGAAGGCATGACACTTGGTGTAGTCGGGCGTGTCGGTGCCGGCAAAACAGCTCTGCTCAAACAGATCATGCGTTTTTATCCGCAGGAATCCGACATACCCGCTCAACCGTCGGATACGTCGCTGCCTCCAGCACCCAAACGCCTTCGCGTCAATAACCTTCCCATCCGCCTTTTCGACCGGCGGAGTTTAAGACGGCATATCGGGTATGTGCCTCAGGAGAGCATTCTCTTCTCCCTCACTGTGCGGGAGAATATCCTGATGGGCGCACGCGCGCAAAAAGATGACTGGCCTCTAGGCGAGAACGATCAAGAACGTGAAGTGCAATTCTGGAAGAGCCCGTACCGCGAAATTGTTAACCGAGTAAAAGAGCAAGAGAAAATGCCGCCGGCACTGCCATCCGTTTCGGATCAAACACTAGAGCGGATGATTCGCATCGCTGATTTTACGAAGGACGTTGAAATTTTACCTAAGGGACTTGAGACGCTGACCGGCGAACAGGGCATCGCCCTTTCAGGAGGTCAAAAGCAGCGCATTTCGATCGCGCGAGCGCTGCTCGCCAATCCCGAAGTCCTGATCCTTGACGACTGTCTCTCGGCGGTCGACGCGATGACGGAGAAAAATGTCTTGCAATCACTCCGAGAAGAACGCAAAGGCAGGACAACGCTCGTTAGTTCACACCGCCTTTCAGCCGTCCGCGACGCCGATCTGATCCTGGTACTTGAAAATGGCGCGATCGCCGCACAAGGCACCCACAAGGACTTGATCGAGCAAGGCGGTTGGTATGCCGAACAATTCGAACTGCAGCAGCTGGAAGAAGAAACAAAAACTCAGCACGAGGAGGTTCGGTGATGGACGATCAAAACCACGATAAGAAATCCCGCTCCGGTTTGATGCGCCTAGTCCGCTATGCTCATTTCGCTGTTCGGCCTCTATCCTTAGGTTTTGTGCTAACGATGCTGACGGTAGGACTCGACCTGGCCGGCCCTTATCTGATCTCCCGGATGCTTGACCGCGAGATTATCGTTGGGGTCGGTATCCGTGACACACAAATATTCGTGACAATGATCCTGCTCTATGCGACAACCGTATTGCTGTCTCTCATCGCGCGGTACGGGGGAAATGTCTCAAATCAGACAGCTGCCAACCGTATTTCTGTTGTGATGCAGCGCGAGATTTTCGGTCATGTCCAGAAAATGCCTGTCTCGTACTTTGACACGCTCGCGGCTGGTTCCGTTGTCTCACGGGTCACAAACGATACAAAAGCGGTTCGGGTATTCTTCACCACGGTGCTGTCGCAACTCCTAATGGCGTTGATGTTCGCCTTGGGTATTTTATTTGGTCTCCTCAGCATCGACTGGCGATTGTTCTTGATTGCCTCAATTTCATTTCCCGTGCTCTTTTTCCTGTTCCGCGATTTCCAACGCAAATCACTCAACTACAGCAGAAGATACAGAAAAGGAATCAGCAAACTCAATGCCAGCATGAACGAGAATATTCAAGGCATTGAGGTAATCCAGGCGTTCAGCCGTGAGCGTGATATATATGACTCGTACAGCAACATCAACGATACCGTATTCCGTAACGGGCTTGGTATGACACGGCTGCACTCTTATAGCGGAGGCAACGCGACTGAAACACTCAATTACGTCATACTCGCGATTGCGCTTCTGTATTTTGGAATTAGCAATATCACAGGCACTAATGTTGTGCCGATCGGGCATCTCTATCTCTTCATCGACTATATGATCCGGTTTTTTGGTCAGATGAACCGGGCGATGCAGAATCTGGGCAACCTTGAACGCGCCCGAGGAGCCGCGGACCACATCTTCGAACTGCTGGACCAGGAAGCGCTTTCTGATGAAGGGCAAGTGTTGGATCGAGTCGAAGGCGACGTCGCGTTCGAGCATGTAACGTTTGCATATAAAAAGGATGAGACGGTGCTTAAGGACGTCAGCTTTTCCATTCCCCGAGGTTTGACAGCAGCCTTTGTCGGCCAGACGGGAGCCGGCAAGTCTACCATCATGAATCTCCTCTTCTCATTCTACGAACCGGGCGAGGGACGTGTCCTGATCGATGGCAATGACCTCAAGACATTAAATAAAAGGGCCGTTAGACAGCATATGGCGATTGTTACACAAGAACCATTCCTCTTTACCGGAACCATTGAATCGAACATCACACTAAACCGCCACGATCTTGGCCCGGAAGCCGCACAGACCGCTTTAATCGAAGTCGGCGGAGGAACGTTCCTTGCCGGTCTCGACGAAGGTATCAAGACACAGGTACGTGAACGCGGCAAGGAGTTTTCTGCCGGAGAGCGTCAACTTATCTCTTTTGCGCGGGCACTGGCACAGGATCCGACTGTCCTCATTCTCGATGAGGCAACCTCACACATCGATACAGAGACCGAACAGATTATCCAAAAAGGGGTCGAACGCCTATCAAAAGGCAGAACAACGCTGATCATCGCGCACCGGTTGTCGACCATCCGAGATGCAAATAAAATCTACGTGCTAGATCAGGGAAAAATCGTCGAACAAGGCAATCACGCCGAATTGATGGCGGAAAGTGGTATCTTTGCCAATATGGTCGAGATGCAGACACGGCAGAACCTGCATCGGCCATAAAGGTATAAAAATGAACCCGCAACAACCTACTGAAAAAATGCCTAAATCTCCGGAAGAAAGAAAGCGTCACAAACGGTCTGCGCTGTTAGTAATCGCCGTTTTCCTTCTGTTTATTGCAGAGTTGTTCGGGTCTGCCTGCTTCTTTTCATCTGTCTTTGGGATCCCATGTGCCGGTTGCGGGAGTACGCGTGCTTTCACTCTTCTATTAGAAGGAAATTTCAAAGAAGCGCTCCGAATGCATCCACTAATACTCGTCAGTCTGACTATTCTGATCGCCGTTCCCACTTACGGGCTA
>LFRM01389885.1_pt5 | contig 10807 bp, 9 predicted proteins | sample 618341 | NCBI WGS metagenome assembly LFRM01 (sample SAMN03654438, study PRJNA283298) | anaerobic digester metagenome | isolation source: pool of bioreactors CSTR01a, CSTR02a, and CSTR03a thermophilic anaerobic... | place: Denmark: Kgs. Lyngby | collected 2014-05-21
ACTCCACTAATAATATTAATATTATTAACCAAAAGGTCTTGGAGGTGAGCAATATTTTTGCAGACAAGTTTAGTAAAAATGGAGTAGTCTCCAGTGGTGTAATGAAGTTCAACAATTTCATTAATTAGCGATAATTCTTCAATGGCTTTTTGAAACGATGAACTCTTGTCCAAATAAACCCCTACAAAGCAACAAACATCGTAGCCTAATTTAGGCATATCTAGTAAGATTTTTGTTCCTTTAATTATGCCCATGTCTTCCATTTTTTTCATACGGACATGAATGGTTCCCCCTGAGACATGGCAAACTCTTGCGATTTCCAAGTAAGGTGTTCTGGCATCACTGATTAGAATCTCTAAAATTTGTAAATCTAGATCATCTAGGTTGATAGTAGCGTGACTTGTCATAATATACCCCCATAAACAAAATAATTTATTATATCAAATAATGTGACGTAAAATAAGAATATCGTAAAAAAGGTATTCTTTTTCCATTAATTTTATAATACTAGAAATGAAGTAAAATGTCTAGTTTTTTAATAAATGCTTAGATATTTCCTAGATCTTAGATAAAATACATACACTTAAAGAAAAGCAATTCATCTTTGTTAGTGGAAAATAAATATGATGATTCCAATTTTTTTCATAAGTATAATGATATGGAACGTTCTAATAGAGTCTAGAGGGAGCAGGCGAGTGACATGGACTAATGAAGATTTAACCTGAGTATAAAAACAAGCAAGTTTTAGATCTAGAATGTGCTTTGGTTGGCATTGTCAGTTTGCCATAGAAAATAGTGCTAAATTCGTTGTTGGTGTATATATTTCTCAAAGAATAATCAATGAAGCAAAGAACAAAAAAAATCTGACCTTATTGATTATATTTGTAAACCAATAGAAGAGGTTATGTTTCAAGATAATTCTATTGATGTGATCATTAGTTCACTAGCCATTCATTGGTGATGAGATCGTGAAATACCATAGAACCCTAACCATTTATTTGAATGGCTAAATAAAATCAGGCTTTGAAATAACAAATATTATTGAACCCACTCCTTCAGAAGAATTATTATTAAAGATGTCTGTAGAGCTTCGTAGACCAATGAGGTTACTCGTTTCTTGCGTAAAAAAATAATTTTAGATAGGTTTATTCTACAGGATTTCAAGAGTAACCATGAACAAACTAAGTCTTTATTTTGAAGGTTTATTTACTTTGAATTTCTCCTTAGGTGTATAAGATATACTTAGAGTGATATTCTGTAAGAAAATAATAAGGAGGAAATTGAGTTGAAAGAATTTGATTTAATTGTAATTGGCACAGGATCTGCCGCCACAACAGCAGCATATACCTGTAGAGAGAAGAACCTAAAGGTAGCCATCATAGATGAGAGACCTTATGGAGGAACTTGCGCTAATAGAGGGTGTGATCCTAAGAAGATTCTAGTTGGAGTGGCTTCCATGGTTGATGAAAGTAAAAGAATGACAGGGTACGGTATTAAAGAGAAAAGTGAGATAAGTTGGGAAGCCTTGATGAAGTTTAAATCAAGTTTTACAGATCCTGTTCCAGAAAGTAGAGAAAAAGCACTAAAGGAAGCAGGAATCACTTGCTACCATGGTACAGCATCCTTTATAAATGAAGACCAGGTTCAAGTGGGAGAAGAGATTTTACACTTTAAGAAGTTACTTATCGCCACTGGCGCTAAACCAAGACCACTCTCAATTCACGGCGAAGAACTTGTAATTCATAGTGATGATTTTTTAAACTTAAAGACTTTGCCAAATGAAATTGTATTTATCGGCGGAGGATTTATCTCGTTTGAATTTGCTCATATTGCAGCTAGAGCAGGTGCTAAAGTCCATATATTGCAAAGAGATGACCAGCCTCTTAAAAATTTTGATGCAGAATTAGTAGGACTCCTAATGAAGAGATCAAAAGAAATCGGAATAAATATTCATTTGAATACTGAGCCTGAATCTATTGAAAAGTTAGGAGAGAAGTATATTCTTCATATGAAAGAGGGGTCAATGATAAAAGAGTTGCAATGTAACTTAGTTGTCCATGGGGCTGGTCGAATTCCAAATATAGAATCTTTGAATTTAGAAAAGGGAAAGATCTCCTCAAGTAAAAAAGGAATAGAAGTAGATGAAAATCTACGTAGTGTTAGTAACGTAAAGGTTTACGCTGCGGGTGATGTTTCATCAAGTGAAGGTCTGCCCCTCACTCCGGTAGCTGGTATGGAATCAGAAATAGTAGCTTACAACTTAAGCATTGATGAACAAAAAACGGGAGATTACAGTGTAATGCCCTCTATTGTTTTCTCAATTCCTAGTTTAGCCAGTTTAGGGTTAACTGAAGAAGAGGCAAAGAAAAAAGGGATGGAAATCAAGCTAAATCAGTTTGATACTACCCAGTGGTATACGTATAAAAGGACGAGAGAACCTGTGGCAAAAATAAAAATTGTTAAGGACAAAAATTCACAGAAGATCCTAGGTGTCCACATCCTAGGAGACAATGCTGCAGAGCTTATAAATTACTTCGCCCTAATTATGAAATTTAATCTTCCTCTAGATGAGGTTAAAAAAGTGTTATTTGCTTATCCTACATCTGCATCTGACTTAAGCCATTTGCTTTAGACTCCAAGATTTCAATGCCAAATCAAATAATAATATCGTCATACTATAATCTTAAAGTGTGATGAGTAGTAGAATCAAAATCTAATTAAATAGAGGAGAGATGTGTTTAAGCCCTGAGTTCTCTTGCTTAATCCTTCAAAATAGAATAAAATAAGAAAGAAATCAAGGGAGGTATACATTTTGAATTGGAATAATCTACTCATCATTTTCGGCTTATCCATCGTTATTTTTGCACTCTATACCATGGCTAGCATGTATTTTTTAAGCAAGCTTAAAGTTAATAAGTGGATGGTATTAGGTGCAGCATTTGTATTTTTGATCATTGGTATAATTGTACCGGCTTATACAACTAATGTGATCATCAACTACATTCCTACAGGAATTTTTGTGTTTTTGTTTCTTTGGTTTGCTGATATTTCTGGTCTTTCAAAAATGGGAGCACCAAAACCTAAGGTTGAACCTAAAGCGCAAATCAAGCCTAAAGCTAAGCCTAATAAGCTTAAGTACACAGATGAAAAAGATATTATTAAAACAGATACAGATAAGAAGAAAACTAAGAAAAAAAAGAATAAATAATTATCGTAAAAACGCCCAAATTCAATTGAATGAATTTGGGCGTTTTTATATTTTTATATTATTATGAAACGGTTAGGATTTTAGGTGTCTTCAAGAACATCCTGTGGTAGTTCCACAGTCAAGACAAACCTTACAAGTTCCATTTTTCACCATACGGGTACTAGCACAAGTAGGACATACAGAATCATAAACTTTTTCGCCGTTTTTCTCAGCATCTTTTATGATTTCTTTTACATCTTCTTCATCTACTACCATGGAAAGTTGTTTGACTTGATGAACTTCTTCTTCATCTTCATTCATAAACCTAAATCTAGATCGATTAAGTACATCGCCTTCTTCAGGTTTAACTTGAACACGGCTATAATCACCTAATTCAATATCAATCACTTTAGAAATTAAATCAGAAATAGAGCTGACATTCTTGATGTAAGGGTGTTTAGAAACAAATCCATAAGGTTCGTACTTTTGTCCTCTTAGCATTCTTGAGATGTCTTGTGGAGGGATGTGGTATTGCAGCATAACTGAAACTGTTTTGGATAGGGAATTAAGTAGTCCTGTAATTAAAGTACCTTCTCTATCTGTAGTCATATAAATCTCAGAGATTTCTCCACGAATATTTCTATTTACAGTGACATAAACTTTAACATCCTCTATTTGAGCAGGATGGGTATGACCAGCTCTTATTCCTACCATTTTCTCTCGTCTAAAGGAAGTCGAAGTTGGATTTGAGACTTTAGTGATGCTCTTCTTAGCTTCATTTGCGTAGGTCAGAAGGGCGTCATATGATAGATTTTCAAGCTCAATGTCATCATCAATACTCTCTAAACGAGTATTTAGAGGTTGAGCAAATTTAGATCCATCCCGATAAAGAGAAATCCCTTTTACTCCTGTTTCCCATGATCTAACATGAACTTCTTTAAAGTCTTCAACAGTAGCTTCTTTAGGAAGATTGACAGTTTTTGAGATCGCTCCAGAAACTAATGGGGTAAGGGCAGCTACCATATACACATGGCCATAGTGCTGAATAAATCTTTTCCCGGTTCCACACACATTAGCTGTGTCGAAGATAGGATAATGTTCTTCTTTAAGATGAGGAGCTCCTTCAATCTTACCATCGATGACCATACCATTTTCTTCCTTACCGATGTAAGCCATGATGTCAGTTACTTCTGAAGGAGTGTACCCTAAATTTTTAAGGGCTACTTCTACGATAGGGTTGGCGATGGTCATGAAACCTCCACCTACGAGTTTTTTATAAACCACATGAGAAAAGAAAGGTTCAAGAGACGTAGCGGCGCAGTCCATAGCAAAGGAGATGGTCCCTGTAGGGGCGATAACACTTACTTGAGCATTTCTATACCCATAGTCTTCTCCCAGGTCTACTGCGTTCTTAAAGCTCTGTTTAACCGTACTTGAAAGTTCATCTTGACCTAATGCCTGAAGAAGGTCGTGATTAATTTTAAAGGGTTCATAGTGTAGATCTTCCATAGGAGTATCTAAGGCACCAGCCACACGAGCATGATTTCGAATAACACGATTCATGTAAGGCTTGTTGATCTCATATTTTTCAAAAGGTCCAACTTGCTTGGACATAAGGGCAGAAACAGCATAGCTTTCACCGGTAATTAGACCCATGACTCCAGCAGAAAGTGCTCTTGCTTCTTCAGAATCGTAAGGGATTCCTAAAGCCATAAGTAGGGAAGCGATATTGGCTAATCCTAAACCTGTGGTTCTAAATAAATGAGTTTTTCTTGCGATGTCTATTGTAGGGAATTGGCCCCAGTGAATAGATGCTTCTAGAAGTAATTGGTTAAGACCAATCATATGCTTAAGTCCCTTAATATCAAGGTGGTTCTTTTCAACATCGTAAAAACGATAAATATTAAGAGAGGCTAGATTACAACTAGTATCGTCAAGGAAAGCGTATTCTCCGCAAGGGTTAGTAGAATTAAGACTATTATGCTTAGCCCATAAATCTCCATCTTCTCCCGCGGGACAAGTATGCCATGCGTTAAATGTATCTGTAAATTGAGGCGCAGGGTCTGCTGACTTACAAGCAGCATCATTAAAATCTTCCCAAAGTTTGGATACTTTAATTTCTCGATCTAGTGAGTTATCCACACGGCCTCTTAACATAATGGTTTCATCAGGATTATTCTCTAAATTAGCAACTTTTTGCATGAACTCATCAGATATCCGAAGTGAGTTGTTAGAGTTTTGTCCAGATACAGTTTCGTAGGCTTCTCCATCCATATCAGCATCGTAACCCATTTTTGCTAAAGCTCGAACCTTATCTTCTTCTTTTGCTTTCCACATAATGAAATCTTCAATTTCCGGATGATCAATATCAAGACATACCATTTTAGCGGCTCGTCTTGTCGTTCCACCTGATTTTATAGCACCAGCATTACGATCAAGACCCTTTAAGAAACTCATGAGTCCTGATGAATATCCTCCTCCAGTTAATCTCTCACCTACGGCTCGGATGTTTGAGAAGTTTGTTCCTGTTCCTGAACCACCCTTGAAGAGCTTTGTCTCAGAGACATATTGTTCAGAAATAGAGTGTTCCCCTAAAAGCTTATCTTCAATGGACAAGATAAAACAAGCAGAGGCCTGGGTTCTTGTATAAGTATCTTCAGATTTAACGACTTTCTTTTGCTCAAGATCATAATAATAAAGGTCGTTTTGCCCGCCCTTAATACCGTAACTTAAATTCAGTCCTGTATTAAACCACTGCGGAGAGTTAGGTGCATACATTTGGTTAAGAAGACCAAATACCATTTCATCATAGTAGATTTGCTTTTCTTCATCAGTAGTGATGATTTTTTCATCAACTAAGGATTCCATCCAAAAGTTTACCATGCGATGAGCTACCATTTTCATAGAATTTTCATAGCCCAATTCGTTATTGACGCCAGCTTTTCTAAAATACTTGGATGCAATGATGTCCATGGCATTTTGTGAATAATGCTCTGGAAATTCCAAATCTTTCATATCCACAATAACTTCACCGGTCTTATAGTTCTTTAGTAAAACATCACTTTTTACCCAATTAAATAAATCATATACAGTTTTACCTTTATTATTCTCTAGCTCTTTAGTATAATAACGTTTGAACAAGTCTTTAATGTATTTATTCTCTTTCATAATTTCCTCCTGATTTTTTCGATGGATTAAGTATAATACTAGATGTTGTGTAAAGCAAGTAGTAAAACCACAATATATAGATATTTTACAATTGAACTTAATTGTATTTTTCTTTAACCTCATCAAACTCTAGAGAAAAATAAACTATCAAAAGAGTGCGAAAGTGGAAGATTTAAATGAGTATCATAACAAATTGTGTTTTTAGTGGGACTTAAAAGGAGAAAAGATGGCCATGATAAAAGAAATTAATGGGATTTATCCAAAAATTGCCGAAAAATGTTTTATTGCTGAGAATGCTATGGTCATGGGAGAAGTAGAAATTTCTAAAATGTCATCTATTTGGTATGGCACAGTCATTCGAGGAGACGTGGCACTTATTAAAATAGGAGAGAAAGTTAACATTCAAGATAATTGTGTACTTCATTCAGAGCACAATCTGATTTTATCCATTGGAGATAATACCACCATAGGTCACGGAGCCATTATTCACGGCTGTGAGATTAAGGGAGATGCCATCATTGGTATGGGGAGCATATTATTAAACAACTCAATCATCTCAAAGAATGTTATAATAGGTGCAGGTAGCTTGGTTACTGAAGGAAAGTTCGTTCCTGAGGGAGAACTTTGGATGGGAAGGCCAGCCAAATTTATTCGAAAACTAACTACAACAGAAATTGAAAACATTAAAAACTCTGCAGAGAGTTATTATGAAAATGCCATAGTGCATAAAGGAGAAAAAAATGATTAAATTTGGAGACTACAATGCAATGAAGGTAAAGAGAGAAGCCACCTTCGGACTTTTCTTAGATAAAGAAACAGGTAATACATCTGATGATATCCTGCTTCCTACAGGGAGTATTATTGGGGATCGTCCTGCCATAGGTGACGAGGTCAGAGTATTTGTCTATAGAGATTCAAAAGATAGACTAGTTGCCACCATGAAAGAACCAAAAGTTACCGTTGATAACTTAGCCGTTCTAACGGTCAATCAAACCACCACATTTGGTGTATTTATGGAGTTTGGTTTAGAAAGAGATATTCTTGTCCCTCAAAAAGAAATGAATTATCCTATGGAAGTTGGGGAAGATTATTTAGTTTTTGTTTATGAAGATAAAACAGGAAGATTAGCTGCTTCCACTCAAGTGGGAAGATATTTAGACGTAGCAGAAGAAGGACAGTTTAACATAGGAGATACCGTAACAGGAACTATCTATGGGGAACAAACCAATGGAACTTTAGAAGTTGCCATAGATAATAAATATATGGCGATTATTTTAAAGAATGAGTATTTCACGGAATTGAAACCAGGGCAAGAAGTGACAGGTACCATCAAGAAAATCCTAGAAGATGGAAGAATTAGTTTTACTCCACGAAAGAAAATGATTGATGCTAAAGAAGATTTGTCGGATATAATTTTAGCTTACCTAACTAAGCATGATGGATTCATGCCTTATAATGACAAATCCACTCCAGAAGAAATCAAGAAGCAATTTAAAACCAGTAAAAATTATTTTAAAATCGCTTTAGGTCATTTGATGAAACATGGCGTAATAACTCAAGACTCTAAAGGGACTCACCTAAAGGAGAAGGAGGCAACTAAGTGATCAAAACAGAAAATCCAACAGGATTGTCCATAGAGAAAAAACTAAAAAGTGCAGTGTTGTTTACAAAAGCACAGTTAAAAAATGAGACAAATGCGTTAGCGAACATGGCTAACCTGAGTGCTGTTATTAACATGTATATGGACGATATAAATTGGGTAGGGTTTTATCTAATGAAGGATGGAGAGCTCATCCTGGGGCCATTCCAAGGCAAACCAGCCTGTAATAGAATCAAAGTGGGCGAAGGGGTCTGTGGCACTGCTGTTAAAGAGAGAAGAGCCCAACTTGTAGGGGATGTGTTATCTCTTGATAATCATATCGCTTGTGATAGTGCATCTCGTTCAGAACTCGTCATTCCAATATCTAAGGATGGCCAGGTATACGGAGTATTAGATATTGATAGCCCTAGTCTTAACCGTTTCACTAATTTAGAACAAAAGTATATGGAAGAAATCGTAGGACTTTTCGAAGCTTCTATTATTTAAATAAACTAATTAGAAAAGCGTAGATTTCATCACCAACTGGTGTTGAAATCTACGCTTTTTAGTTATTAACGATGTACCATAATCTTTATGTATTCTTTATTCATAAGATCCATATTGTTATAAATTCGTTGTCTTCCTACACCTTCTGTTTTAAATTCAATGATCTCATTCTCATCTATCGAACTACTTTGTGAGCTGTCTTGGAGAAAATCAATATTTGAAAAAGCGGTAATAAATGATTTTAAAGGCTTGACATCAGCTTGTGAAAATTCTAAACCAAAATAATCCTTAACATAGCAGCTATCATAAGCCATATGGCTAATTACTTTTAAGCTTCTTACATTATCTTCAACGATGGTCATATTATTTTTTTCGATATTCTTAAAAGGAATAAATCGCTCGCCTTTTAGGATTGTGACATTAGACCGGACCATCTCAATATCGGCAAACAAAACTGAAAATAAGTTTTCATAATCAAAATGATTGTGATGATCTGTCGTTAAATAGCTATAGGTCAATTCTAGTGATTCATCAATCTTAAGCTGTAGGTAAGCCAAACGCTTTTGTCCGATTCTTTTGTAGTAAAAGAATGAAAATCCATAATTGAAAACGATGGCTATGAGTACCCCAAGTCCAAGAGCAAGTATTCTTAAACGAATGGTTAAAAATATACTGGGGTCCCCTAAGGCATCTAATTGAATATATTGGGTCATATAAATACTGGTGAATATGGCGACGGGGTGTACCCCTCGGTAATCAATTTTGAGAGCAATAAATAATGTTAGCCCCATACCTAGCATAACGGTAAAGGCATTCACTCCAAAGAAAAAGACTAGAGTTCCGGTGGTTAAGGCACCTAGAAAAGAAGCAATAAGCTGATTGAATCCACTTTTCACTGTAGATGTATTGGTGGCTTCAAGGTTATACATAACTCCTAAAAGCACAGAAATCATGTCAAGTCGAGTCACATCAAACGTTCGCCCTAAAATAAATGCAGTTCCAATGGCTAACATGGACTTCACAATATAGAGCTTAGAATCGAGTAAAATCGCTTCTTTTTTTAATCCAACAATTTTTAAAAATCTTTCCATAATAACTCCCCTAAATATATAATGGGCACATTTTTTCTTTAAGTGCATCTTATATAGTATCATAATTGGAGTATACAATACTAGATTATATTTCGGTTGCGTAAAAAAGTTCCCTATCACCATTGAGGCGAAAGAGAACTTTTATAACTACTAATTTTAGTAAGGGATGTTATGTTTATTTCGATAAGCTCTCATAAATACCTTAATGACTTCATTGACAGCTAACGGAATAAGCGCTAATCCAAAGACCACTATCCAATCATTTAGAGGTAAAGCATGGACTTGGAAAGCATCCGCAAGGAATGGAATGGTGATAACACCATACTGTAAACCAAAGCCTGCAATAATTGAAAGGATTAAATACTTATTTTTGAATAAGCCAATCTGAAAAATTGATTTTACTTCATTTCTCATAGTTAAACTATAAAATAGTTGTGATGTGGCTAATACTACAAAGGCCATGGTTCTTGCATAAATAATTACATCTTCTGGAGCATTCTTAGAATCAAGTAGTGTAGCTCCTCTTTCTCTTAATCCAATGGTAAAGGCGAGTAAGGTAAGGCTACCAATTAGGACTCCACCAATAACAGCTCGCATGCCAGCTCCACCGGAGAAGAATCCTTCTTTAGGATCTCTTGGTTTTTGCTTCATGACATCATGGTCTCCAGGATCTACGCCCAAAGAGATGGCTGGTAGGGTATCAGTCACTAAATTCACCCATAAAATTTGTGTAGCAATCAAAGGAGGGGAGAAGTCTAGTAAAACAGAGATAAAAATAGCGATGATTTCACCTAAATTACAAGAAAGAAGGAAAATAACAGATTTCTTTATATTGTTATAGATATTTCTTCCTTCTTCTATGGCGGCTACAATGGTGGTAAAGTTATCATCAGTCAAAATCATGTCCGCAGCGCCTTTAGAAACATCAGTCCCTGTGATTCCCATGGCCACACCTATATCGGCATGTTTGAGTGAAGGGGCATCATTAACGCCATCACCGGTCATCGATACAATATTACCTTTAGCACGGTAAGCTTTTACGATTTTGACTTTATGATCAGGGGATACCCGAGCAAATACACTATAATTATTGATATTTTGGGCAAACTCTTCATCACTAAGAGCGTCTATTTCTGCACCGGTTAAAGCTTGATCCATGCGCTCAGCAATACCCAGCTCTTTTGCAATAGCTACTGCAGTGTTTTTGTGATCACCCGTGATCATAACAGAATTAATACCGGCTCCGTGAGCTGCGGCTATGGAAGCTTTTACTTC
>LFRM01390386.1_pt1 | contig 10806 bp, 9 predicted proteins | sample 618341 | NCBI WGS metagenome assembly LFRM01 (sample SAMN03654438, study PRJNA283298) | anaerobic digester metagenome | isolation source: pool of bioreactors CSTR01a, CSTR02a, and CSTR03a thermophilic anaerobic... | place: Denmark: Kgs. Lyngby | collected 2014-05-21
AGACTCATCTACGGTCTTTAATATTTGTTGGGACATATTTGCATTTAAGGCTTTATAAGCAGGTTCCTTTTTGATGAACTGAGTGCAGTAACGCACAGAAGGGGTACTCTTTTTAAGATGGATAGATATTTTTTAAAGCTACTATAACATTACTTGAAAACTACTTGATTTTGGAGATAGCAACTTGTTTGGAAATTTTTATGCAAGATAAAAAGTCAGTAAAGAGAAGAATAATTCACTTTACTGACTTTTTTATTTATTTCTTTTTTCTCTGAATTCATAGTATTTTCTTTTTGAAAACAATACAAAGCTATTTATATAGGAAAAAGATTCCCTACTAAAAAATATTAAAGGTAGGTAAAAGAATACATTTCTTGTAAATAAACTTTCAAAGTTAAAAAACTCTCTAAAGTAAGTAAAGACTGCAATAAATAAAAGAGAAAGAGTTATTAGCATTAAATTCTTTTTCCAATCAAGAGGTTTAGAAACTTTATATAATACTACAAATCCTACAACTCCAGTAAGAAGGACAGACATAGTGGCTGTTTCTTCAAACTTTAAATTAAAAGCAAGTCCGGCAAGTTGAATAATCATTATATTGAAGATAACTGTAATAGCTGCCGGAACTGAATTTTCAAGTACGTTGGATAAAAACTTTCCATCAGGTTTTCTATAATTCGCTTCAAGAGCTAATATAAATGATGGGATACCAACTGTGAGGCTATTAATTGGGCTCATTTGCAGAGGTGAAAAAGGATATGCAAATGGAAGAAATATAAATAATAGAGCAAGTACAGTAGAGTAAATGGTTTTTATTAAGTATAAAGAAGATACATTTTCAATATTATTAATAACACGTCGTCCTTCTTTTAAAACTTCAACCATAGATCCAAAGTCTTTGTTCATTAAAACAAAGTCAGAAACGCTTTTAGCAGCATCGCTGCCGCCAGCCATTGCTACAGCACAGTCTGCTTCTTTTAGAGCTAAAACATCATTAACACCATCACCTGTCATACACACAGTTTTATCGTTTTCTTTTAAGCCTCTAATAAGTTCTCTTTTTTGATGAGGTGAAACTCTTCCAAAGACTGTATATTCATTTGCTAAAACTTTATAGTTATCGTATTCACTTATTTTTGACATATCAATATATTTATCTGAATTTGGTATTTGAGCTTGATTAGCTATATTTGAAACTGTTATAGGATTATCACCTGATATTATCTTAAGCTGAACACCTTCATCTACAAAATATTTAAAGGTTTCAACAGAATTACTTCTTAGATTATCAGAAAAAATTAAAAGTCCTTTTAATTTTAAATTGCTTGGTATTGTATTATTATGAATTGTTTCATTTGAATATCCAAGGGCTAAAACTCTAAGACCTTTGTTAACATATTTATCTATAATCTTGTTTGAATTATCATCAATTTCATTAAATAAAAATTCAGGTGAACCCATAAGATAGCTTCCTATTTCTTCAAATGTTGCGCCACTCCATTTTCGTGATGATGAGAAGGGAGTCCTTACAACTGGTTTATACTGGGCATTTCCACTACACGAAGCTTTGATAGCTTTGGCAGTTGCATTGTTATCACCCAGAGCTCTCATTATTTCTGATAAAACAATTTCCATATCATACTTTTCAAAATTGTTTACAGGAATTATTTCTTCTAAAGTAAGTTTTCCATCTGTTATAGTTCCAGTTTTGTCTAGACAAAGTACATCAGCTCTTGCTAAAGTTTCAATAGATGGAAGAGTTTGAACAAGAGTTTTATGTTTTGCTAGGTTCATAGCTCCTACAGCAAAGGTAACGCTTGTAAGAAGTATAAGTCCTTCTGGTATCATTCCTAGCATAGCTGCCGAAGCACTAAGGACAGATATCCTAAATGGATCACCCTGTCGATATGATGAATAAAAAAGTAAAAGTCCAATTGGAACTATAACTATTGTAAGCACTCTAATAATATTATCTATACTACGCATAAGTTTAGATTTTTTATCTTTTTCCTCTTTTGCCTCAATAGAAAGTCTTGTCGCATAATTATCTTCACCAACAGATTTTACTGTAACATATGCTTTTCCAGATGTTACAAAGCTACCTGAAAGAACTGAGTCCCCTTTTTCTTTTGTTATGTTGTCTGGTTCACCTGTTAATAAAGATTCATCTATTTCTACACTATCTGTTTTTACAATTGTTCCATCGGTTGGTATTTGACCACCTTCAGTAATTAAGAAAACATCGTCAAGTACTAACTTTTCTTGTGGTATTTTCTTAACCTTGCCATCTCTTATCACTGAGACTCTATTTTCAGCAAGTATAGTTAACTCTTCAATAGTTTTTTTAAATTTTAATTCTTGATATATTCCTATAATTGTATTTGTAATGGCAACGCCAATAAATATTGCGTTCTTCCAGTCACCCATTGATATAATGATTACTGCAAGGACAAGATTTAAAATATTAAAAAGCGTAATAACATTTCCTTTAACAATATCTTTAACAGACCTGGTTAAGTTTTCAGGCTGAGTATTTATTAGATTTTGATTTATTCTTTTATTTACTTCTTTCTCAGTCAAGCCTAAAAGAAGAGTTTCATCTATTGTTTTTGTTTGACTTGTATCCACGGAGGCCTCCTATATGAAATGTTTAGTTGCAATCTTGATTATATCAATAATTCTCTTATATATACCAGTATAGTATAAAACTTAGGATAAAAAGCTTAAAAAAACCTTTTTTAAAATTATTTAATAAATTACTAAAATAAGATAATGCCGAATTTTATAGTTTTTTATTTAATATTTCAAAGGTTCTTCATTTTTGCAGACTAAAAGCAAAGTTTTACGAATAGTTATAAAAACATTAACAAAAACTATATTGCTATTTCAAACTTATAGCTTATATTATAGTTAAGAAGAATATCTAAGAAGGAGGTTATAGAGAATGCATAGTGATTTTAGGTTTAACATGATAAGAATAAATCTGCTGAAAAAAGCTGAGAGAAAGTCACTAAATATAGATAAGCTAGTAAATTTTTTTGATGATAAAGCTATAAAGGATGTATCAAAAGATGAGATATTAGACCAATTAGAACATTTAAGAAGCGAAAATTATATTTACCAAGTATCTGAAAATGAATATCGTATAACCGATGACGGAATAAAAGAAATTAACGAAGTTAAAAAGGCTATTAAAAAGTTTTAAAACTTTATTTAAGCTGTAAATTTAATATTTAAATATATTTACCAGATATAAATATATTGTAATTCATATACAGGGTTTTAAAAAAAGACCCTTTGCGATATGCTCCTCCTAAATTCACAGTAGCGTAAAACTGCTTGTCTAAGGAGGAGATTTTATTATTTTAAAATATAATATCTCCCTATGAGATGAAATGGGATTAGGATAGATGATTTGTATAAAAAGTAAATATTTAATAAATATTTTAAAAAGTAAAACCCGGATAAACTTTATGATAAAATAGCTATAAGATATAAGTTATAAACAAATATAAAATTAAAGGGCTATTGTATTTGAAAGGATGATTGTGTTGAAAATTATAACACTTATTGAGAATGACCTAGGTAGCAGAAAAGATCTTTATAATGAGCATGGAATATCGATGTATATTGAAGTCGACGGAAAGAAAATTCTATTTGACACAGGTCAAAGTGGTAAGTTTATAGATAATGCGGCGAAACTAGATGTGGATCTTAAAGATTTAGATTATGTAATAATAAGTCACGGCCACTATGATCATAGTGGGGGGTTTGAGAGACTTATAAAAGAAATAAATCCCAAAATAAAACTTTTTGTTGGAAAAGGTTTTTTTGATGAAAAATATAGTCTAAGAAATAATAGTAAGTATGAGTATACAGGGAATCTTTTTGATAAGGATTTTTTAACTGAAAATAATATTGATGTAGAATACATAGAAAACGATATAACAAAAATAACAAAAAATCTAAGTATTTTCACAAATTTTAATAGAGATAAAAAGTTTTTAAATTCAAATCAAACAATGTTTTTAAAAGATAAGAATAGTTTTGTAGTAGATCAGTTTTACGACGAAATTTCTCTTGGCATTTCAACAGATAATGGTCTTGTTGTAGTTGTTGGATGCTCTCATGCCGGAATAGCAAATATAGTGAGTACAATATATAATAGATCAAGTGAAAATATCTATGCAATTCTTGGAGGAACGCATTTAATAAAAGAAGATGATGAAAAAATAAATAGAATAATAGATGATTTTAAAGAAAAAGATGTGCAGCTTATTGGAGCTTGTCATTGCACTGGTAAACAAGCTGAAACAATGTTTTACCAGCAGATGGAGAAACAATTCATTAATAATAATACAGGGGATATATTAGAGTTGTAAATAATATTTTTTTAAAAAAGCTAGAATAGACTTTAAAGGCAGGTAGTTGTATTGATTTATAAAAATCTTAATAGCAAAAAAATAAAAGGTAGCTATATATTAATGGTATCTTGTGGAATTTGTAAAACAGATATTGTAGAATATCAAAAAGTAGGAAAAGGACGTTTATTGAGATTATATATCGACCGAATAATAAAAGGATCTATTGATTTTTCAAAAGACCTAGTATGTCCTAAATGTGAAAATAAGCTTGGAGATAAGATAGTTATGAAAAAACGTGATAAGAAAGCTTATAGAATGATAAGGGGTAGATATAATACAAGGCAAATTAATTACTAACATTTTTCACTAAAATTGTTTAATTATATACTAGACAAATTGATTTTGTAAAGAAATAATACGAAACTATTTAAATGTAATTTTCAGGGGGAAGTTGATTAGATAATTATAAAATAAAAAGGGAGAATATTTGCGATGAAGGATAGAATTATTTTTGGAGTTATTCTTGTTTTATTAGGAGCAGGTTTTTTACTTGATCAATTTGGTGTAGTTTCATTTAGCGATATTATAAGTGTTTATTGGCCATTAATATTAATTATTATTGGAGTTTTAGGACTTTTTAAAAAGAATTCATCAAAACTTATAAGTGGATTAATACTTATTTTTGGTATATTATTTCAAATTCAGAAATTAGGCTTTTTAAAAGTAGATATATTTAAAACATTTTGGCCAGTAGTTTTGATAGCTTTAGGGTTTAGTATTATATTTTCTAGAGGTAACTTGATAATAAGAACAGGTACTGGTTATAAATCTGGTAATTATGACAAAAATGTTAGTTTAGAGAATGTTATAGATGAATCAGCCATAATGGCAGGAATCGAAAGAAATGTTCATTCCCAAGAATTTAGGGGTGGAAAAGTAACAGTTATAATGGGTGGTGTAGATCTGGATCTTAGAGAAGCTAAATTATATAATAATGAAGCACATCTAGAAATAAATACTATAATGGGCGGCGTAGATATATATGTACCGGAAAATTGGCGGGTAGAACATAAAGGAACACCCATTTTAGGTGGATTTACTAACAAAAGAAAATATAGTGGTGATATAAATGCTCCACTTCTTGTAATAAATTTTTCAGCAATAATGGGCGGAATAGAAGTTAAATAACTTATAAGCAAGCTAAAGTCTCATGATAAGGATTTTACCTTGCTTATTATATTGTTTTAATTTTTTTAAAATTTTTAAGAATTATATAAGTATTATTTGTGTAGAACGTCTACTAATTTTTAAAAAGACTAGCCGCTACGGCTAGTGTGATGAGGAATAATAATTGATATATTATAAGTATAAAATAGTAAAAAAATATAAAAATATCATTTATAAATACAAAGAATTATACATAAGTTTTTATAAAAACTAGCCGTTATGGTTAGTCTTATAGCGGCTTAAAAGTCTTTATATTATAAATAATAAAAAAATCAAAGTAAATTTTAATTATATTTGAAAGAAAAAAGAGGAGGGAATAAAATGGAATTTAAAATTGAAGGAGAATATCCTGTATTAAGAGTATTTATGAATAGAGGCGATTCGGTGTTATGTAGTGCAGGTGCCATGTCATGGATGACACCCGGAATTGAATATAATGCTAGTGCGAAAGGTGGTTTGCTTAAAGGCCTAGGTAGAGCGATGGCAGGAGAGAGTATGTTTCAAAATAAATATACTTCTAATAGTGATGGAGAGGAGATTGCTTTTGCATCTTCACTACCAGGAAAAGTAATTCATGTTCCAATGCAAGGTAATACTATTATGACTCAAAGAACTGCTTTTTTAGCATCTACTGAAGACGTTAGTTTCGAAATTGCTTTCCAAAAGAAAATCTCGACCGGACTTTTAGGAGGAGAAGGCTTTGTACTTCAAAAATTCACTGGACATGGGGATTTATTTCTGGAAGCTGATGGCTCTTTAGTAGAATATGAACTTGGACCTGGAGAAAGAATGCTTGTGGATCAAGGGAATGTATTTATGTTTGATTCATCAGTTAGCTATGAAATGACAACTGTAAAGGGATTAAAAAATATGTTTTTTGGAGGAGAAGGAGCATTTCTTGTAAACCTTGTAGGACCAGGAAAGATAACACTACAAACCATGCCTATTGCTAATCTTGCAGCAAGAATTCTTCCATTTGTTCCAAACAAAAAATAAAAGCAGTGGGATTTAAGTTCAAAATCATCATTTGAATTTAAATAATTATGGAAAAATTTTATAACTTGCTTTTTAAAAAGTATTAATAATAAAAATATAAATTTATTCATATATAATTTATTTAAACTGCAAGATTAATTTCTTGCAGTTTTTTAAGAACAAATCTGTTTACTTTAAGAGCTAAATATTAAAAAGTTAAACAATATACCAATAATATTTGTAATTTAGAAATTTAATGTAAAATCCTAGGAGGTTTTCCCTTAAAAGTATTAGCTGATATAATAAATCTATAAAGTAGAATGGTGATTGTAAAAGATGATATAAAGGAATTAGTTACTTAATAATAATTTAATTAAATTTAGAAAGGGAAAATATGGGTTATTTTGAGTATGGAACAAAAGAATTAGGATATTTAAAACAAAAAGATAAAAAACTTGGATATATAATTGATGAGATTGGTATGATAAAAAGAAAAATAAATAAAGATTTATTTTCAGCCCTTATAGCAAGTGTAATTAGTCAGCAAATATCTACAAAGGCTGCAGTGACTGTAGAAAGTAGACTATTAGATTTAGCTGTAAATTTAACTCCTGAAAATATTGCAAAATTTAGCGTTAATGAAATACAAAAATGTGGAATGTCTTTTAGAAAATCAGATTATATTAAATCAATAGCAGAGTATTTTATAGAAAACACAATTGATTTTGCAAATCTAAATAAATTAGAAGACCCCGAAATAATAAAAGAACTTACTAAACTCAAAGGAGTAGGGGCCTGGACTGCAGAAATGATGCTTATACATACTTTTGAAAGAAGAGATATACTTAGTTTTAATGATCTTGGAATTAGAAGAGGAATTATGAAGCTTTACTCTTTAGATTCTTTATCGAAAGAAGAGTTTGAAGAATATAAAGAAAAATATTCCCCTTACGGTACAGTTGCATCGCTCTATCTTTGGGAAATATCAAGTAAGGAATATGTTTTATGAAAATTGTAATTTTACAAATAAATAAATATTTAGAATTTAAAAACACATGAGCTTTATTATTTAAAAGCCCATGTGTTTTAATTTTGATAGGTTATATAATATTTAAGAAAAATTATAAAGCTGCGTATTCTTTTCTATCTGTAAACTCTTGAGCTTTACCATCATTCCAGTTTTTAACAGGCCTATAGTATCCTGTTATTCTGCTATATAGCTCAACTTCTTCACCGCACTGAGGACATGCTACATGCTCTCCAAATAAGTAGCCATGATTTTGACATACAGAATATGTAGGACTCAAAGTATAGTATGGAAGTTTATAGTTTTCTGCTATTTTCTTTACTAAAGAAGCTGCAGCCCTCCAGCTTGGAACTCTCTCTCCAAGGAAAACATGAAATACAGTCCCACTTGTATAAAGTGTTTGTAGTTCATCTTGAATATCGAGAGCTGTAAAAATGTCTTCTGTATAACCTACAGGAAGGTGGGAGCTATTGGTATAGTAAGGCGTTTCATTGCTCTTACCAGCCGTTACAATCAATGGATAAGCATCTCTGTCGTGCTTAGCAAGTCTATATGCAGTAGATTCTGCAGGTGAAGCCTCCAGATTAAATAAATCTCCATATTCTTCTTGATAGTCAGACAATCTATCCTTCATATAATTTAGAACTTCTTTTGAAAATTCGATAGACTCTTTATTTGTAAGATCCTTTTTAATCCAATTTGCATTTAAAGTTGCTTCATTCATTCCTACAAGTCCTATTGTTGAGAAGTGGTTATTAAAACTAGTCAGGTACCTTTTTGTGTAAGGATAAAGACCAGATTCCAAAAGATTTGAAACTACTTTTCTTTTTGTATCTAAAGACCTAGCTGAAATATCCATCACTTTATCAAGACGCTTATAAAACTCTTCTTTTGACTTTGAAAGATAAGCAATCCTTGGAAGATTAATAGTAACAACTCCAACGGATCCAGTACTTTCACCGCTTCCAAAAAACCCACCGCTTTTTCTTCTTAGTTCTCTAAGGTCTAATCTTAGTCTGCAGCACATACTTCTAACATCAGAAGGCTCCATATCACTATTAATATAGTTAGAAAAATAGGGTGTTCCATATTTTGCTGTCATTTCGAATAAAAGCTTATTATTTTCAGTTTCTCCAAAATCAAAATCTTTTGTAATTGAGTAAGTAGGAATAGGATATTGGAATCCTCTGCCATTTACGTCTCCTTCAATCATTACTTCTAGGAATGCCTTATTAATCATATCCATTTCTTGTTGGCAATCCCCATATGTAAAGTCCATAAACTCTCCACCTACAATAGCATACTCATCAGCAAGATCTGAAGGAACTGTCCAGTCAAGAGTGATATTTGAAAAAGGAGCCTGAGTTCCCCATCTACTTGGAATATTCACGCCATAGATAAAAGATTCTATACTTTTTTTAACTTGTTCGTATGATAGCTTTCCTGTTCTTACAAAAGGTGCTAGGTAAGTGTCAAAAGAACTAAATGCCTGAGCTCCTGCCCATTCATTTTGCATGATACCTAAAAAATTTACCATTTGATTGCAAAGAGTAGAAAGGTGCTTTGCAGGTGCTGAGGAAATTTTTCCAGGAATCCCACCAAGACCTTCATGTATCAACTGTTTAAGTGACCAACCGGCGCAGTATCCAGTTAACATTGATAGGTCATGAATATGAATATCAGCATTTTTATGAGCATTTGCAACCTCTTCATCGTAAACTTCAGATAGCCAATAATTAGCAGTTATAGCACCACTATTTGACAGTATAAGGCCCCCTACTGAATAAGTTACTGTAGAATTTTCTTTGACTCTCCAGTCTTCTACTTTAACATAATCATTTACAACTTTACTATAATCAATAAGAGTATTAACAGCATTTCTAGCTTTTTGGTGCTGCTTTCTATATATGATATAAGATTTAGCTATTTCTGCGTATCCAGATTGGATAAGGACTAGTTCAACAGAATCTTGTATATCTTCAACAGAAATAACAGGTTTTTTTAGATCTTTACTTAGCTCTGCTACCGCTCTTAAAGATAGAAGTTCAAGTACAGATTCATCTATTAGTACCTCATTTGCATCAAAGGCTTTTTTCATTGCAATACTAATTTTTTCGATTTTAAAGTCTACTTTCTCCCCATCTCTTTTTATAACAGTATATTTCATATTTTACTCCTCCTAATATATTTTCATTAAATTCTTAAATTTACCTCTGGAACTATTTCCTTTGTTTTTTCTTTAATTTTAGTTAATTCAGCTTTTGAATATGATGAAAGTGGAATTAAATTTCTAGTAAACTTTCCTAAAACATCAGTTTGTTCTTCAAAAGATTGAAGAAACCATTTAGATACTGGTTTTGTAAGACTATTTTTTAGCTCCCTAGCCATTAAAATCAGATCTTCATTAGAATGTATCCCTTTAACAACTGTTGTCCTAAGTTCATAGTCTACTCCAGATTTTATGATAATTTCAAAGCTTTTAAGCCACGGCTTACTCAAAAGATTTATGTTTTCATTTAGTCCAACAGCCTTATTAAGGCTTTGACTTGATCCTTTATAGTCCAGTGCAATATAATCAATTAAATTTTTATCTAATAAAAACTTTAACCTATTTGGGAACATTCCATTTGTATCTAGTTTTACCTTTAAATTTAGATTCTTTATCTGATAAATTAAATCTACTAAATCTTTATGTATGAGAGGTTCTCCACCACTTACAGTAACTCCTTCAAGCATGTTTTTTCTTAAAGTAATATATTCTATAAATTCTTTATGCTTATTTTGCGACTCATCCCTATCTATATCAAAAAGTACAAGATCTGGATTGTGGCAGTAGGGACACCTAAGATTACATCCTCTTGTAAAGCAAATAGCTGAAATAAGACCAGGATAATCCTGTAGGGAAACTTTTTGAAAACTTGCGATATCCATAATAATACTACCTCTCTTAATATTAAAAATAAAAAAAGCTACACAAAAGTGCAGCATAAAACTAACGTACACTCTTTCCAGGACCGGGAAATCGGTTTAAACTTAAATGAAGTTAGGCAATCGGACTTAGAGATATACTCAATACCGTAGCGGCTCTGTTCAGGACTCTCACCTGATTCCCCTAAAAATCATTTTATTCAACTAATATGATGATAGCACAACATAGTGTGGTAGGTCAATAAATTGTTAGCACATTTAGTATGTTTAGTTATTTAATAAACA
>LFRM01320808.1_pt1 | contig 10805 bp, 8 predicted proteins | sample 618341 | NCBI WGS metagenome assembly LFRM01 (sample SAMN03654438, study PRJNA283298) | anaerobic digester metagenome | isolation source: pool of bioreactors CSTR01a, CSTR02a, and CSTR03a thermophilic anaerobic... | place: Denmark: Kgs. Lyngby | collected 2014-05-21
GCGCTTGACGAGAGTCCTCTCTTTCGGCAGTCGGTTGTCTTCTGCCGGTAGCAGGATTGTTTGTTGAAAACCGCTTTCGGTTCTCCTCAATCCCAACCACCAACGACCAACCACCAACCACCAATCTTACATCCATCCACTGTTTAGTTTTCAAAGACCGTGTTCTTGTTTGCTTGCCGCTGCCTTCCGGCGCGGACATTTGTCATCTTATCACTTTTGACGCTCCTGCGTCAAGTAGTACTTTTTGGCTTCTTTGCCGCCTCCAAACACTACTTGGAGCTTTGCGGCCAGTGCGCCCGGCTGCATGCAGCTTTTACCGGGCGGCACAATACTTAATTTAGCACAGGGCTTGATCTATGTCAAGCCATCTCCAAACACTTTTTACATTTTATTATTATTACAATTGTTATTAATTTATATTCTATTCATCAGTATTATCTACTTTCGCCACAGCTACGACACTATCTCCAGGGTCAAGCCGCATCAGTGTCACGCCCTGGGTAGAACGGCCTATATTTGATATATCCTCTGCTTTTAACCGGATGATTATGCCCTCGGCACTGATAATCATAACTTCTTCATTATCTTTAATAACTTCCACTGCCACTACCGGGCCGTTCCTTTCCGAGGTCTTAATATTTATAATGCCTTTACCGCCCCTTCCCTGCAGGCGATATTCGGAAAGACTGGTGCGCTTGCCGAAGCCGTTGGCTGTAACAGCAAGCAAATAAGCGTCCGGACGAACAGTTTGCATGCCGATAACTTCGTCATCCGCATCCAGGCTAATTCCTTTTACACCCTTTGCTGCTCTTCCCATCGGGCGTACTTCCTCTTCTAAAAAGCGGATAGCCTTGCCATTTTTAGTTGCTAACACAATTTCTTCTTTGCCGTTGGTAAGCACTACGCTTACCAATTGGTCCCCTTCTCTCAGAGAAATGGCAATGATTCCGTCCCTACGGGAGGTATAGTAATCACTTAATGGTGTTTTCTTAACCATCCCGCTACGGGTTGTCATGAAAAGATATTGGTTGGTATCGAAGTCCCGCACCGGTATAACAGTGGTTATTTTTTCTTCGTTCCCGATGAAAAGAAGGTTCACGGCAGCCGTACCCTTGGCCTGGCGTCCGGCTTCGGGTATCTCGTGTACTTTCAGGCGGTAAACCTTGCCCAAGTTGGTGAAAAACAAAAGATAATGGTGAGTTGTTGTAATAAAGAGATGGTGGACAAAGTCCTCCGCCTTTGTGCCCATGGCTGTAACGCCACGCCCGCCCCTGCGCTGGCTGCGGTAGGTATCCAGGGGCATTCTCTTGATATAACCCTGGTTGGTGATTGTAATTACCACGTCTTCTTCCGGGATTAAATCCTCAGCTTCGAAATTAACATCCTCGTCTGTAATTACCGTGCGCCGGGCATCGGCATATTTTTCCTTGACAGCAGTAAGCTCTTTCTTAATAATGCCGAGGACTTTCCGGTCGTCTGCAAGGACCGAGCGCAGGTAGGCGATTTTTTCCACAAGATCTTTGTATTCCTGCTCCAGTTTTTCCCTCTCCAACCCGGTCAATTGACGCAGGCGCATCTCAACTATAGCCTCGGCCTGTTTTTCGGAAAGGGAAAACTTTTCCATTAACGCTTTCTTAGCGATTTCCGTGGTCCGTGAGGCCCGGATTGTATTAATCACTTCATCCAGGTGGTCCAGTGCGATGCGCAGGCCTTCAACGATGTGTGCCCTGTCTTCTGCCTTGTTCAGTTCATAGCGGGTACGCCTGACAATTACGTCCTTCTGATGCTCCAGGTAGTAGAAGAGCATCTGCTTTAAATTCAGAATCCGGGGTTCCCCATCCACCAGCGCCAGCATGATCACACCGAAGGTATCCTGCATCTGGGTATGTTTGTATAGCTGGTTCAGGACAACTTTGGGGTTGACGTCCCTTTTCACTTCAATATAAATGCTCATACCTTTCCGGTCCGATTCGTCCCGGAGGTCGCTGATCCCCTCCAGTTTTTTTTCTTTAACCAGCTCTGCGATCTTTTCAATGAGCTTGGCCTTGTTAACCTGGTAGGGTATCTCAGAGACAACAATACTGTGTTTGCCCCCTTCAATTGGTTCAATCTTGGCCCGGGCGCGAATCTTAATGCTCCCTCTCCCGGTACGGTAGGCATTCCAAATACCCTCCCTGCCCATTATTATACCGGCGGTGGGAAAGTCAGGACCCTTAATGACAGTCATCAAGTCCTTGATATCAGCATCAGGATTGTCGATCAGCATAATGACCCCATCAATAACCTCCCCTAAATTATGGGGTGGTATGTTGGTAGCCATGCCCACAGCAATGCCCGCCGAACCATTAATCAACAAGTTTGGGATTTTGGAGGGTAAAACTTTTGGTTCCTCAGTTTTTTCATCATAATTGGGAGCAAAGTCAACAGTATCCTTATCGATATCAGACAGCATTTCCAGGGAGATCCTGGCCAAACGGGCTTCAGTATAACGCATGGCTGCTGCGGAGTCGCCATCCACTGAGCCGAAGTTACCATGACCATCCACCAGGGGGTAACGGCAGGCAAAGTCCTGCGCCATACGGACCAGGGCATCGTAAACGGCCACGTCTCCGTGGGGGTGATACTTTGCCAGAACCTCGCCTACAATATAAGCGGATTTGCGGTGGGGTTTATCCGGTGTCAGACCGAGGGTGTGCATGGCGTAGAGGATGCGCCTGTGGACTGGTTTCAGACCGTCCCTGACATCCGGCAGGGCCCGCCCTACAATTACGCTCATAGCATAGTCGAGGTAGGAATGTTTCATTTCCTCGTTAATATCTATAGGGATAACTTTACCTCTTGGAGACGCCAAAAAGGTCACCTCTACCTTTATTTATTCCGAAGGAATTATACCAGAATAAACTTTCAAATGCAATTTTAGCCAGTAATCCTCCTTAGGCATTAAAAGAGCGGGTTTAACTCCCGCTCCAAAGCGAAATTATTGAATTGTGCATAAATTTTAGATCATCTTTAATCAACCGGCAAAAAGGCCTATTTAAGGGGGTTCAACCCGCCGGGAATATTTTCTATATCCCGGTAGAATAATGCCTTACCACTGCCTGGCTGATTTTTTTTATGCTCCCCCTTACGCCACCAGGGCCGGGGGTTTATTCAATCAAATTACATCACCCTTTTCCTGTAGGTTTTTTATTATCTCTTTTTAACTAAGTTAGAAAATGGACAGAACCTGCGGCCGGCCTTCTTAGGTCTGAGCCCAATTACCTGCTGAAATTTTTGCAGGAGCGTCTTTGGCCAATGCCGGGAAAGGACTATTATTTTTGTTTCTCCCAATTAAGCCCCCTCCTCACCACTTCTTATTAAGGACTCCTGGCCCGGTAAGGGAGGGCATTATATAAAATTGCAAGGGAGATCACTGCAGTCCACTTTAACTGTCCGGCCAATGTGTTCACCTTAAAAATAAGCTTTTCCCGCAGGAATGTCTTCATTCCGTCCAGGGCAACGGGCACTGCCGCTGCCAAATCTTGCAGGAAGTGGGCCGTGTCCTGCGTTACAGCCCCGGCAAGAAAGGCTATGGCCAGCAAGACCAGACTCATCAAAAAAGATTTGACTCTTTGACCCTTTGTCGGTCTGTAGTTTGTGATAACTCTCATGCCCTGCCCCCCCGGTTTAATTAATTTCATTCCGATCACTTCCCGGCAACTTCTGCTTCTTTTTATCTATGCGCGCAGCTTATGGCCGTGGGCGTTGGCCGGTGGAGAGATGTTCTTATTTATGAGTTTATGAAGACTTTTTAAGTCTCTTTTCTTAAACACCCCTTTCACTTCTTAATTGATTTTTTGTACTTAACCTTGCGCCCCGGTAAATTATCCACTCTTACCGGTCCCGGGCCAGCCCGGTCGAAATAAATCTAGTCCCAGTTCAACCGCTCCGGCCCTTCGGGAAACGCCCGGGGTGCGCCTCCTGGCACAAAGCATATAATTGGATTAGGGGTAGTTACTTTTAGCAATTTTTCCCATCTCTTTTTGCTTCTTATACTACCACACCAAGGCAAGTCCCGTATTTTCTAAAAAAAATAAAATAGATTTAAAAAGCTAAAGTATGCTCTTTAAATCTATTATTTACTAATTATTGGCAACCTTTAAAATATTTTCTTTTTTATACTTTACCTGTTCTTATTAGACATCCAAATTCCGGACGGCCCTGGCATTTTCCTGGATAAATTCACGCCTGGGCTCCACCCGGTCTCCCATCAGCATGGAAAAAGTGGCTTCGGCCTCAACGGCATCTTCCAAATTCACCTGCATCACTGTCCTGGTTTCCGGGTCCATGGTCGTTTCCCATAACTGTTCAGCGTTCATTTCTCCCAAACCTTTATAACGCTGGATACTTACACCCTCCCTGCCAATTTCCTTTAGTAATTCATCCAGTTCCTTATCACTGTAAACATACTTCTCTAGCTTGCCCTTTTTCACCCGGTAAAGCGGGGGTTGAGCGATGAACACATAACCGGCTTCGATCAGAGGGCGCATATAACGATAGAAAAAAGTAAGCAGCAATGTTCTGATATGGGCACCGTCAATATCAGCGTCGGACATCAGGATTAATTTATGGTACCTGGCTTTGCTAATATCAAACTCATCTCCAATTCCCGTCCCCAGGGCAGTAATCATAGCCCTGATTTCTTCATTGCCCAGGATCCGGTCAAGACGAGCTTTTTCTACGTTTAAAATCTTTCCCCGTAAAGGCAGAACGGCTTGAAAACGCCGATCCCTTCCCTGCTTGGCCGATCCGCCTGCTGAGTCACCCTCTACCAGGTATAATTCGGAGACTGAGGGATCACGGTCCGAACAATCTGCCAGCTTGCCCGGGAGAGTTGAATTTTCCAGGGCGCTCTTGCGCCGGGTCAGTTCCCTGGCCTTACGGGCAGCCTCACGGGCCCGCGCAGCAGTAATGGCTTTTTCCAGGATCCGCCTGGCCACCTGAGGGTTTTCCTCTAAAAAGGTTGAAAGACCTTCTCCGATCACATTATCGACAATGCTTCGGACCTCGCTGTTACCGAGTTTTGTTTTGGTTTGTCCTTCAAACTGCGGATCCGGGACCTTTACGCTGATGATTGCGGTCAAACCCTCCCGGATATCCTCTCCGGAAAGGTTGTTTGTCCCGTTTTTAAGCAGGTTGTATTTTCTCCCGTAATCATTGATTACCCTGGTCAGGGCAGCCTTAAATCCGGCTTCATGGGTTCCCCCGTCGATGGTGTTGATGTTGTTGGCATATGAATAAATACTTTCAACATAGGCATCTGTATATTGTAAAGCCACCTCAACGAGTACATTGTCCTTTTGTTTTTGAAAATAAATAGGCTTACTGTGCAAAGGAGTCTTATTTTTATTTAAGTATTTTACGTAGTCCCTGATTCCCCCGTCATGTTGAAAAACGGTCTCGCTATTATTATCATTACGCTTGTCCCTGAGGATAATCTTAATCCCCATGTTTAAGAAAGATAACTCCCTTAAACGCTGGGCCAGGGTTTCATGATTAAAGGTCAGTTCTTCAAAAATCTCATGGTCGGGTTTAAAGGTTACCTTTGTACCGGTGCTCTTTGCTTTTCCAATGATTTTTAAATCTGTTACCGGTACACCCCTTTTATATTTTTGATGATAAACATAACCGTCCCGCCTGACCTCCACTTCCAGCCACTCGGAGAGGGCGTTAACTACGGAAACTCCCACCCCGTGGAGACCTCCGGATACTTTATAACCTCCTCCACCGAACTTACCGCCGGCGTGAAGCATGGTTAAGGCCACCTGCACAGCGGGCAGCCCCACCTTTGGATGTATATCTACTGGTATTCCCCTGCCGTTGTCAATGACAGTAACCGACCCGTCCTGGTTCAAAACAACCTCAATCCGGTCACAATAGCCCGCCATGGCTTCATCAATACTATTATCAACCACTTCATAAACCAGGTGGTGTAAACCTCTGGCACTGGTGCTGCCGATATACATGCCCGGCCGGCGCCGAACAGCCTCAAGACCTTCTAGGACTTGTATATCTTCTGCCCCGTACCGGCTGTCATTAAGTTTTTCATCGTTCAATGCCAGACACACTCCTTACTGGATACTTAACATTCTAAAACGTTATTCTATCATAAAAATAAATAATTCACAATTTTTACCTGTTCGTACAAGCCCGGGGTTCAAAATTAGCTTATTTTAAATATTTAATTGATCCAGCTCTCTTCTGTAAGGTTTTACATGAAATAGGCGAAATAAAAACTTCTCTGGTTGTCAATACATAGGACTTTTCTTTACCACCGGAAATATTTTTTATAAAACCCTCATCCCCGGCAATTTCAATAAACTCACGGGTAGCAGGAGAAGCGAAGGTCTGAGTATCCATAATCATGATTATGTCCTTTTTAGGAACCACAACGTCTCCCCCAAGATGCAAAAACACTCCTATCACCTTTCCTTTCTTATAAAAAAATATTTCTGTAGCTTACCAAGCCTTTGTTATCTTGCCGTTTACTACATTATACAAAATTTTATTAACTCCGGCTCCCAGTTTGAGATTTTCCCCGCTGGTAGAGGTCAAAAATACCTGGACGCTGCCACTTACATAATTTAATAACGCCTGCCGGCGAATCTGGTCCAGTTCCTGCAGCACGTCGTCAAGGAGCAGGACAGGATATTCGTTAACATCATTTTTCCACTGCAGGATCTGGGCTATTTTTAAAGCCAGGATGATTGTCCTCTGCTGCCCCTGGGAACCATAGGTTTTTGCATCAACGCCGTTTAAAAAAAAAGAAAGATCATCCCGGTGAGGTCCGATTAAGGTTTGAGCCCTGGCTATTTCTTCTTCTTGAACAGTAGCCAAAGCTTCTAAATACTGATTAAATAACTCCTCTTCAGAATACATGTTTGTAGCCTTCAAAGAGGAGTGATATCTAAGCTCAAGGTTTTCATGTCCGGTGGTTAACTGGAAGTGCAGTTGCCTCAGGTGGGGGCTGAATTTTTTTAGTAATTGCAGCCTGAAAAGCAATACCTTTGCCCCGTAACGTCCAAGTTGTTCATTCCAGGCCTGAAGGGTACTGTTTTTAGTCCGCTTTTCCCTGATTTCACGGAGAAGGTTGTTCCGTTGAGAGACAATCCTGTTATAGCGGGAGAGGTAATGGCTATATTGCGGTTGGAAAAGACCCAGTTCGTAATCCAAAAACCGCCTTCTTTCCTGGGGAGGACCCTTAATTAGAAGAAGATCATCAGGTGTAAATAAAACAACTCCGGGCCAGCCCAGAGGATACCCATGTACAATATTCTCGTTTACAAAAAACTTTTTTTGTCCCGGGTAAAGCTGGAGTTTTATTTTTAGTTCACGGGTTTCAGTTTCCAGAAGGCATTGGATCGTGGAAAACTCGCTGGACCAGTTGATCGCCTCGCGCTCCCTGGAAGTACGAAAAGATTTTCCGGTACAGGCCAGGTATATTGATTCAAGGAGGTTGGTCTTTCCCTGGGCGTTTTGCCCGGTCAGGATGTTGAAATGAGGGCAGGGTTCAATTGTTTGATGGACGTAATTCCGGAAGTTGATCAGTTCCAGGCTTTTCAGGTACAAGTGTTGAACACTCCTTGCAAAAAAGCACTAAAAAATCATCCTCTCCTACCTTAACCCTGTCCCCGTTCTGGAGGATCCTCCCCCTTCTATTCTCCACCTTGTCGTTGACCTTCACCAGGCCCTCTTGAATTATCCTCTTGGCCTGGCCTCCTGTAGAAGCGGCTCCTGCCCACTTCATAAACTGGTCTAACCTGATTTCCCCTTCCACCTTGACCTGCCTGGTTATCGCGATCACTCCTCACGCAACCGCACCGGCAATAGTAACGAAAGATACTCATCGTTTCCAACCGGTTTGATCACACCCGGGCTCAAGGGCCCTGATAATTCGATGGTCATTTCTTCTGAGCCAATTACCTTCAAAACATCACCGAGGTAGTGGGCATTGAAGGCAATCTGGAGGTTTTCACCCTCCTGGTAAACGTCCAGCTCCTCATGTACCCTTCCGGCTTCCGAATAGGCAGATACAATAAGTTTATTCTCAGCGATGTTGAGCTTAATCACCGGAGATTTTTCCTGGACCAGAAGAGATGCCCTTTCTGTGGCATCAAGTAAGTCCTTTGTTTTAAGGCGGACCATTAAAATATGATCCTGGGGGATAACCTGCTTGTACTTCGGAAAACTTCCCTCGATCAGACGGGAAATCAACCATACATTGCCGGATACAAAAAGGATTTGATTTTGGGTAACCGTAACCTCTATTTGCTCATTACTGCCAATAATTCTGAGAAGCTCATTAAGAGTTTTGCCAGGGATGATTAAACTTATGTCATTTTCCTTATAATTTTCCAAAATCACCCTGCGCCAGGCCAGACGGTAGGTATCTGTGGCTACAACCTGTAGTTCGCTGCCATTTATTTCAAATAATACTCCCATGAATACGGGACGGCTTTCTTCATTGCCGGTGGCAAAGACGACTTGCCTGATGATTTCCTTTAATAAATCCCCTGGCAGGGTAAAAGTATATATACCTTCGGGCAGAGGAAGTTCTGGAAATTCTTCAGGCGGGTAACCATTGATTCTAGTTTCGGATTTCCCGTACTGGATCTTTACACTTCCGGAATCGGGATCTGATTCAATATAAACAGGTAGATCGGGAAGTCTCTTGACCAGTTCGGAAATGTACCTTGCAGGAAGGACGGTTGTACCCTCTTTAATTACCTCTGCGGGAAAGGAACAGCGAATTCCGATATCCAGATCTGTGGCGGTAAGAAGGACCTGGTTTTCCCGGGTTTCGAATTTAATGCCCGCCAGAATGGGCAAGGGATTTTTTAATGAAACAGCCCTCTGCACTTGCTGAATGGCGTTATTCAGGTTTTCTTTACGGGTCAAGATTTTCATTTTATTAATATCTCTCTCTTTTTCCGAAATATGTTTTATTATTCAGATCATTAAATATAAATTAATAACAGGAGTAGTAGTGCCTGTGATTATGTGAAAAACTCTTCCAGGGCCAGACGGCCGTAAAAATAAGGCCTGTTGGTAGAAGCAAGATAAATGCAATTAAAAAAAATTTGACCGGAAGTCAATTTCAGTAAGTCAACAGAGTTAGTGACAATCAATTCACAGGCTTGTTATTTTTTTTATTTTCTCAATTATCAGTTTAATTTTATCCTGGAGTTCCAGGTCATTCTGTAGTTCATCGTTGATTTTTTCACAGGCGTGGATCACTGTGGTATGGTCTCGCCCTCCAAATGACTCGCCAATTTTAGGCAGGGAAAGGTCAGTCAATTCCCTGGTCAGGTACATGGCAATTTGGCGGGGAAAGGCAACGTTCCGTGTTCTTTTTTTGGCTTTAAAATCCTCTATACGAATACCAAAAAAGTCGGAAACAACTTCCTGGATCAGTTCCGCAGTGATCTGTTTTGGTTTTTCGGAAGGAAGCATGTCCTTAAGGACTTCCGCAACCATTTCCTGGTTAATCTCTGTCCGGTTTAAGGATGAAAAGGCGATAACCCTGATCAGGGCTCCTTCCAGTTCACGAATATTGGACTGGATTTTTGTTGCAATGTAAACAAGGCAGTCGTCAGGAATGTAAAGGTTTTCCCCTTGAGCTTTTTTTCTTAAAATAGCAATTCTGGTTTCCAGATCGGGCGGCTGGATATCTGTAATTAGACCCCACTCGAATCTGGAACGGAGCCTATCCTCCAGTGTGGGAATGTCTTTAGGAGGACGGTCGCTGGAGATGATAATTTGTTTATTGGCTTCGTAAAGGGTATTGAAAGTATGGAAAAATTCTTCCTGGGTTCGCTCCTTGCCAGCTAAAAACTGGATATCGTCAACCAGTAAAATATCCATATTGCGGTATTTATTTCTAAATTCAACTGCCTTATCATCGCGGATGGAGTTAATCAGTTCGTTAGTAAACTTTTCAGATGAAACATAACTCACTTTAATTCCCGCGCTGTGTTGCAGGGTGTAATGACCTATGGCATGCATTAGATGGGTTTTGCCTAAACCGACACCGCCATAGATAAATAAAGGATTATAGGCCTTTGATGGTGATTCGGCAACCGCAAGACAGGCAGCATGGGCGAAGCGATTGCTGTTTCCTACAACAAAGGTTTCAAAGGTATACTTGCTATTTAAATGGGGAATAGTCGTAGTTTGTGATACCTTTTCCCTGTCTTTTTTTGATGGCGTGATGTTCTGGATTTCACTGGACAGCAGGAATTGGATCTCCACATCCTGTTTGAGGACATTTATTAAAACGTCTTTAATAATCGGCGCGTAACGATCACTGAGCCAAACCCGAGAAAAGTGATTGGGTACCTCGATGATGATTTTATTCTCGTCAAATCCCAGGGGTTTGAGTGATTTCAGCCAGGTGTCATAGGAAGGTTTGCTAATTTTTTTTTCTAATTGACGGAGGGCTTCTTCCCAAAACTCCATTAAACTACTTCTAATCAAAACAGACCCTCCAAATAAATATTATTTGGCATACACGGGAAGGATTAGAGATAACGTCTTGCGGCATTGTTTGAAAGGTTGAAGAATCAACAAAACTATCCACATAGTTATCCACAGGCTGTGTAAAACCAGTATTTTGTTGGTTTACCAGCACTAAGATCATATCAAATTTAATATGAGTTATCAACAGGCATTTTGGTCAGGTAAGACCTTCGCGAACAGTAAAACTCGTATGAGTAAAATTAATGTGGGTTTTCAGTATAGGGAGCAGTAAAAACAGGTAAAAAAAG
>LFRM01313830.1_pt1 | contig 10804 bp, 6 predicted proteins | sample 618341 | NCBI WGS metagenome assembly LFRM01 (sample SAMN03654438, study PRJNA283298) | anaerobic digester metagenome | isolation source: pool of bioreactors CSTR01a, CSTR02a, and CSTR03a thermophilic anaerobic... | place: Denmark: Kgs. Lyngby | collected 2014-05-21
GCCCTGTAATTATCATTTGTAGTAATGACATCCCTTACACAGGCAATATTTTCATTCCAGGTAGTACCATTTACAATTTCGAGATCATCCTTGTTACTGGCAATCGCCGGCACATCCGATATATTATACTTTACACCATCACTCTTGCTGCCACTTGCCCATGCCCACGAGGCCTGTCCAGAGCTTACAGAATAAGTACCCTGCCCCCCTCTTGCCGTGACTCTTTTACTGGTCATAGAGGCTCTCATATCGTTTACATACAAATTTCTCAGCTTAGTGGAGCGGTCCAGGGGAGCCTTGTAGATGTTTCCACTGTGCTGAGTCCACCCGGTGACTTTTACGGCTCCGCTTACAACCGGTGTTTCACCCGGATAGGCACGGTAGTAAATCCTGTATCCGTTTTTCCCGGAATCCTGCGGCTTCAATGCTATTGGACTTGTTACATTGTAAGTGCCGCCTCTGAGGTAAACAATTATGTCTCCGGACATGCTGCTGTTTATCTTGCGCACAGCATCCCGGGCCGCTGTGATTGTTTTAAAAGGCGCACTTATTGTTCCGGGATTATCATCGCTGCCATCCGGTGACACATAAAATGTCGCCTGGGTTCCCGCAATGGCCGATGACAGAAAAAGGAAGAAAGCAACAATGACAAATACTGACTTGAATAGAATTTTCTCACGTTTATTCCCGCCATAACACCAGATTTTATGCATATGCATAAATATGCCCCTTGGATTTCCGGAAAATCAGAATGTCTAATCTATTAATTTAACGAATATTAGATCAATAACAGTAAATTTCAGTAAATGCGGCAAAAAAAGTGTTCCGTAAACCGGAACAGAGCAAAAATTTAGTATTAGATGTAAAGATGGGGTTTTTCCTGGGATTATCTGAGCATCCTGCATGGACAGTACTCTTCATTCACCCGCAGAACCACAATTAAAACGGGTATTGGCAAAACTACTTCACACTAACTATTTCTTGAGAATTTTCCGGGTATAAATACCCCCTGAATTTCTGATATGGAGTATATAAATACCCTGAGAAAGCCCAATCCCTGTATTCTTTATTCTATTCCCGCTTCCACTTTCCAATAAGGTGCCATTTATTGATGTAATCCGGTAGTCAAATTGACCATTTGTCCTGATTTGAAACCCCTCATCTGAAAAAACAACCGGAGAGAGCTTAACTGGCGATCTGTCCTTTTTCCTTAACGCCGTCGATGTATTCGTAAATTCCATATAATTCAGATTCATATAGTTGGCATCAAAAGCGACACGCATTACATGCTGCCCCTGTACAAGATCGATATCCTTTACAGTAACAGTAGTCCAGGTCTGCCATCCCCCGGTATTGGGCACTTCTATTGAACCAGTGATATTCACTCCATCGATCTCAATATGCATCCTTTTCCCATCACCATCAGCAGCCACACGCAAAGCAATGTCATATTTCCCTGTCAATGCTATATCGACTGTATACTCAAGCCATTCACCCTGTAAAATATAGCAGATATTGTATTCACCCGATTCATCGGCAGTTGCCTCTATATCAACCTGATCATTTCTGAAAGCAGCATTGCCCTCATTGCCATTTGCATTTGCCTCATGATAAGCAATACCCTCACCACCCAGATCATACTCCTCTGCTTCTATACGCCCGGGTATAGCGTGAGCCGTACCCTTGTAAGGCCCCTGAACTGCCTCGATAATGACAGAAACCGGATCTGAAACACCCTTTCGCCCCTTGTCATCTATCGCTTCGGCAGTAATACTGTGTGTCCCTGCATTCATGCCAGACCATTGATAACTGTACGGGGCAGCACTGTCACTTCCCAGAAAAACCGAACCGTCATAAAATTTCACACATTCAACACTTCCGTCAGGATCTGAAGCACTGGCTTCAATTGTAACTGTCTCAAGTGAAGAAAAACTGCTGTTATCATAAGGTGAACTAATGCTGACTTCTGGAGGATCATTATTATCTAAAACAAGCAATGTCAGCATCTTCTGTGCATAACGAATTCCAAACAGACGGTTGCCTTCCGTATTGAAATGAAACTGATCCTTTCCGGGAAGCCCCTCAGCAGAAATGACATGCGAGTTCGGTATTACACTGGGAACGGTTTCGATGACACTGTTGTGCCCCCAGCATACACCTCCCTTATTCTGGTAGAGCAGTTCACCTACAAGAAGCGGTGTTTCCGCTGCAGTCAATCCCAGATCTCTTATAAAGTTATCATATACTCTCTTAACCTTCTGAGGCCAGTCCTTCTGGGTGTTATTTGTTTCTCCCTGGTGCAGTAAAATTCCCTTTATCACGCCATCCTTTTGTGCAAGCTTAGCCAGATCAAGCAACCAGGCGTACGCACTCCCTCCATACCTTTGCGGAACATAATTATAGGTATCGTACCCTTCATATCCGCTCTCAAAAAACAGTGCTATGTCACAACCCGGTATTGCGACGACTATTACACCCACTCTTATGTTGGCAGGCAGGTTTTCCACCATCGTTCTGCCGAAATAATCAGCCGGTCCAAGACCGCCATTGCATCCCCAGAGTGGTGGGACAGCAGGATACCATTTCCCGAAAGTCCTGCTTAGATTCGTACATCCAATCGGTTCCATCATCTGAAAGCGGCTGTCAACAGTCCTGTCCTGAGCCTCTATCGTCCCAGCACCTGCCATGTTAGACTGCCCGAAACAGAGATAGATGTGAAAATCGGGATCCTGGGAGTATGCTGCAGTACAGAGCATAAAGAGAATACAGCAGAGACATATATTGACTTTTCTCACTTTGCCTATTTCCTGATGAACATGGGTACAACCCTGTTTACTTTACCAGCATTATCCTTGATGTATGGAGAACGCTTTTTCCGGAACTAATCTTTGCCAAATAATATCCAGCCGGCATATTTGATAAATTGTAGCTCTCTGAATAATATCTGCCATTCCCGGACTTAATAGCGAAGGTTTTCACCAAAGTACCCTTAATATCAAATAACTTCAAAGACGCGTCTTTTTCAGATCCTGTGAACTCTATTTCCAACATCGAATTGTTAATTCTGACATTCACAGGAGAACGCATTACAGTATTCCTCACGCACTGTATCCCTGTGGGATCAATCTCCTCCACCGATACATTGTCAAGGAAAACTGTACCGGCAGACAAACCGGCATTGAAGCTAATCTGTCCTCTGTCGGTTGTCTGACCCTCCATTTTAAATGTAAAGGAGAATTTCTGTTTTTCTGTAGAAAGATCAAATTGCTGTAATTGGGACAGGTAGCTTGTCCAGGGATCACTCCCCATCTGCACATTGACCTCAAGAGTTCTGTTTACAGAAGAGTATGCATCGAATGAAACCCGGTAACTCATTCCTTTTTCCAGATAAAGGCTGTTTTGAACAAGCTGGATATCATGGCTTCTTGAAGCAGGACTTCCAATACTGATATTATACTCTCCATTGACAACACTTCCGGTTCCGGAACCGCTCCAGGCATTAAAAGTCCAACCGGCAGATCCTGAACTGAAATCACCGTTAGTCACGAGGTTACCGGCTGCTCCACGCTGTATGGGTATCACATAAGTTGTAATAGATTTTGGCGATGATGAGGTTGACAGCGTTCCGTTCACAACAGTCAAGTCATCTAATTTCTGGAAATTTTCCGTCGCAGAAGTTCTCCACACAGACACTTTTGGTCCGACCTGCTGAAAATTTGACAAATTGTAGTCAAAAGTAACAGCACTGTTACCAGCATTTCTCTGAACGATGACAAGCCGGTCCTGCTCAGGAGAGAGAAAGGCAACTGCATCATTATTATCAATACGGATCATCCTGGAGAATGGACGGATAATGGAAGTGAACTGACGGATCGCATGGTATTTTTTAGTGATATAGTACCTGTTTCCCCCGGTAAAGTCTGCATGAATACAGCCCCAATTTTTGTTAACACTGGTCTGAGCCTGTTCGCTCTCGACAACCTGCCAGGTAATCCAGGCCTCTGCCTTTAAATCCCTCAGATCCCTGATTATGCGATTTGCAATATCAAGACCCGGAACTATGTCGTTATGATTATGTGTCCACTGGTCAAAAGGATACTCGGCTCCACTGCCGTCTATTTCAGATGCCCAGAGCTTCTTGCCGTCCCTCTGTGCCAGAGCCAGCAAATCCGTCCGGCTGCCCCCGAAATACCCATGTGTATTGATCTGGTAAATGCAGGATTTGACATTCGCATTGTATGAGTTGTAAGCAGCGATCGTAGACCCATACGATGCTCCGTCCGGTGCGGATATTTTTGTTAACAACTGCTTCTCATCCAACTGTTTTTTCACCTCCAGTATCAGCTTGGCCTGATTCTCATGCGAAAAAGAACACCCTTCCTGCGCACCGTTCACCGTCCATCCATTATCCGGTTCATTCATTGGTTCAAGTGTACGAAAAAAAATTCCCCATTCATCGTTGAAATGCTTTACAACCGTAGTTAGATAATCCACAAACTGTGAATAATACCCGCTTTTAAGGTTATTGCTCCCTCCGGATCCGCCTGATGCGCATCCGCTTACGGTCATCCAGTACGGAGGAGAATTTGAGAAAGCTTCGGCAATAAACCAATCCGATGGAATACGCTGCTTTGCCGCATTGACAACCCACCTTTGCCCTGCATCTTTTGTCCAGTCATACTGGGCATTTTCACCTGCCTTGAACCCATCCATCATCTTTCCCACTCCCATGTGGTTATGTGATGGATTGTCACCGCCGCCAATATTGTAGCGGATTATGGAAAGTCCCAGACCATTTGAGGTATCGAACAACAAATCCATAATGGAATCCCGGGCCTGATCAGGATATTTACCAATAATATTCCCCCACCAGCAGATCGAAGTACCCCAACCCTCGAATTCCTGATACCGCACCCCTGGATTCACTGTAACTGTTACAGCTTCGGCATTACCGAACAACAGTAGAAAAAGAAGCATTGAACAAACATACACTGCTTCTCTTCTATTCTGCATATTTTTCATTTTTTTTACTCCTAAATAGATGTATCTGAATTACCTGCGTTATCAACGCAGATATTCAGATACAAATAAGATCACGGTAGTTTTTCTCTGTATAAAAACGGTTTACTTTACCAGCAATACTTTTGAGCTGCCGATTGTCTTCCCCTGACTTCTGATTTTCAGAACATAAGATCCTTCACTTATACCCGACAGATCGAAACTGTTGGAATACACTGTGCCTGATCTTTTCTGAACCGCAATACTCTTTACCATCTTTCCCTTCAAATCATAAAGGTTCAGAGAAACCGGTCCGTTTTCCGGTAATGTAAATTCCAGGTGCAGAACCGAATTACTGCAGTTTACTTTCACACCTGATGATTGTACCACTGCAGGGGAAGAAACAGTTGCCACACTGAATTCTTTTACCTTTACATTGTCGATAAAAACTGCCGGAGTTTCAAGCCCTGCATTGAATCCTATACGGCCATTTGCATCTGTCGGATGCTCCATCGTGAACACAAAGGAGAATTCCTGTTTTGTCGTAGTAAGGCTGAAATTCTTCCGTTCAGGCAGATAACTTGTCCACGGACTTTCATCCATCTCTACATTTATCTCAAGAGACCTGCTGGAAGCAGCATAGGCCTCAAAAGCCACCTGGTAGGTCTTCCCGTTTTCCAGATAAAGCCCAGACTGCACAAGCTGGATATCATGGCTGTTTTCAGCTACACTGCTGATCCCTATTCTATACTCTCCATTTACAACCCCCCCTGTAGCAGAGCCGCTCCAGGTATTAAACGTCCAGTCATCTGCGTCTGATGCAAAATCTCCATTAAACACAATGTTACCATCAATAGTATTGCGTTTAAAAACTGCAGTGACAGCCTTGTCACCATTCATGGTTATAGTAAGTGGATTCTGGTTACCACTTACCCCATCACCACTCCAACTATCAAACACCCATCCATCATTGGGCTCTGCAGTGAGTGTCACTGATGTACCTTCCGGAAAGCTGGATCTGTTCGGAGAACGACTCACTGTACCCTTCCCAGCAATCTGGATTGAAAGCAAATACCCTGAAGGCCCACTGAAACGGTACCAGTTGAGTCTGAAAGGCTCACCAGATCCTTTGAAAACCAGATAGAGATCCTTTACACCGCTGCAGTTGGTGACCTCACATTCAAAGGTTTTCCAGGTGCTCCAGCCACCTGTTCCCGTGATATTACAGGTTCCAACAAGAGTCCCAGCCTGGCTGCCAAGCCGCAGTTCGATTGAACCGCCCGATGAACCGCTTGCGGCCCGCACTTCAAACTTCTCCGCACCATCACCAAAATCCACTCCCTTGACACGAATATAATCGTTATTGGAAATGGAGGTAACCATTATCCCGCCCTCGCTGCACACATCAGTTTTTATACCTGATTGCCGATTAATAGTTTCAGCCTGTACAGTGTCATAGGGATTAAGATATTTAATCTGGGGAGGACCATTATCGGTGCAGGCAGACTTCTTCATTGTGCCATCAGCATTATAGTCAGCCAGATCAACACTTACGCTTCTTTTGTAAACCTGATTCGATACCCTTCGTTCATGGTAAAACACATACCACTTATCCTTGAATTCTACAACAGAGGCGTGATTGTTGTTACCCATATTAATGTTTTTACCGTTCACAGAGGGATTATCCAGAATAATCCCCTTATACTGAAAACCGGTCATGGGATTGTTACTTGTCATGTAATCGATTCTGGCTGAACTGCCATTGAAATCGGTAGAGTACGAGAAGTAGTAAATACCATTCCTTTTATGCATGAAGGCAGCCTCAAAGGAACGCGGGGCACTGATAGTCACAGCGGTTCCATCCGTGGAAATCATGTTATCGCCCAGTTTTATTACCCGCAGGTTTGTTCCAGGAGTCGATCCGCCTCCTCCAAAATAGAGATAAGCCTGCCCGTCGTCATCGATAAAAGCGGCAGGATCAAAAAGCCACTCCACATTACAGTTTGGCATGCTTTTATTTACAAGAGCTCTGCCTATTGCATCTTTATAAGGACCCTCTATTTTGTCTGCAACTGCGACACCTATCGATGAACCGCCATCAGGAAAGTAAAGGTAAAACTTACCATTCTTGTGGGCAGCTCCCGGTGCGTAAGCGCGGTTTGCCCATGAAGCGTCCCTTGGTACTCTGAAAACTTCTCCATGATCAGTCCAGTTCACCATGTCATCCGATGAAATAAGGGCAAGTTCAATGATATCGTAACCCTCCCCGTTATTGTCATCACGGGAACAGAACACATAAACCCTGTCATTCCATACCATGGCATTGGGGTCGGCTGTGTACTTATGAGTGATAATCGAATTGTCTGCCGTTGCTGTCTGTATTGCCACTATTACTAGTAAAAGCAATCCCGGATTGATTGAACGCTTTGAGATCATTTGATACTCCCTTTTACGGTTACTGATGTATTATTCCTGTGATCAATTTACGCTTAAATACAACCTGTACGAACCTATCTCGTCAGTAATATTTTCGAAGCATGTACTATGCTTCCTTCAACTCCGACTTTGACAACGTAAAATCCGCATGGCAGAGCAGACAGATCTAAACTGCCTGATTCACCTGTTCTTGTCCGTAGCACTGTGGACTTTACAACTTTCCCCTTCAGGTCAAAGATATCCAACGAGGCTTTTTCGTTTCTGAAATCTCCCATATCTATTCTCAACAGAGAATTTCTACAGTTTACATTAATAGAAGAGTTCCTGATGCGGCTGACATAATAGAGCGATGTGGGATCAAATTCCTTAACTGACACATTATCGATAAAAACAGTCGCAGTGGAGGTACTGACATTAAATCCAATACGGCCGGCGATATCCGTCGGATGCTCCATTGTGAATTTAAAGGTAAAAGTCTGCTTTGTCGTCGTCAGATCAAAATGCTGCAATTGCGGCAGATAGCTTGTCCACGGCTCATCCTTCATCTCTACATTCACTTCCAGCGACCTCTCTGATGCGGCATACGCATCAAATTTTACCACATAGGTCTTGCCCTTTTCAAGGTAAAGACCCGGCTGAACAAGCTGAATATCATGAGAATTTGTTCCTGTACTCTCAATGTTTATCCGATATTCCCCATCCACTACACTCCCGGATGCACTTCCGCCCCAGGTATTGAGAGTCCATTCTTCTGAACCGGAACTGAAATCACCATTAAGCACCAGATTGCCGTCTGCAGTACNNCGCAGTACCGCGTACAAATAACGCAGTAATCGCTTTATCCTCATTCATCGTTATAGTTATCGGATTTTCATTCCCGCTCAATCCGGAACCGCTCCAGCCGGCAAAAACATATCCGGTCTGCGGCTGAGCCGTAAGGGTAACGGTTTCTCCCTCTTCAAAAGCAAACTTATCAGGATTTCGGCTTACAGTTCCATTGCCGACAGTCTGAATGCTGAGGCGTATACCCGAAGCATAGTACCCGACAAACGTTACCACACTCTTTGCCGGAAGTCTCCAGGAAAAGCTCGTTCCCGCTGTAACCTGGCTGCGGGCTGTCAGTTTGACAGCATCCGATGTCTCCCACGGAGTCACAGAAGGAACAGATACGCCGTTAAGTACAAATCTCTGTTCTGTTGCAGAAGTATTCTCATTTATTGCCACAATTGTCAATTGTCCGAGAGAATCATTGCGATATGCAGTGACATATACTCCATTTGATGGGTTGTGATTTGCTGTAACCCGGTAGGAGCCCGGTCTCACAAACCGGCTGTAGTTGCCCATCACATAACCGCGCTGTATCACATGCCCCCTCATCACCAGCCCGTTTGATGCAGTTCCGTTTACCCCATCCGCCGGAATAATCCACCATGTGTGGTAAGCGCTGACAGGACCATTTACAATCTGACCATGCATCTGTTTTGCAATTGCAATACCGGGAGTCATCGATTCATCACCGGCAAACTGATCGAAGCCATACTCTGTCTGCCAGAGTTCTTTACCTTTTTCTCTTACCAGATTATAGGGGAAACCCCTTGAAGCAGTTGGTTCATCACCGTAAGAGTGTGTTGCAATTACATCACAGTATTTCATTGCATTTGGACTGTTTAACAAGGCATCACCGTAGGGCTTGAGCGATCCCCAGTTAATGACTTCAGGCGCTATTATCCTGGTTTTTAATCCTGCTCTTTCAAGTGATGGCCCAAGGTAATCCCCTACAAAGGTTGCAAGCTGTTCAGGGGTATACCTGCAGGATTCATAATCAGCCGTCCAGTTGGGCTCATTCTGCGCTGAAATCCATTTCAGATCAACTCCCTGAGATTGAAGATTTTTTACATAGTTTACAAGCCGGTCTGCCCAGTCCTGATAACGTGACGGCAGAAGACTTCCGCCATTATTTACGTTGTTATTATCCTTCCACTCAGCCGGTGGAGACCAGGGAGCAGCCCAGATAGAGGCACCCAGTGCCTGGGCTTTTTTGGCAATATTTATCTCACCCTGCCCGGTTGTCCCGTTGGGAGCTATCCTCATCCGCATCAGTGTCAACCCGCACCCATCTGTGGGTGAGAAAAGATCGTTTATCAGATTATCGGCCAATCCCCCGGCCCATGCCGTCGATCCCCCGAAACCGGTCATCTTCTGCTGGACATCCTCGAACTGCACGGTACAATCACCTGCAGATAATTGAGATGCCAATCCAGTGGAAAAAACCGTCAACCCAACGAAAATCAAGCGTTTAAACATCGACTTTGTTCCCATAAGAATCCCTGTTTATAGTGTTATATTTTAATAATTTAAGGATAAACAGCCCAGATGCGGTGAATAACCGAGGATGGAGGATAAAAAGTGTTCTATAAACTGGAACAGTGAGCCCTGAAGGGGTGATATTTGGTAACCAGGATTAAAGGCCCGGGTATGTGAAAAGGAGAGAATTTCAGAAGTGACTTTTAAATTTGGGCTGTCGGGAACTATTCCGGGATCCGAAGATCCCGGAAAAATGCATACAATAAGGGTATACCGTAAACCCAATCAATTCCGATGCAGGAATCTGGTACTGCTGAGTATTTTCCCCTCTGCTCTTATTCCGGCAACATAGATTCCAGAAGGTACCGAGGAGAGGTCATAAGTCCAGGTATTTTCTGAAACGGATTGCAGATTTCCGCTTTTAACAACATTTCCCTTCAAATCAAATAAATCAACAGACAAGCGGACACCGGGAACCGGGCCATACTTGATTCCAAGTGAGCCGTTTGCATAAGCGACTCTCGGTTTTAATCTGATCCTGCGGTTCCCTGAAGCAATCATATTTCCGGTAGCTTGCTGGATTGAGATATTGTCAAGGTACACCGTCCCTGTCGACGCGCCAAAATTAAACCCGAGCCGTCCGCTTGAATCGGTAGGATGCTCCATCTTGAAAGTAAAGGAACAGGTTTTTTTGACAGTAGTCAGATTGAACGTTTCCAGTTCTTCAAGATAACTTGTCCAGGGATCTTTCTCCATCTCCACATTTACCTCCAGGATTCTCTCTGATGCTGCATAAGCATCAAATGACACCTGGTAGTTTTTGCCCTGCTGGAGAATAAGTCCTGACTGCACAAGCTGAATATCGTAATTGTTGTTTCCAAGACTTGAAATTATAGTCCTGTATTCACCATTTATCACATCACCTGTGGCACTTCCTCCCCAGACATTGAGAGTCCATCCAATTTTCCCGGCATCAAATTTACCATTATATACCGTATCCCTGTGCTCAGGGATAGTGACTCCGTCAAAAGACACACCATCAAAAGGCACAACGATAACCTTGCTG
>LFRM01166753.1_pt1 | contig 10798 bp, 10 predicted proteins | sample 618341 | NCBI WGS metagenome assembly LFRM01 (sample SAMN03654438, study PRJNA283298) | anaerobic digester metagenome | isolation source: pool of bioreactors CSTR01a, CSTR02a, and CSTR03a thermophilic anaerobic... | place: Denmark: Kgs. Lyngby | collected 2014-05-21
CTTTGCAGGGACACCCTTGTATGTTCACATTGCCGGGTGTAGACATGTCCACCGGTTCCCTTGGGATGGGAATCTCCGTAGGGGTAGGTATGGCTCTGGCTGCCAGGGTTACCGGTAAAAAGTACAGGGTATTTGTACTGTGCGGTGATGGCGAGATGCAGGAAGGCCAGAATTGGGAGGCTTTCATGTCAGCAGCCAAGTGGGAGCTTGATAATCTGGTGGTAATTATAGATCGGAATGGTGTACAGCTGGATGGAACTGTGGATCAGATTATGCCTTTGGGGGATCTGGAATCCAAGCTAAGGGCTTTTGGACTGTACACTGTGAAGTGTGACGGACACGATGTGGAAGCTTTGGTAAATGCTATTGAAGATGCTGTTGATTATAAAGGTCCTGCGGTCGTAATTGCTGAAACCGTAAAAGGTAAAGGAGTATCTTTTATGGAGGGGCAGGCAGCCTGGCATGGACAACCCATTGGGAAAGAGGAGTATGAACAGGCCATAATGGAATTGAGCAGGTAATTGAATTTATATTGTATGGGGAGAGGTTGGCATGATGGAACAAAAACCTATGAGACTTGTGTTTGGCGAGACTTTATGTGAGCTGGCGGATGAATTCCCGGAACTTGTAGTTTTGGATGCTGATGTGTCAAGCAGTACCCAAACCAAATGGTTTGGTGAGAAGTTCAAAGACAGGTTTTTCAACTTTGGAATTGCAGAAGCCAATATGGTGAGTGCAGCAGCCGGCATGGCTGCCTGCGGGCTGATTCCTGTGGTATCTACCTTTGCATTTTTAATAACTTTACGGGCCGGAGATCCTGTAAGGAGCCTGGTTGCTTACAATAACCTGAATGTAAAGCTGGCGGGAGGATATGCAGGGTTATCGGATTTTGCAGACGGAGCCAGCCACCAGGCGGTGATGGATCTGGCAGTTATGCGGGCCATGCCAAACATGACGGTACTGGTACCTTCGGATATTGAGACAACCCGTGGTGCGGTCAGAGCTATGTTAACGCATAAAGGACCGGTTTATCTGCGCCTGTCCCGTGACGTGGTAGGTTCTTATCATGAGGGAGATGAAAGTTTTGATATAGGAAAAGCCAGGGTATTAAAAGACGGAGATGACATAACCCTGGTTGTCAGCGGCACGCTGCTACCGAAGGTTCTGGAGGCTGCCCGGGAACTGGATAAGGCAGGTATACAGGCTGCCGTCCTGGAGTTCCCCACATTAAAACCTTTTGACAGTGAAACCCTGATACATTATGCAGAAAAAACCGGTGCAGTTGTAACTGTTGAAGAACATACTATTTTGGGCGGTCTGGGAGGAGCTGTGGCAGAATCATTATCCGAAGCTTATCCGGTTCTGTTAAAGCGGATAGGAATAAATGACCGTTTTGGCGAGAGCGGACCGTATAAGGACCTTCTGAATAAATATCAACTAACGGCAAAGTATATTTATGAAGCTGCTCTGGATTTGCTGGACAGAAAAAGGAAGAAGAATACCTCGCAGTAAGCGATGTATGTTATGTTAAGATATAGCTTTATAGTTAAAGCATGGTATAATTATGATAGAAATAATGTCTTGAAATATATTTATATAAAGGAGGATCAAGGAAATGAATGAATCCATGTATAAATACATGAAGGTGGGACTTATACATTTTATGGCCTATCCCGACACCATGAAAGGTGAAGGTCCTATATTGGAGACAATAAGGAAGATAGCGGTGGACGATTATTTCAATGCCATTGAGATTACCTGGATAAAAGATGACAAGGTAAGAGAAAAGGTCAAAAAGATGCTGGAAACCTCTCATATGACGGTGGCTTACGGTGGCCAGCCCAGGTTACTGACTACCGGGATGAACATAAATGATCTTGATGAAAATGCCAGAAGACGGGCCATTGACAGCCTTAAGGAAGGCATTGACGAGGCATACTACATGGGTGCAAAGGGGTTTGCATTCCTAAGCGGCAGGTATGAGGAAGATAAGAAAGAAGAGGCCTTTGCAGCTCTGATGGATTCCACAAAGGAGCTTTGTGCTTATGCAAAATCAAAGGGAGATCTTACTATAGCCCTTGAAGTGTTTGACTGGGATGTGGACAAGAAGAGTATAATCGGACCTGTGGACCTGGCGAAGAGGTTTGCAGAGGAGATAAGGAAGGAATATGACAACTTTGGTCTTTTGGTAGACTTAAGCCATCTGCCGCTTTTAAGGGAGACTGCAGAAGAATCCATACTGCCGGTAAAGGATTACATAGTGCATGCCCATATGGGGAATGCGGTTGCGGCCGATCCATCATTAGAAGCGTATGGTGATGCCCATCCCAGGTTTGGTTTTCCAAACAGCGAGAATGATGTGGATGAACTGGTAGAGTATCTCAGGGTACTGATGGATATAGGCTTTTTGAATACCGAAAACCCGCCTGTTGTAAGTTTTGAAGTAAAACCATGGGGTGACGAGGATCCTGATATAGTAGTGGCCAATGCAAAGAGAGTACTTAATGAAGCATGGGCAAGACTGTAGCAGCTTAATATATAGAATAACAAAGCAGCAATCATATCAATTGCTGCTTTGTTATTATTATAAAAGTTATAAAATGAAAAATCGTACAAATACGAGGGTTAAGCAACTCTCTTGCAAAATCAAAACTGCAGCGGTAAACGTTCAGAAAGCATATTTGCGTATGTTATGGTAAACCTAGTAATATAATTCGGGAGGTGTTATTAATGGAGATAAGACCCAATATTATGGTTCCATTGGGATATGGGAAATATGTGCGATCTGACAAAATCATCAGTCTGCAGCCTATAGAAGATGACAGGGGACCTGGACGAAGGACTCTGGTTCATGTTGAAGAGATAGCAGAGCCTATAACGGCGTCCCGGACGGAAAATTCCATATTAGCCAGTATGGTGGGGACACCTAAGGAGGTTTTGGAGGCCATGGCTGCGATAGATCTGCTTAGAGACATCCTGGATGATTTTCGGCAGATTGGTCCTATGCTGAGAAAAAGTTTGAAGCGAGAGGTCAGGCTGGATATTGACGCCATCGAAAAACGGATTGTTGAACTTATAGGTGATGAGCCCGACATTAACGAAAACGAATAACTGAATAACAATCTCTGGCTACTATGGGCTGACTATAAACGTTCTCCTTCAGATGCCTGTTTCAGGGAAAATAGATATGGAAAAGAGCATTAAAAAAGGGTAATATAGAAGAGAGATATAAAATATATATATGACATTGTAAAGGGGAATTATATCTATGCCTCCAATCAGCTTGCTTATTAAGCCTGCCTCAAGCAACTGCAATTTAAGATGTAAATATTGTTTTTACCATTCTCTGGCTGAGAACAGGCAGACCGATTCATATGGCATAATGGACATCGAAACTTTAGAGATTCTTGTAAGAAAAACAATGGAATATGCTGATCATGCCTGTTCTTTTGTCTTTCAAGGGGGAGAGCCTACGCTGGCAGGCCTTGACTTTTTCAGGAGTTTAGTAGAATTTCAAAAGAAGTACAATAAAAAAAATGTATATATAAGTAATGCCATTCAGACTAACGGTATGGTTATTGATGAGGAGTGGGCAAGATTCCTTGCAGAAAACAAATTTTTAGTCGGGCTTTCTCTTGACGGACCTAAGGATATCCATGATTCCTACAGGGCAGGGCCAAATGGAAAAGGATCTTTTATTCGCATAATGGAAACGGTAAATCATTTCAATAAATACAAGGTGGAATACAACATTCTTTCTGTAGTAACGGCTCATTCAGCAAGACATATTAACAAAATTTATAATTTTTTTAAGAAACATGGTTTTAGGTATCTTCAGTTCATTCCATGTCTTGATCCCCTTGGAGAACATCCTGGGGGATATGAGCACTCCTTAACCCCCGAAAGATATGCCTACTTTTTAAAAACGCTGTTTGATCGATGGTATAACGATATTTTGCAAGGAAACATGATAAGCATAAGATACTTTGACAATATCGTTGGTATGGCTATGGGGTACAGACCTGAGTCCTGCGGGATGTCAGGTGTCTGTACATGCCAGTTTGTTGTTGAAGCCAATGGTGGAGTTTACCCGTGTGATTTTTATGTGATTGACGAATGGTACCTGGGCAATTTAAAGCATTCATCTTTTGAGGAGATATGGAATTCTGAAACAACTGGCAGGTTTATCGAGGTTTCAAAGTATGTAGATCCTAAGTGCAGGGAATGTAAATGGTTTAGATTATGCCGTGGAGGATGCAGGAGGGAGAGGGAACCCTTTGAAGATGACAAACCTGTATTGAATCGTCTTTGTCCGGCTTTTTATGAGTTCTTTGAATATGCTGGAGACAGGATATTTGAGCTGGCGAGAATACTTTCAAATCCAACCAGTATCATGAGAAGGGAAGGGTTGTAAAACATGAGCTATAATAATGCACTTCGTATCATAAAACACGAAAAAATTGACAGGCCGTCACAATGGGAGTGGGTTGCAAATCCTGCCTGGGTGCGTACAAAGATGTTGCCCAATGAGAATATGCAGGATACTATGCTAAGGTTGTATCAGGAGTACGATTGGGATTTTGGTAGTGCTGACGATGTTTTGGGGATTGGAACGGGGAGCGTGCCCGCCCCTTTAAAGAATGTCACCGCAGATATGATCTATGATTTTGATCCTGAAAACCCGCCTGAAGGAAAGGTCATTGACTATGTACAGTGTCTTGGGGTTGCTCCAGGCTGCTCCGCAGAACAAATGGCAGAGGTTTTCCATAGAAAGTGGCATGAGAGTCAAAGCAGGATGGGTAGCTTATCCCTTGTTCCGGGTGCGCATTATCATCAGGTGCTGCATTATTTTACTACAACTTTCGGTTGGGAGCCCACCATGTACGCAGCCTATGATGATCCAAACCGGTTTGAAAAAGTAATGGATCGGTTTACGGAGTTAACTGTAAAGGTAAATGAAGCATGGGCCATGACAGGAGTCCGCTTGATGATATGTCATGACGATTTGGCAATGATCGATAGGACCATTTTTCCGCCGGACTGGTACAGAGAGTATATATTCCCAAGATATAAAAAATGTTGGGAACCGCTAAAGAAGAAGGGTATAGCAATTTTGTTTATGTCAGATGGCAAGATAGACGCCCTGCTCCCGGATCTTATGCCGCTGGAACCGGATGGACTTTTCATAGACGCTCCCTGTGATTTATTATCCATTTCCGAGAAATATGGCAGCAGGCTTTTCCTGATTGGAAATGTAAACGTTTCAGCTCTAATAGAAGGGGATGCTGAAAAAATAAAGTCTGAGATTAGACGGGTTGTTCAGCAGGGAGCATCATGTGAGAATCTCATTATCCGTTGCAGCAGTGGTCTGGATGAGAATATACCGCCGCACGCGATACAGTTGTACATGGATGCCGTAAAGGAGATCCGCAGTGAAAACAACTATTAACGAGAAAATGATTTTTCAATACTGGACTAAAAAACTAACTGTCATTGAAATAAAGGAAAGGGGATGAACATTTATGTCAAAGGTCAGGGTAGGTTTTATAGGTTGTGGAGGAATTGCCCGTTATCATGCTGGTAACCTTTTGAAAATGGATGATGTAGAAATCGTTGCGGTTTACGATCCTGTAGAAGAGCAGATGGATAAAATGCTGGCTATGACATCGGGCGGACGGAAGTATTCCGGTTACCTGGATATGTACGATAATGCGGAACTGGATGCCGTATATGTGTGCATACCTCCCTACTTGCACGGAGACATTGAGGTGGAGGCGGCAAAACGCGGAATAAACATGTACATCGAAAAGCCTGTTGCAACCGATATGGAAACTGTAAAGAAGGTAAATCAGAGCATTGAAGAGGCCGGAATAGTCACTGCTGTAGGTTTCCAGGACAGATATCTTGATATTATTGCCAGAGCAAAGGAATACATAAAGGGGCATGAAATCGGTATTGTATACGGTGCGTGGATTGGAGGAATACCCGGCGTACCATGGTGGAGAAAAAAAGAACAGTCGGGCGGACAAATTGTGGAACAGAGTATTCATATTATTGATATGATGAGATATTTTCTGGGTGAGGCTGAAACTGTATACAGTGTGGGCAAATCCGGTATTGTGAAGGATCTGCCGGGGTATGATATTGAAGACTATTCCGCAACGGTTATTACTTTTAAAAATGGTGTTGTGGCTACCCTTTTTACCGGATGTTATGTAAGTGATCAGGCACCCAATATAGGTAACGGTATTACCTTTGTGTGCCGTGATGTGCGGATTGAATATGAACTTAGGAGCCATGTCCGTTTTATCAAACAGCATTCTTTGGAAGAATACAGATCAGTGAACAATCCTGGAATGAAAGCTGACAGGACTTTCATTGATGCAGTCAAGGCAAAGGATCCTTCCATGGTGCTATCACCCTACAAAGACTCTATGAAATCCATGGAGATTGCCTTGGCAGCCAACCAGTCTATTGAGACCGGAATGCCGGTTAAAATAGGGTAATGTAGATATTACGAAAGGTCATCCTCGCAACAGGGTGGCCTTTTACCTTTTGAAACTCCATAGTGATTATTTATTATCATTCAGAAACGGTGTATTTGTGACAATTCCAAAAAGATAATGTATAATAAAGGAAAACATGTTAGTAAAGCTTTTCTATACGGGACGTAGATCAGTTAGATTCAGCTTACATTATATTTTGAATAATGTGGAAGTCGCCTTGCGGAAAGACTTGGAGCCTGTTAACGCAGCTTTTCAGATATCAAATGATGCAGTCAGATGAAGGGATTAGTAATTATCATATCATAGAGTTGTTCAGCCGGTGTATTTGCTACTATGTATAAAGAAAAAATAATTGTACGGTTTTACGAAAATTTGACATAAGAAGCTTTAAGGAGGTTAACACCTGATGGTATCATATAAAAAGGACCTAAAGAATGGCGGACTCCATTTAAACCGGGTATTCGTATACGGAACGTTAATGAAAGATTTTTGGAATTATGATAAATATTTGAAAGGCCGGATAAGCCGCATAACGCCGGGGATAACATATGGGCTGCTTTACCATTTGCCCGAAGGTTACCCGGCTTTGTTAGCAGGAACTGAGGCAATTAAAGGAGAAGTAATAGAACCGGTTGATGAGAATCTTATAAAAGATCTGGACAGGTTGGAGGGCTATGTTGAAGGGAGAAGCAATAATCTGTATAAAAGAGAGGTAAAGACTGTATTGACGCAAGACGGAGAAAAGATAAATTGCTGGGTGTATATTTACGCAGATGAGAGATATGCCAAAGAAAATGGGATACTGATACCTGATGGAGATTGGAGAAAATTTATGGAGAATAGGAGGAACTAAATATGTTAAGAAGAGTAACCGTCGAGAATGGAGTGTTGGAAGGACTTCCCGCTGCCGATCCAAGAATTACCGTGTTTAAAGGGATTCCGTTTGCCGCCCCTCCTGTAGGGGACTTAAGATGGCGACCGCCACAGCCGTGTAAGGATTGGGAAGGTGTTTACAAAGCTTATACTTTTGCTCCCGCTTCAATACAGGCAACTCCCGGTCTGGACCCTAACAGTATTTATACTAAAGAGTTTCATGTGGACCCAGACATCCCTATGAGTGAGGATTGCTTGTATTTGAATGTATGGACACCTGCCAAACATCCGGATGAAAAACTGCCCGTTATGGTTTGGATTTTTGGCGGAGCTTTGCTGGTGGGTTATACATCAGAAATGGAATTCGATGGAGAACGTATTGCACGCAGAGGAGTTGTTCTTGTAAGTGTTAATTACAGACTGAATGTATTCGGCTTTTTTGCTCACAAAGAAATTTCAGCCGAGAACCCAAACGGACCAAAAGCGAACTTCGGGCTGTTGGATCAGATGGCAGGGATCGCCTGGGTAAAGCGGAATATAGCTGCCTTCGGGGGAGACCCTGACAATATTACAATATTCGGACAATCTGCAGGTGGCGGGAGTGTAACGGCCCATATAACCTCACCTGTAGCTGAAGGATTGTTTCAGAAAGCTATTATTCAAAGTGGTGTAGGTTTTATTCCACGTCTTAACCGGAGGTATCCTGCCCTGGATGAAGCTGAAAAAGCCGGAGAAGAATTTTTTAAATTTTTAGGCGTACGTTCGCTGGATGAAGCCCGTAAAATCGATGCAAAAGAACTTTTTGAAAAATATAATGCCTTTGGACACAGATGGGGTTTTGTAAAGGATGGGTATTACATAGTTGAGAATCCGGTAAAGCGTATTCTGGAAGGACGGTGGAATAAAATACCGCTAATTATAGGACATACGGGCAATGAGTTTATGGAAAAGCCGGATCCCAAAATTATAGAGGAATTTAAGGATTATATCTGCAAGAAGTATCAGAACGATGCAGATTCAAGAGAAGATAATTATGTTGAAGAGATGTGTAAAACAGATGCTGTTAACATGTGTGAAATAGGTAATTTAATGTGGTGTGAGCATAATACAGAAAAACAGGACACTACAATATATTGTTATCGTTTTGATCCTGAAATACCGGGGGACGATGCCGGTTCATTCCATTCCTCTGAACTCTGGTTTACGTTTGAAACATTGGCAAAATGCTGGCGGCCGTTTGTCGGAAAACATTATGATTTAGCACGTCAGATGTGCAATTACTGGACCAACTTTGCTAAAAAAGGGAATCCTAACGGGTTGGATGCGGATGGCACACCTATGCCCGAATGGCGTCCCTATACAAAAGAGGAACCTTATATAATGCTCTTTGGAGATAAACCTGGCAAGGATCCGGAAAGGCCGACAAAATTATTGAAGTTTATGGCAGAGCTTTATTTAAAGCGGGTTAAAAGAAATTTGGAGTAGTTCATGTCCGCTTTCTACTTTTGCTGTTTAATGATATACTGGTGACAATTTAATAACACCCTACGAATTGTTATACAGGGAGGATAAACTGTGGATAGAACGCTAATCTTTAACGGGAGAATTATCACTCCTTACCGGATGATTAATAATGGAAGTATACTAGTTGAAGAAGGAAAGATAGCAGATATTAGTGAAGGCAGGCTTCCGGTATCTGAGTGCACAACCATAGATGCAAAAGGCCTTTACGTATCTCCGGGGTTTATTGATATCCATACCCATGGAGGTGGAGGATTTGATTTCATGGACGGTACCGTGGAAGCATATCTGGGTGCTGCGATAGAACATGCTAAGCATGGAACGACGGCTCTAGTTCCTACGACTGTAACCAGCACAAAGGAGAGCTTGAAAGAGACATTTGAGATATATAAAAAAGCTAAAGCTAGCAAATATAAAGGGGCGTCCCTATTAGGTTTACATTTAGAAGGTCCCTATTTTTCTATGGAACAGAGAGGAGCCCAGGATCCACGCTATATTAAAAACCCTGAAAGAGAAGAATACGAAGAAATTCTAAGCTGGTCAGATGATATAATACGGTGGAGTGCAGCACCGGAGTTAGATGGAGCAATGGAATTCGGCAGATTTTTAAAAGAGAAAAATATTCTACCTTCTATAGGCCATTCAAATGCAATTTATGAAGAGGTAATCGAGGCTTTTGAAAATGGATATACCCATATCACCCATTTATATTCAGGGATGTCAGGGGTAAGAAGAATAAATGCCTATCGATATGCAGGCGTTATTGAAAGTGCTTTTCTGATAGATGAAATGACCGTTGAGATTATCGCCGATGGAGCACATCTTCCATCCAGCCTGCTTAAGCTGATCTATAAAATAAAGGGGCCGGATAAGATCGCCCTGGTCACTGATTCTATGAGGGCTGCCGGGATGCCGGAGGGAGAATCTATTTTAGGCGGCATTAGAGATGGACAGAAGGTCATTGTTGAAGATGGAGTGGCAAAGCTTCCGGATAGGACGGCTTTCGCGGGAAGTGTAGCAACTGCTGATAGACTGGTTAGAACTATGATCAATATAGCACAGGTCCCTCTTATAGATGCTGTTCGGATGATGACCACTACACCGGCTAAAATTATGAAAATAGATGATAGAAAAGGCAGCATTGTTGTTGGTAAGGACGCGGATTTAGTAATATTTGATGAAGATATAAATATCCAAACTACTATGGTAGAAGGTGAAGTGGTGTATAGTCGTCAATAAGAAAACAAACCCGTTTTATTATTCAGTATAAATTTTAAACAAAGAAAAATGGAAAGGAAGGATAATATGAACAGTTGCTGTGTGGAAAAAAAGTTCGATAAGTTAACGGTGCAGGTATATGAGACACGGGATGAAATGGGAAAGGCTGCCGCTGGCAGTGTAGTTGCTAAAATGAAAGAGCTGATTGAACAAAAGGGAGAAGTTAGGATTGTTTTTGCATCTGCTCCTTCCCAATCAGACTTTTTTAAATATTTGTGTGAAGTCTCTGGAATTGACTGGAGCAAAGTGACGGTATTTCATCTGGATGAATATATGGGAGCTTCTATAGAAGATGATTATAGTTTTGCTAAATTTATAAAAGACTATGTTGCAGATAAAGTAAATCCGGGCAAAGTTTATTACATGAATGGAAAAAACCCGGACATAGAGGGAGAATGTGAGCGATACGCAAACCTTCTTTCCGAAAAACCGATTGATATTGTATGCCTGGGGATAGGGGAAAATGGACATATTGCATTTAATGAACCCCATGAAGCGGATTTTAACGACCCAAAACTGGTGAAGAAAATCAGCTTGGATGAAAAATGCAGAAATCAACAGTATCACGATTTTGGTTTTGCATCTATGGATGATGTCCCGAGGTATGCTATTACCATGAC
>LFRM01382307.1_pt2 | contig 10798 bp, 8 predicted proteins | sample 618341 | NCBI WGS metagenome assembly LFRM01 (sample SAMN03654438, study PRJNA283298) | anaerobic digester metagenome | isolation source: pool of bioreactors CSTR01a, CSTR02a, and CSTR03a thermophilic anaerobic... | place: Denmark: Kgs. Lyngby | collected 2014-05-21
CAATTCTTTAACGGATTCATTGCATCTGAACCATCTAGCTTAGACCCAGCAAAGGCGTCTGATAACTACGCAATATCAGTCCTAATCAATATCTCAGATCCACTAGTAATCATCCGTGATGGTGAAGATGGACAGATGGTATTCGAAGGTGGCGCAGCTGAAAAGTGGGACATCTCAGAAGATGGTAAAGTTTATACTTTCCACTTAAGAGACAACAAATGGACCGATGGTCAAGCAGTTACAGCCAATGACTTTGAATACTCCATTAAGCGTGCAATCAACCCAGATACGGGTTCACCTTATGCTTACCTTCTAGACCCGATCATGAATGCTACAAAAGCCAACGCTGGTGAAGTTGCAGTTGATGAAGTGGGTGTAAAAGCACTTGATGAAAAAACACTGGAAATCACATTGGAAAATGCAACACCTCACTTCTTAGGCGTTGTAGCTAACTCCATCATGTTCCCAGTTCGCCAGGATGCAGTGGAAGCTCACGGTGAAAAATACGGTTCAGAAGCTGATACCGTGGTATCAAATGGTGCTCATAAGATTACAGAGTGGGTACATAACTCAGAAATCAAATTGGTAAAACATGACGAATACTGGGACGCAGCAAATGTTAACTATACAGAAGTTAACTTGCCAATCGTTGCCGATTCTAACACCATGATGAATAAGATGCTAACCAATGAAATTGACTCTGTTTCTACTAACATTGCAGAATGGCAGGAACGTTTCAAAGCAGATGAAAACATCAAATATAAAAGGGTGGAACAACCATCTACCTTCTTTATGAGCTTTAACACCAAAGATGAGCTCTTTAAAAATGTTAAGGTACGTAGAGCTTTCGGTGCTGCTTTAGACCGCGAAGATGCAAACGAAGTCATCTGGAACGGTAATAACGTGGCTGCTTCCGGATGGATTCCAGGAAACATTTTCGTTGGCGAAAAACCTTTCCGTGAAAACTCAGTAAACATGATTGAAAAATTACATACTGATGTTCCAGATCCAAAGGCACTTCTAATTGAAGGCTTAAAGGAACTGGGCATGGATGAAGATCCAGCAAACCTAACTGTTTCTATTTCCCTTGGAAACACCGACCAGTGGTTTAAAACTTATGGAGAATACCTCCAGCAGGTTATGAAAGAAAACCTAGGCGTTAACCTAGAAGTAGAGCAGATGGAATGGACCGTGTTCCAAGACCGTACTCAGAAGGGTGACTACCAGATGGGATACATGGCTTGGGGATCTGAATTATCAGAGCCATTAGCACTTCTTGCAATCCATACCAGTAAAGCTGACCAAGTTGGTACCGGTTGGTCCAATGCTGAGTTTGATGAACTTATCGAAAAAGCTCAGATTGAACAAGATGAAGACAAACGTTTAGAAATGTACATTCAGGCAGAAGAAATTCTAATGGCTGAATTGCCAGTTTCACCCGTTGTTCATCAAGTAACCAATAGCTTTACCTACAAGTATGTTCAGGGACAGGACTTCAATCCTTTCAACAACATCGGATTCCGTAAAGGCTTCACATCAGGTAGATAAGCTAACGCATTCAACTGACCTAGATAAAAAAACAAGTAAGGCCCTCGTAAGAGGGCTTTGCTATTAAAAGAAGGGGAAAACAATGACTCGATATATCATTAACCGACTCATCATGATGGCAATCACACTGTTTACGGTCATCTTCATCACCTTTTTTCTAATGCATTCAATCCCTGGTAATCCACTGGCTTCCATGGCTAAAAACTTACCAGAGCAAACGTTGAAAAACTATGAAAAAAAGTATGGTTTAGATAAACCGGTAGGGGAACAGTTTGTCATTTTCATGAAAAACCTAGTTACTGAAGGTGATTTGGGAGAATCTATCACTTATGCTGGACGCTCCATCACTCAGACGATAAAAGAAACAGCACCAATTTCTGGTCAACTGGGCTTAAGTTCTTTGGTGATTGGTACCATTTCTGGTGTTCTTTTGGGAATTATAGCCGCCTTGAATCGAAATCGATGGCCCGACTATGTGGTAATTTTTATTGCCATGATTGGGGTCACCATTCCGGTGTTTGTTATGGCTGCTCTGCTCCAATACGTATTGGCAGTTAAGATGCAGGTATTACCGACCTCGGGGTGGAATGGCATTAAAACCATGATTATTCCTGTAATTGCCATGGCTTTTGGCCCAATTGCCACCTATGCCCGTTATACAAGAAGTAACGTGCTTGAAGTGATGGGACAGGATTATATTTTAACGGCTGAGGCAAAAGGTGTATCACAGTTTAACATTATTACAAAACACGTGATGCGAAATGCCATGTTGCCATTAATCACAATTTTAGGACCACAAATTGCTGGTGTCTTCACCGGTTCTTTTATCGTTGAGCGTATGTTTGCCATTCCTGGCTTAGGATTTTACTTTGTAAACTCCATTACCGCTCGTGACTATACCATGATTATTGGTACAACGATTTTCTATGCCGCTTTATTTATTGTGTCTCAATTGGCAGTAGATATCGTATACGGACTAGTGGATCCACGGATTAGAGTGGGAGGTAGAAAGTAGACTATGAATCAAATTCCATTAGAAAAATTTAAACCGATTCCGGCAGGAGAAAAAGACTCCGAATTTTTGGCCCGTCCAAAGATTACCTATTGGAGTGATGCTTGGCGTCGTTTCAAACAAAATAAAATTGCTTTAGCGGCTTTAATCATGCTAGCGGTCTTAATCTTTATGGTTGCTTTTGGCCCCATCTTATCCAGTCATGATTTTGAAAAAGGTGTCCGCACCGACCGAAACCTATCACCCAGCGCAACCTATTGGTTTGGTACCGATGAATTGGGCCGTGATATTTTCGCTCGAATTTGGGTTGGTGGACGAGTATCCATCATCATCGGATTAGTTGGTGCCTTTATCTCCATGGTCGTGGGCAGCGTTTATGGCGCTATTTCAGCCTATGCTGGCGGAGCCCTAGACAACTTAATGATGCGTATTGTTGAAGTGTTAAGCTCTGTTCCTTACCTCTTGGTGGTTATCTTGATCCAAGTTTATTTTAAAGAACGGAACTTAGCTACCATGATCTTTGCACTCACCTTAACCGGTTGGCTGGGCATGGCCCGTATGGTCCGTGGTCAACTGTTATCCCTGAAAAACCAGGACTTTGTTATGGCAGCTCAAACCTTAGGCGTGTCGTCAAGAAAAATTATTCTGCGTCACTTAATTCCTAATACCTTGAGCGTTATCATCGTTTCGGTGACCTTTGCAATCCCAGGTTACATTTTCTCTGAAGCCTTCTTGTCCTACTTAGGAATCGGAATTGCTTCACCAATGACTTCATGGGGTGCCATGGCATCAGCTGCCCAACAAAAATTCTTGTTTTATCCCTACCAATTGTTCTTTCCGTCTCTGATGATCGCATTGACCATGCTTTCCTTTACGCTCTTAGGTGATGGATTGCGGGATGCTTTAGATCCAAGATTGAGACAATAGGAGACGACTTATGAGTGAAACAAACGAAATAGTAAAAAGTGTTGAAAATGAGAAATTGGTTGGTGAACGAGTTTTAACCGTTGATAATTTGGAAGTTTCCTTCCATACCTATGCGGGAGAAGTTCGTGCCGTACGTGATATTAGTTTCCACGTCAATCAAGGCGAAACCCTTGCCTTTGTAGGTGAATCGGGTTGTGGGAAAACTGTTACAGCCAAAGCGGTTATGCGGCTTTTAAAAACTCCACCAGCTGAAATCAAGAAAACATCGAAAATCCAATTTTTGGATAAAGATGTGATGAAACTTAATTCAAAACAACTACGGGAATATAAAGGTTATGATGTTGGGATGATCTTCCAAGATGCCATGACATCTTTAAACCCAACCATGACCTGTGGTAGCCAGATTGTGGAAGCTATTCGGATTCACACGGATCAAACAAAGGCCGAAGCCAGAGAAACTGCCTTGAGCCTCTTGCGCGCCGTTGAAATCCCGAATCCAGAACAACGCTTCAAGCAATACCCTCATCAACTCTCCGGCGGACTCCGCCAACGGGTGATGATTGCCATTGCCTTATCCTGTGATCCTCACCTGTTGATTGCCGATGAGCCTACCACAGCTCTTGACGTAACCATCCAAGCTCAGATTATGGGGCTTTTAAAGGATCTACAAGAAAAGAGTAAAACAGCGATTATTCTGGTAACCCATGACCTGGGCGTGGTTGCAAACTTTGCCGACCGCATCCAAGTTATGTATGCCGGTCAGATTATGGAAACCGGTACAACCAAAGAAATCTTTAATAATCCACGTCATCCGTATACATGGGCCTTACTTCGCTCCATTCCACGGTTGGACTCAAAGGATAAAGAAGATCTTTACTCCCTCAAAGGAACACCACCCGATCTGATTTTGCCTTTAAAGGGCTGTCCCTTTGCAGACCGCTGCGATTATGCAATGGAAATCTGCCGTGAAGGTCAGTTTGAAAAACAAACATCAGATACCCACAAAACTTGGTGCTGGTTGGAACATCCCGATGCACCAAAGGTCGAACGGCCCGTTTAGGAGAAGATATGGAACGTAAAAAATTATTGGAAATCAAAAATTTGAAACAGTATTTTCCCGTGGGGCGCAAACAAGTCCTAAAAGCTGTGGATGGAATCTCCTTCGATATTTATGAAGGAGAAACCTTTGGATTAGTAGGAGAATCCGGCTGTGGTAAAACCACCACGGGTCGGACCATCCTCTCCATATACCAGCCAACAGATGGCGAAGTCATCTTTGACGGTGAAAATGTGGCAGGCAAGGGTCGAAAAGAATTAAAGAGCTTTAGAAAACGAGCTCAGATGATTTTCCAAGACCCCTACTCATCCCTGGACCCTCGTATGACCATCGATGATATCATTAGTGAAGGCATTCGAGTCCATTTTCCTCAAATGAAGGAAAAAGATATCCACGATCGCGTCTCAGCTCTTTTAGAGCGAGTGGGATTAAACAGTGAGCATGGCGCTCGTTTCCCCCATGAATTATCCGGTGGACAGCGTCAACGGATTGGAATATCGAGAGCACTTGCCGTAGAACCGGACTTCATTGTTTGTGATGAACCCATCTCAGCTTTGGATGTATCCATTCAAGCTCAGATCGTAAATCTACTCAATGAGCTCCAAGAGGAAACGGGATTAACTTATCTATTTATATCCCATGACCTGTCCATGGTTAAGCATATTTCAGACCGAATCGGCGTTATGTACTTAGGCTCGATGATGGAGATCACCACCAACGACAAGCTATATGATCGTCCGCTTCACCCCTATACCCAAGCTTTGATTGCAGCGATTCCGATCCCTGACACCGAGCGGGAAGGGTCCGGCATGATTAACAAGCTAGAAGGAGAAATCCCTTCACCCATTAATCCACCTAAGGGTTGTAAGTTCTCAACTCGTTGCCCTTATGTGATGCCAATTTGTCAGCAGGAAATTCCAATTCTAAAAGAAGTGGAAGCCGATCACTATGTTGCTTGCCACCTGGTGGATCAAAAGCTGGAAAAAGGTCCGATTCAGTTACCCTATGAAGAAACAGGGTATGGCTCAGACATGAAGGAAACAAACCCAACAGTGAATTAATTCATGGTATAATTAGGATCTGGCTTAGGCTGGATCCTTTTTTTAAAGGAGAATTCAATTACATAATATAAAATATGTGAATGTATTTATGGTAAACCAATGCCTCATCAAACTTTTTTAGGCAAAGCCCTTGAACAATTTGGCTTTCAACTGTCCATAGGATGGAGTTTTGGTATAATAAAAGAGATAAATGAGGTGTTTTAAAGTGAGTTATAATCGATTAATCCAAATAGATGGTAAAGTTGCCAAACCAAGCAAGCGAAACCTGATCACAGAAGTGGCTCCAGGTAGTCCTGCTGAGCTGGCTGGTATTAAGGCGCAGGATCGCTTGCTGAAAATAAATGATGTTTTAGTGAAAGATATTTTAGACTACCGCTATTTGACAGCAGCTGAAAGTTTTTCCCTAATCATCCAGCGGGAAACAGAGGATGAGGTTCAAAACTTTATAGTAGATATTGAAAAAGATACTTATGAAGAACTAGGTTTATCCTTTGAGACAGGGATCCTGGATCAAGCCAACAGTTGTTCCAACAATTGTGTGTTCTGCTTTATTGATCAATTGCCCCCAGGCATGCGGGAAACCATGTATTTTAAAGACGATGATTCTAGGCTGTCTTTTCTACAAGGCAATTTTGTGACCTTAACCAATATGACGGATAGTGACATTGAGCGGATTATTAATTACCGTATCAGTCCCATCAACATATCCGTCCATACTACCAATCCCGAGCTCCGAGTCAAGATGTTAAAAAATCGAGTGGCTGGTAGACTCTATGAACGCATGGAGCGCCTAGCAGATGCCCGTATCCAAATGGGCGCCCAGATTGTTTTGGTACCTGGCTATAATGACGGCGCCGAACTCCTGCGAACCTTAAGGGATTTAGTGGAACTCCATCCTCAGGTCATTAGCGTTGCCATTGTACCCTTAGGAATGACAAAGTACCGTGAAGGTTTGCCAGACTTAAAACCTATGGACAAAGAGTCCTCAAGAGCTGTTATTGAGCAGTTAGATATTTTGCAACAAGAGTTTATCGAAATCACAGGCTCTGAGTTTGCTCGCTGCGCCGATGAGTTTTATTGTATGGCTGGTATTGATGTACCGCCAGCAGAATTCTACGACGGCTACGATCAGTTGGAGGATGGCATTGGAATGATCCGGCTCTTCCGAGATTCCATTGATGAAACCTTAGAGGATTTAAAAGCAGGCACTGGTTCCTACACCTTCGCAACGGGGGCATCAGCCTATGAGGAAGTTAAAGCAGCAGCTGATAAGATTCAAGGGGCTAATCCAAGCGTTAAGATCAATACGGTTCGAGTCGAAAATGATTTCTTTGGTCACTCCATCACCGTGGCTGGTCTATTAACGGGACAAGATGTTATAAAGAACTTGAAAAAAGGTCCCGTGGGCCAGTATCTGGTTATGCCGCGTAATATGTTTCGAGCCGGTGAAGACGTTATGCTAGATGATGTCAGGATTCAGGATTTGGAAGCAGAATTAAACACCAAGGTTCTGGTGGTCGACTATACAGGAGAAGATTTAATTGAAAAAATCAATGAAACTTTGATTAAAAACTAAGTCAAGACATCAAAAAAATGGTATGCTAAGTTGTTGAGATTTATGACTTAGCCAAGAAGACTCCTGGCTTTAGCTAGAGGCTTAACCCTTCGATTTCCAAAGTAGGCAAAAAGGAAGCGGTGTAACGATTCTTTTAAGCAAGGATTTCAAAGGGGGAACTTAAAATAGCAATGGGATTTCAAATCATTTGAATCGAATATTTTATGTCCAGAGCATATATTGCGGATAAGACAAGAACAGAATGACCTTAAATCATAGCAAGAGCATTTAAACTTAAACTGGAAACAAGAAAGGCAGAGGCGAGCCTCTGTAAGGTGAATAAAATGGGAAAACCAATCGTTGCCATTGTAGGGCGACCTAATGTAGGAAAATCAACACTATTTAACCGACTGGCCGGTCATCGGATCGCCATTGTCGAAGATACACCGGGTATTACCCGTGACCGTATCTATGCAGATGCAGACTGGCTCAGTCATGATTTCAGGCTCATTGATACCGGCGGAATTGAACCCAACTCCAATGACGAAATCTTAACCCAAATGCGGGAACAAGCAGAAATTGCAGTGGAGACCGCTGATGTCATCATCTTTATGGTGGATGGCAAGATGGGCTTGGCAGATGCTGACCGTGAAGTGGCTTCTATGCTACGCAAATCCAATAAGCCGGTGGTTTTAGCCGTCAATAAAATTGATCGAATTGAGGAAGCCGCCAATGCCTTTGAGTTCTATAATTTAGGCATGGGCGAACCCTTTGCCATCTCTTCCAGCCAGGGATTAAACCTTGGCGATATGCTAGATGAAATGGTGACTCATTTTCCAGATCGGTCTGGTGAAGATGAAGAAGAAGAAACCATTCGAGTGGCCTTTATTGGTAAGCCTAATGTTGGTAAATCAAGCTTGGTTAATCGTCTCTTAGGCGAAGACCGATCCATTGTTACAGACATACCAGGCACCACTCGAGACGCCATTGACTCATACATTGAGACGGAAGAGGGGAAGTTTGTGGTTGTCGATACAGCCGGACTTCGTCGTAGAGCCAAAGTCAAAGAAAATGTGGAACGCTATTCTGGTCTTCGCACTATGACTGCCATCGAACGGGCTGATGTAATCGCCTTATTAATAGATGCCAATGAAGGTGCCACAGAACAAGATGAGCGAATTATTGGTTATGCCCATGAAATGAAAAAAGGCTTGATCATCATTGTCAATAAATGGGATCTGGTTGAAAAAGATGATAAAACCATGGACAAGTTTACCAAGGAACTCCGAATTCGTTTCCACTTCCTGAGCTACGTTCCATTCCTCTTTATTTCAGCCAAGACTGGCCTTCGCTCCCATCGAGTCTTAAAAGAAGTGGCTCGCGTTTATAAAAACTACTGCAGACGAATTACAACAGGAATCTTAAACGATGTGCTATCTAAGGCCTTGCTTATGAAGGAACCACCAGTGGTGGCCAATCGCCGCTTGCGGGTTTATTACGCTACACAAATTGGGATTAAACCACCAACCTTTGTATTGTTCGTAAATGATGATTCCTTGCTCCATTTCTCTTATATGCGCTATCTGGAAAACCAACTCCGGGCTAGCTTTGATTTCGAAGGCACCGGAATTAAAATGGAATACAGAGAAAGGAAAGACCGTTGAAAATAACATTTCTAGGCGGAGGTTCTTTTGGAACGGCTTTGGCCAAGTCAATGACAGTCATCGGCCACGACGTACTGCTCTATGTCAGAGACCAAGAAAGGGTACGCCATATTAATGAAGAACACATCAATGAAAAATATTTAAAAGGCATTCAATTGCCAGAAAACCTAAAGGCGACCAGTGATTTAAAAAAAGCGCTGACCGGACGTGAAATTATTGTCTTAGCAGTGCCTTCCAATGCTGTTCGAGATATCGCAGAAAAAATCAAACCCCATTTAAGAGGCGATGAGATTATTGTCTCCATTGCTAAGGGAATTGATCCTAAGACCCTGCGTCCCTTGTCAGAGACGATTTTAGATATTATAAACACGGATCCTGTGATTTTATCCGGACCTTCCCATGCGGAAGAATTAGCCTTAGAGTTGCCCACCACCTTGGTGGCCTCCTCCCACAACGAACTGGCCATGGTTCGGGTACAAGAAGCTTTTTCTTGTGACACCTTAAGAGTTTATCGAAATCATGATTTGATGGGGGTTGAAATTGGTGGCGCGGTTAAAAATATTATTGCCTTAGCTGCCGGTATTTCTGACGGAATTGGCTATGGTGATAATGCCAAGGCAGCCCTGATGACTCGAGGAATGGCTGAAATTATTCGAATCGGGGAGAAAATGGGGGCTGATACAGAAACCTTCTATGGCCTCACTGGCATTGGCGACCTCATCGTCACCTGTACCTCCATGCACAGCCGAAATCGCCGCTGTGGCATGCTGATTGGTCAGGGTCACACCATGGATGAAGCCACTAAAGAAGTCGGCATGGTCGTGGAAGGAATTAAAGCCACCCAGGCTTTCTTTGAATTAGCCAAACATCACCATGTGGATATGCCCATCACCGATGCAGTCCATCGGGTCCTCTTTGAAGGTGCAGATCCCAAAGTCGCAGTCCTTGATTTAATGAACCGGGAATTAAAAAGAGAATAAAATCTCTTTAGTAAAAAACCAAGAACGGATCTTAATGGAATTCACTTAATTGATGAACCTAAAAAACTAAAACAAAGCAAGTCAAACAAAGTTTTGAACCAGCTAAGTAGATTAAAGTAAATCAAAAAAACTAAATGATTAAACCAGGGTGAAACTTAAAAAAGCCAACAACTTTTTTAAAAAGGTTTCATCCTTTTCTAGTCATTCCTCCACCAAAGGCAAAGTTCTTCATGTATAATAGTTAGAGTAAACTACTATATATTGTGGTCAGAAAGACAAAACAGCCATACACAACCTGATGGCCAAAATAAATAAAAAGTGCTCAGTTTCAGATTCTGTCGTATAGCCAAGTATCCCTGAGACAAAAGTTTAAGGATAAGAGGTGGTTTTTTCTACTTAAATTTCCAGCTTGAACCATCTTTTTGAAAAGGTTCAAGCTGGAACTCTAACTAATTTTTAAAGAGTTTTTAACTGGTTTTNNTAACTGGTTTTCAAAAGACTCTAACTGATTTCAGGTAATATATAAAATTATTTTTAAAACTAAGAGGGTAACAATCCATACCAAAAGACACAGATCAATCGAGATTGCTCCGTGGAAAGGAGTTTCGTTATGAAGAATACCAAAAAAACAAGAATTCGCTGGGGGAGGCTTGGCCTTGTCGGCCTTGTGATCCTAGCTCTTTTAATATTTGTTTTCTACCAGCGGCATCAACGTATTGAAGCCCAACGACAAATTGAAGCCAATCGCGAAGTGGTCCGAGCCATGGAGCTGCGTTCGGTCACAGAAATTGAAGCCAGACTTCGAGCTATTAAAGAAGAGTACGGAATTGGCAAAATCGAAGTTTCTGAGATTTCAGACCGGAAATACTTTGAAGACTCTATTTTTATGGGGGATTCGGTTACTCAATCCATCAGTCTTTATGACATCCTGCCACCGTCTAATGTGGTAGCTGCTGTGGGACGGAATACTAGGACTGCCCTTGAAGATGTAGCC
>LFRM01311211.1_pt1 | contig 10796 bp, 10 predicted proteins | sample 618341 | NCBI WGS metagenome assembly LFRM01 (sample SAMN03654438, study PRJNA283298) | anaerobic digester metagenome | isolation source: pool of bioreactors CSTR01a, CSTR02a, and CSTR03a thermophilic anaerobic... | place: Denmark: Kgs. Lyngby | collected 2014-05-21
GCGGGTCTGCCATTGTCTTGACAGTACAAATGCTCTACTAGATCATAGATATGGTTGAAATCTACTACTTTATCTATTTTTCTTAATAAATGATCCTGGGGAACCATTCCTTCTAAGTCTACTATTTGTAAGTTGTTTCTTAGATTTGGCGCACGTTCTAGCAAATTTATCACCCTGTTGTATTGTATCATAAGCAACACGAAACCCCCGCTAAATCTGCGTTTTAACGGGGGTTTTTCGACAGTCTGCCCCGGGCTTAGGCCCGGGGTTTTTTATTTGGGTAAATAATTTAGGGCCTTGATGCATACCCTTTATATGTACACAGAGAAAGCCAAATACCTGGGAAAGGATGATGAACAGACTGTCACATCACAACTGAAGATCCAAAGTAAGGAGGAATCAAGTATTGTCAGACCTGGATATGATGGTCCTGCCGGAGCAGGTCGAGGCTGTCGGAGGCTATGTGATCGCCACCTACTACTTGCAGACTGCCAGAAGAGTAGACATCGTCAAAAAAATCACTTCCATCGCCATAGAACAGACCACCGGCACCTGGGTGCCGGTTCCTGAAGAGACGCCTGAAGTACGGGAAAAATACGTGGCCAAAGTGGTCGGAATATACGAAGTACCCGGCAATGAGTATGAGGTCCCCGCTCTGCAGGAGGTGCGTGAGTGGGTATTTCAATTAGCTTTCCCCGCAGTAAATTTCGGACCGCAGATCCCGATGCTGCTGTCCACCATTATCGGCAACATCTCGATGATCGGGCCTTTAAAGCTTCTGGACATCAAGTTTCCGCCAGATTTTCTGGCCCAGTTTAAAGGGCCTAAATTCGGGGTTACAGGGGTGCGGGAGCTGCTTAAGGTATATGATCGGCCACTGTTAAACAACATGATCAAACCATGTACCGGATACACCCCGGAAGTGGGCTGCCGCTTGTTTTCACGCGCAGTAGAGGGCGGGATAGACATTATTAAGGATGACGAACTGATTGCTGACCCGCCTTTTAACCCGCGCCTGGAGAGAATCAAGCTGTACATGGAGGTAATCCGCCAGCATTATGAAGAGACCGGGCATCGGGTACTGTACACGCCCAATATCACGGATAATGCCCTCAAGGTTTTGGACAACGCCAGGCGGGCTATCGATGCCGGGGCCAATGCGCTCATGATTAACTACCTGACGGTGGGCATCTCGGCTTTGCAGGGCCTGGCGGAACATCCCGATATCAATGTGCCCATTATGGCTCATCTGGATTTTGCCGGCACCATGTATGAATCCCCGGTATCAGGCATGAGTTCCTATTTGATACTGGGCAAACTGGCCCGTTTGGCCGGAGCCGATATGGTGGTTTTCCCCAGCCCATACGGCAAATTCCCGCTGCTGCATGAGCGTTACCTGCAGATCGGGCATCATCTCCTCAACCCCTGGTGCCATATCAAACCGGTTTTCCCCATGCCCGGCGGAGGAGTAATGCCTAATTGTGTACATGCTATTTACCGTGATCTGGGACCCGACAGCATTATGGGCGCCGGCGGGGCTATTCATGGTCATCCCATGGGTCCGGTAGCGGGGACCAGGGCTATGCGGCAGGCAATTGATGCAGCTGTAGCAGGAATTCCCCTGGTTGAAGCTGCCCGGCAGCACCCTGAACTGCAGGCGGCGGTGGAGGCCTGGGGTCTCATGGAAGAGGAAGAAAGCGGCATTTTTGACATTAAAGGATGATAAAGGAGGTAATGTTCAATGGCAAAACAGTATAGCAGAGAGCAAGTCAAAGCCCGGCTAAAAGCGGTTACTGATGCAGGTAGGCCTATCATCATCGCCGGCGCCGGCACCGGCATTTCCGGGAAATTCGCCGAGCAGGGCGGAGTTGATCTGATCGGGGTTTACAATTCCGGTTTGTTCCGTATGGATGGCAAAGGCTCCCTGGCCGGTTTGATGCCCTACGGGGATGCCAACCAAATTGTTATTGACCTGGCCCATCGGGTCTTTCCGGTGATCAAGGAAACCCCCATGATAGCAGGCATATGCGGGACCGACCCCACCAGGGAAATGCGGCCTTACCTGACTCATCTGCAGCATCTGGGTTTCTCCGCGGTCATGAATTTCCCCACCGTCGGTTTGATCGATGGACGCTTTCGCCAGGAACTGGAAGACACCGGCATGGGGTATGGAGTGGAAATAGAAACCCTTAAGATTGCTAAGGAATTGGGCTTTTTTACCCTGGGATATGCTTTCAATGTCGAAGAAGCGCGTTTGGTGGGCCAGGCCGGGCTGGATGTACTGATCTGCCATATGGGGCTGACCGCCGGCGGCTCAATTGGGTCCAAGTATGCTGAAAAGCAGCTGACTTTAGAAAAATCGGCTGAGCTGATTAATGCGATGACGAAGGCCGCCCGGGAGGGATACAAGGACATAATGATTTTTAGCCATGGCGGGCCGATCGCCTACCCTGAAGACACCCGCTACATCTACGAGAATACTGAGTCAATCGGCTTTTTAGGGGCTTCCAGTATCGAACGCATCCCCATCGAAGTACCGCTCAAAGAAGCCTGTCAGCAGTTCAAAAATATACCCATAAAGAAGCGTTAGCTTGATGGACGTTTTTAGCCATCAGGTTCGGCCATCATACCCGGCCGAGTCCGGAAAACGGGGGATGTGAGATATTAAGGCGGATAAGCTGATTGCAGTTGATACCACCCTTTCAATAAGCGAATATACTCCAGCGCGAGATAACAGCGTCGGTATAGTGATCGATGTCATCAGGGCCAGCAGCACCATAGTCACCCTGCTGGACAAAGGCTGTCACCGGGTATATACCCTGGCTGAAGAAAAACCGACCCTGGAATTGGCGAAGCGCAGAGGGATGCTCACCAGCGGGGAATGGCAGGGGATCAAGCTGAAAGGGTTTGATATGGAAAACTCACCTGCTGAAGTACTGGATTTCCCGGTACAGGGAAGGGAAGTAGCCTTGTGTACCAGCAATGGCACCAGGGTAATAGAAACCGCCCGGGGCTGTTTGGAGCTATTTATCGGGTGCCTGCTGAATGCGCAGGCCTGCGTGCGGGCTGCACTGGTCACCGCTCAAGCCGCCCAATCCGAGATCACCCTGGTATGTGCCGGACAGTACGGGCGTTTTGTGCTTGATGATGCTTATTGCGCCGGATACCTGTTGCGGGAAATGGAGATACAAGCCCAAAGGTTGGGCATAGGACTCAGGTTTACTGATGCCTCTAAAGCCGTCCGGGCTTTAACTGTCGCCTATCCTGATGCCCGGACGGCTTTCCGGGAATCGGCCAGTGGGCAGAGGCTGCTTGAAATCGGAGGAGAAAAGGACTTCGAGTTTTGCCTGCAGACCAATACTTCCCCGGTGGTTCCCCATATGAAACTGGACCAGGATTTGATTTGGTTTGCCGATTGGGGCAATTGAGCATTAAGAGAAGGAGGGAAAAAATGGCCAAAAAGGAGATTATAGTTGCGGGGATTCTGGACACCAAAGGGGAGGAAATCAAGTTTTTGGCAGAGCGGGTCAGAGCCGCAGGCGGCAATGCGACCATACTGGAGCTAAGTGTCGGACATGAGGTGGGATGGGCAGACATAAGCCTGAGTGAGGTGGTAAAAAGGGTCGGCAAGAAAAAGGAGGATATTTTTGCCCTGGATCGCAATGCAGCCTCCGATTTAATCGCCAGCGGTGCCATCAAACTGGTCGATGAACTGCGAAAGGCCGGCAAGCTGGACGGCATTATCGCTTATGGCGGCTCAATGGGGGCCAGCATAGCCACCAGAGTAATGCAATCGCTGCCTATAGGCGTTCCCAAGTTTATGCTCACCACTATGGCCTCCGGGGATGTCTCACCATATGTCGGCACCCGCGATATCTGCATGATGTACCCTATAGCTGAAGCTGGGCTCAACAAGGTTACCCGCCAGGTGCTCAACAATGCGGCCGGGGCTATTGTAGGTATGGCATCAGCGCCTGCCATGGAAGGCATCGCGGAAAAACCGCTGATCGGGTGTATGATGTTCGGTGTAACCACCCCTTGTGTGCTGCGTGCTTCTTCCATAATGGAAAAGGCCGGCTATGATGTTATCATCAATCATGCCGTGGGCAGCGGGGGAAGATCCATGGAAGAGCTGATAAGAGATGGCTATATAACCGGGGTTTTGGATATTACCACCCATGAAATCGGCGATGAGATGTTGGGAGGAGTCCTGGGGGCCGGCCCTGAACGTATGACCGCAGCCGGTGAATTGGGCATACCGCAGGTTATAGCCCCGGGCGGGCTGGATTTGATCAATTTTGGGCCCAAAAATACCGTTCCGGAAAGGCTGCTTAAAGAGACCGATCAGCCAGGGCGGGGCTTGTATGAACACAATCCAACTGTTACCTGTATCGGGGTATCATTGGATGAAGCCTATAGAATAGGGGAGCATATGGCCGCCAAGCTGAATGCTGCCAAAGGCCCCAGTGTACTCTGTGTGCCCATGCGGGGCTGGGGAGCCTGTGATTTGGCCAGGCCCAATATTGAACTGGGATGGGCAGGACCAGGTCCCGGACCGGTTTGGGTTGCAGATACCGAAAACCCCGCCTGGTCGAGGCGTGCAGTGGAGTATGTCAAAGCCTTGAGGGCCACCATTGATAGGAATAAGGATAACCTGGAAGTAATTCTGGTGGACAAACACATGAACGAACCTGAGTTTGCCGAATTAATGGCAGAATTACTTCTGGAGATGTTAAAAGGGAGCTGGAAAAAAGGCAATAAATCCGATCTGCCGTATGTGATACCTTTCTAAAGATTTTTAGGGGGCTAGTTTTATGGCTGTACAATATATGCGCCATGAGGTGGTAGAAAGACTGCGGGCACAGGTTGATGCCGGCCGGCCTCTTTTGATGTTTGGGGCCGGTATGGGGTTGACGGCCAAGTGCGCCGATCTGGGCGGGGCTGATCTGGTAGCGGTGTATTCCACCGCCAGGTACCGAATGATGGGGCTTCCTACCCTTTTGGCATGGATGCCCTACGAAGACTGCAATCAGCAGGTAAGGGAAATGGCTCAGGAAATCATACCGGTTGTAAAGAAAGCACCCTGTATCGCGGGCATAGGAGCCCACAACCCGGCTTTAAACCTGGAGCAGACCATCGATGAGATGATGATGCTGGGCTTCTCAGGGATTACCAATGAGCCTTTTGCCGGGCTTTATGGCGTGGAATTTGCCAGGCAGTTGGAGGCTGCCGGAATAGGCTTTTCGCGTGAGGTTGAATTGATCAGGACTGCTCATAGAATGGATGTGTTCACCGTGGCCTGGGTGTTCAATGAGGCGGAAGCCAGTATCATGGCTGAGGCCGGCGCGGATGTGATCGGGGCCATTGTGGGGGTAACCGGTGGGGGCTTGACCGGGACCAAACAGGTGATGAGCCTGGAAAAAGCCACCGCAGAGGTGCAGAAGATGTGCCAGGCAGCCCGCTCGGTAAACCCTAAGGTATTTGTCCTGACTCACGGTGGGCCGTTTGCGGACGTTGAGACCGCGCAGTACTCCATTGTAAATTCCGATGCGGATGGATATGCGTCGGGCTCCAGTGGGGAGAGGGTGCCAACCGAAAACGCGGTCATCGAGATTACCCGGCAATACAAAAACATGTCTATATCAGCTGTTTAACCGACCATTGCAGGGAAATGCCCAACCCGCATAGAGGTGTTCTTGTTGATAGGTACAGTATCAGTGACAGGAGCGGACAAAAAACTGAACTGAACCAGGCGAAGGAAGTACTTATATGAGCACTGTGCAAGCAAAAGGCGGGCCGAAGGGATTACCTTCAGGCCCGCCCTTGTTTCATCTAGTCCCCACTTGGTGAACTGGGCAAAGTTGTTATATCAACTCCAGCCGGAATTTCGAAAAGGCTGTCATCCTGAGGGCCAATCTGATAATTCTTATACTCGATCACAATCGGCCCCTCAGAGGTGGTTTGTTCTACCCTCACCGGCATGCCAATGTCCTTGCGCAGCCACATTTTAGTGAGGTTATCATCCTCATTCGAAGTCACTACCACACAATCATAGCCATCTTTCTTTTCTTCGCCGACAATTTTCCAATTGGGAGCATCACTGTCTGCAACCCATTCGTTGGGAAGTTCGACAGGCTCCTGGGGAGCGGTCATTTTTATCGCGGTGTTTGTATCTGGATTATACATGTAAACTTCTTCCTGGGCAGTGGTGATGGTGATCATCTTCATGCCCATAGCTTCCATCTCCATCCTCATCTTCTCGCCGCTGATATACATCTTGCCTTGAGTACTGAATGAGCTGGCATTACCGCTTGACATAACGATATCAAAGGACATCTGATTGACCTGACGGGCCGATTCCATGAGGTCTTTCAGAGGGTCGTCAGCGGCCTGCTGGGCCGGGGGTGTTTGTGAAGCAGCCGGCGTTCCGGGCTCCTCCGTCTTGCTGGAGCACCCTGCCAGGCTTCCCAGCATCAGGGTCAAAACCAACAAAGCTACAATCCACTTTTTCAATTCTCCTGCCCCTTTCTTGCATAGATTTTCCTCATCTGTATGCAGGGTAACAATTATCGATAACGCTGTCAAACCCAATCTTTTAATAATTTTTTATACCGTTTGGCCCAGGACCTCAATTAATACAGCCCCTGCTTGTCAAAATCAGCCCGGCCTGACCCTGTGGATCCTTCCGGATTTGTAGTTTAAACTCCGTAATAACGGCTTTTCCGGTACATAAATGATTTAATATGTGAAGGCGACCAGACTGATGGATGGCTGGCGCCAAGACATGAACTAAGCGGCATGCGGCAGGAAAGCTATCGGGCACCCGTTTATCGTAGTTTGTATCCAGGATATGAACAAACCCGGGGCAGTTCCTTTCCTGATGAAAGCTCTAACTGCCCCCGGTTGGAAGGCTAGAGGATGTTTTTCGCCCGGGAACAGGTTTTCATGTGCCCCTTTTCAATGCCGTCACAAAAGGGCATTGTCTGGGATTGACCGCAGCGGCACAAGGCCATTGGTTCCCGACGGGGGATAGTATTGCCCTGATCGTCTATTAAATCGGCATGACCGGCAATAATGATAGGACCCTGATTGAGTATTTGAATACGAGTTTCTGCCATTAGCTGCCCTCCTGTATTTCATTTTTCTACTATCATTTCCATAGCCGGGTGCATGCATGCATGTTACAGCACGGTTACAAGCTTAAGATAATCGACTTTAATCAACCCTTAACGGCCAAAAAGGCCAGAATATGGCTTCAATTAGGTGTCAACCGGTGAGAAGGCCGATATGACCGACTTATCCAGGCTGAGGCTATTTGTCCGATAAGTCGGGGATACGTTATGATAATACAGGTTGCTATCACCAATGTCAAAAAATCGTTAAAATCAAAATTTATTGGCCATTCTTAAGCTTAATTCCAGCCAGTTGGGCTGGAAGCGGGGGATCCAAATTTTGGGGTGAATCCAGTCACCTGGTAGGGCCACCCACAGCCCGAATCCGTCAGCTAACCTCGCAAGCATGCACTGGGGGAGAATGGGAAACAATTTCTTTCTTAATTTGACCTGCTTTTAGCCTATTTTTTGAAGGACTTTCCCTTTTTCCTGGATTGATATGGTTTGCCAATCGGTTTGAACGGTCATCATATATTTGTGGCCATGCCCGTTATGTCCTTGCATCACGGGTTGATAATGGCCACCCATGATTTGCACCGAATGAAGGAAGGGATGATATTGGCAAAAATCGAGATCCGCAATCTTACCAAAATCTACGGCAACAATGTTGAAAAAGCACTGCAGATGCTTAAAGATGGCAGCAGCAATCAGAGAATCAGGGAAAAAACCAGGCAAGTGGTTGGGGTTAGAGAGGCTTCTTTCTCCGTAGATGAGGGAGAATGCTTTGTAATCATGGGGCTCTCGGGCAGCGGCAAATCAACCTTACTGCGCTGCATCAACCGTCTCATCAAGGCAACAGAGGGCGAAATCTTGATAGATGGAGAAGATGTCAATAAAATGGCACCGCGGAGGCTGGAGGCGCTGCGCCAGGAAAAAATGGCCATGGTATTCCAGCGCTTTGCATTGCTTCCCCATCGTACTATTCTGGATAATATTGCTTACGGCTTGGAGGTGCAGGGCATGCGACGCTCAGAGCGGTATGAAAAAGCCCTCCAAGCACTGGAACTGGTCGGACTTAAAGGCTGGGAAGATGCTTATCCAGGGAATCTCAGTGGTGGTATGCAGCAGCGGGTAGGCATTGCCCGGGCTTTGGCTACCGACCCCGATATTCTCCTTATGGATGAACCATTTAGTGCTTTAGATCCTTTAATCAGGCAAGATATGCAAGATGAACTACTGGGTATCCAGCAAAAGCTGCAAAAAACCATATTGTTTGTGACTCATGACCTGGACGAAGCTCTAAAATTAGGGGATCGCATCGCATTGATGAAAGATGCCAGCATTGTACAGATAGGTAGCCCGGAAGAAATACTGCTCTCTCCGGCCAGTGATTATGTAGCTCGTTTTGTGGAAAATGTCAATCGTTCGCGGGCCTTGACCGCATCAGCAGTGATGGTGAAGCCCCGTGCAGTAGCCCATCCTAAAGATGGCCCTTTAACAGCCCTGACCTTTATGGAAAAACACGGCCTGTCGACCCTGTTTGTAACCGACCGGAGCGGACGGTTGCAGGGATATGTACAGGCTGAAGATGCCTCGGATCTGGTGGACAAGGGTATCAGAGAACTGGATGGTATTATTCGTGATGATATGCCTACTGCCACACCTGATACTATGCTGGCAGATATCCTGGATACCTTGGCCTATTGCAAGGTACCGGTGGCGGTTATTGATGAACAGCGCAAATTAAAGGGCGTATTAGTGCGTGGCTCTGTTATCGCAGGTCTGGCCGGTGAGAGGAGGGGAAGTCATGCATAGTATTCCCAGACTGCCACTGGCCCAGTGGACGGACCAATTGATCAATTACTTGCAGGCGAATTGGGGAACGTCTACACAGGCCTTTTCTAATCAGATGGAAAGCTTCATCAAAGGATTGCAGCAGGTTTTAATCGCTATTCCTCCGGAATTGTTCATTATTGTTATGGCCTTTTTGGCATGGTGGCTGGCGGGCAGGAAAATGGCGATATTTTCGCTACTTGGCCTGTTTTTTATTTATAATGTACAGCTGTGGGAAGTTACTATGGAAACATTGTCCATGGTGATTGCATCGGTGTTATTGTGCGCTGTGGTCGGCATTCCATTAGGAATATTTTCTGCTAAAAACCGAACGGCTCATCAATTGATTTCGCCGGTTTTGGACTTTATGCAGACATTGCCGGCTTTTGTATATTTATTGCCTGCAATCCCCTTTTTCGGGTTGGGCGTCGTTCCGGGGGTCCTTACTACTATAATCTTTGCCATGCCCCCGGTGATAAGGCTTACCGATCTTGGCCTGAGACAGGTTCCGGAAGAATTGATCGAACTGGGCAAATCGTTTGGTTCCACCTTTTTTCAGATGTTGTTTAAGATCGAGCTTCCACTGGCCAGGGCCACCATTTTAGCAGGAATCAACCAGTGTATAATGCTATCACTATCAATGGTTGTAATAGCAGCTATGATTGGCGCCAAAGGACTGGGGGGAGTGGTATGGCGAGCCATACAGACGCTTAAATTCGGAATGGGCTTTGAAGCGGGAGTGGCTATCGTTGTGATTGCCATTATCCTGGATAGAATTACCCAGAATCTGGGAAAAAACAATAAGAAAGGAGAGATCTAGTTGTTGGCGAAACGTAGTATGGTGTTATTGTTGGTTATGACTGTGATGGCGGTTTTTGCTTTAGGGGGTTGTTCAAGCCCTGCGGATAATCCGCCTGCGGGGGACCAGAGCGTTAAGAGCCAGTTTAAGGGTAAAATCATAGGCATCGATCCTGGAGCTGGTATCATGAAGGCCACAGACATCGCTGTTGAACGGTATGGCCTGGATTATGAAGTGGTGGAAGGAAGCGATGCTACAATGGCAGCGGCCTTAAAGCAGGCCATCGATAATCAGGAATGGGTGGTGGTTACCGGTTGGACACCTCACTGGAAATTTGCCCGTTGGGATTTGAAGTTTCTGGATGACCCCAAAAAGGTATACGGTGAGGCAGAAACCATAAATACTATAGTGCGCCAGGGTTTGAAGGAGGATATGCCCGAGGTTTATGCGGTATGTGATGCCTTTAAATGGGATAGCAAACAAATCGGATCCGCCATGGCAATGGCTGAAGAAATGGGAGACGACAAAGCGGCTGCACGCAAGTGGGTGCAAGAAAACCAGGAACTGGTAAATAGCTGGCTGCCTGAAGGATATGATGCTGCAAAAACCACCGCTAGCTTTGACAAAGGCAAGGTCAATCTGCTTTATGTGGAATGGGCCTGTGCCCGTGCCGAAACCCATGTAATGGCTGATGTGCTGCAAAATATCATGGGATACCAGGTGGAACTCACCCCGGTAGGGGCTGCAGCCATGTATGAAGGGCTGGCCGCCGGCGAGGGTGATGCCATTTTCACCGCCTGGTTGCCCGTTACCCACGGTGACTACCTGGAGGCAGTCAAAGATAAAGTAGAAGATCTTGGTCCCAATTATGAGGATGCCCGTATCGGGCTGGTAGTACCCAGCTATGTGACTATCAATTCCATTGAAGAGCTGATGAAATAGCAACATCAAGAACGATTAGATCCCCGCACCGGCGGGGATCTTTTTTCGTGCGGCGTGCCCAGCCAAGCACGCATCATCTCGCCGGTGAAAGTCCGGTCGGGGTAAACGCC
>LFRM01352981.1_pt1 | contig 10796 bp, 5 predicted proteins | sample 618341 | NCBI WGS metagenome assembly LFRM01 (sample SAMN03654438, study PRJNA283298) | anaerobic digester metagenome | isolation source: pool of bioreactors CSTR01a, CSTR02a, and CSTR03a thermophilic anaerobic... | place: Denmark: Kgs. Lyngby | collected 2014-05-21
TTTATTTCATCGGTTAATCAGACGCCTGATTTAGAAAATGTGCGGATTCAATCCTTGGTGGACACACTATGTTCCATCTACCAAGTAGATGGTGTTATGTTAAGTATTAATGATCAACGCTATGAATCAGACCACCGTAAAATCGAAGTAGATGAAGTATTAACGCCAAGTTACTTTGAATAACATTGATTTTTAACATGTTTACAATAATATTCTATTTAGTCCGAAAAAGAGCATAAAACTCTTTTTCGGACTGTTTATTTTTAGAATGGCATTATGAATCAGTATCCATTCTGGATCATTTTAAAATTGGTAGGGATGAGAATAAAGGATTTTAGCAAGGGATGCTCTAAAAGGATAGCTAAGGCCATCTACCGTCAAGTTGCTTTACTGAGGTATAATAAAATTAATCTATGAAAAAGAGGTTATAACAATGAATGAAATGATTCGGTTCAGCTTGGAGGCAATGACTCAGGTCAACTATGCAGGCTATACGAACTCTATGGAAATAATACGACGGCTTACTCTTGAAAATCACTTTGAGAAAGATCTTGATCAGGCTGAGTTAACGATTTCTTTCGTCCCTGAAGTTATAAAGTCACAGACCATCGAAATACCGCGACTACCTTCTAAAAAAAGTGTCGACGTGGGATCCTTTGACGGGGTTATTGATGCAGAGTTTATCCTGAGCTTGACTGAAAAGCAACCTGTAGAAATGAAGCTACAGCTAAAGGCTGGAGAATTTCAAGTGGAAGAAGTCCATCTTTTAACCGTTCTACCATATGACGCCTGGTGTGGGTACGAAGAAATGCCGGAACTTCTAGCTGCTTTTTCAGTTCCTAATCACCCGGTTATAAAGAATCTATTAGTCCGTTCAGGCGAACTATTAAAAGAATTGGTAGGAGAGGCAGCTATCAAAGGATATGAAGCGCATGACCCCAACTATGTCTTAAAACAGATTTCTGCGTTGTACTCATCAGTGGCAGAGGCAAAAGTTAATTATATTGCCCCCTCAAAGGATTATTTGTCCATGGGTAAGCGTATTCGATTGGCGGATGAAGTGCTGGAGAAGGGCTATGGTGACGATTTGGACCTTGCATTGCTCTTTGCAGGGTTATTGGAATCTTCGGGTCTAAACCCATTAATAATTCTCCTTGAGAATCATTGCACTGTCGGAGTTTGGCTAAAGGATGAAGTGTATCCAGAAATGGTTAACTATGATAGCTCTTCGATCAGCAAGCGGATGGCTCGAGGGATGAATCAGATTTGCGTTTTTGATCCACTATTAGTGACTCAAAAGGGAATGAATTTTAATCAGGCAATGGTCGTCGGCAGTCAAAAACTAGAAGATCCATCTAACTTTATTTTGTCTTTGGATTTAAAACGAGCTCGTTTGGTCGGTATTAAGCCACTGCCAGTTCGGGTAATAGAAGCGGGAAAATTCATCTTGGCTCGACCAGAAGTTAACCAACTAGAAGGAGCCGTTTTACCCAAGGAATTGTCAGTTGTAGAGGAAGGCGAAGAGCATTCGCAAACGCAAATATCTAAGCAGAAGGTTTGGGAAAGAAAGCTTTTGGACTTATCTTTGCGTAATAGATTAATTAACCATCATCCGGATAAGACAGGCATGTCACTCACTGTCCATAATTTGGAATTATTTTTAAAAGATCTAATGTCTGGACAAGAGTTTAATATCATGCATCAACCAGAAGATTGGGGGCATATATTGACTCAGAGAAATGAAACTGGTTCAAAGATTCTTTACGAACTGGCAGAGCAAGAATATCACTCAAATCGAATTCGGACGAATTTAGATGATAAGAGTTTAGATCAGCTTGGCGATAAGTTTGTAAAAGGGGCTCGCTCATCGTTGGAAGAAACTGGAGCCAACTCCTTATATTTAGGAATCGGAAACTTGATGTGGTACTCTCGCCAAGACCCTGACACTCTTCGGCAAGCTCCTTTGATCTTGATTCCAGTCGATATTGTAGATAAAGGCTACTTATCGGGTCTTCTTTTAAAAGCTCGAGAGGAGGAAGGGCACTTTAATATAACCTTGACTGAAATGCTGAAAAATGAGTTTGGCATTAGCTTAAATGGGTTAGATCCCTTACCTATAAAAGATGGAGAAATTGATGTTTTAAAAGTGTTTAGCCAAGTACGAAGTGCAGTTCTTCAGGAAAAAAAGTGGGATGTCCATGAAACGGTTCATTTAGGTTTGTTTTCCTTTTCACGATTCATTATGTGGCGTGATTTAAAAGACAATATGGACGAGTTTTCCAAAAATAAATTGGTGCGTTCTTTGATGGCAGGCGAACTCATAGAACCAATGGAGCCCATTGAACTAACAGAAGATTTTATTGATGATGTGGAAGGAAGTACTGATATTATTTATCCCATGAGCTCCGATGCCAGTCAATCCTTAGCCGTTTTGGCAGCAGCAAAAGGAAAGTCTTTTGTTCTACATGGTCCTCCAGGTACAGGAAAAAGCCAAACGATTACAAACATTATTGCCAATGCCTTGCTTAAAGATCAAAGAGTTTTATTTGTTGCTCAAAAAATGGCTGCCTTAGAGGTAGTGGAACGACGATTAAAAACCATTGGGATCAATGCATTTTGTTTGGAGCTCCACTCGAATAAGTCACGAAAAAAAGCCGTGTTAGATCAATTGGAACAGTCCATAAAAATCCAACGTATTCCTAAAAACACATCCTTTGAAAAAGAAAAAGAAGCTGTTCGCCTGCGGATGACGGAATTAAACGACTTGGTAAAACGCCTTCATGGCGTGGATGAGTCAGGTTACTCCATCTATGATTTAATTACTGAATATTCCAAGGTGAAAGACTATCCCAAATACTTAGAATTGGATTCCACTTTTAAAAGAGGCCATTTTAAAGAACAAGAATCCGCTTTAGCGAATCTAAAAAGAATGGGAACCCACACAGGAGGACCTTATGGCAATCCTTTGCGAGGAATAGGATTAACGGAATACCGTCCCTTGCTTAAAGATGAAATTGCAAAATATGCTAATTTAGATTTAAGTAGCCTTCAAAACTCCTTGGAAGACCTATTAACAGATGATACTTCTTTGTCACCTAAAACCTTCCAGGAATCTGAAAATCTGGCGCTTGAAATAGCTGCTGTATTAAACTTGTATCAAGTGGCTCCAACTATGTTAGAAGGAGATTTTTTTGAAAAACAGCTGAAAATAGAAAAACATTTAGAGCAAACAAATAGGACACAGGGGGCTAAAGATGATGTTCTAAAGTATTATTCTCAAGAATTTTTAAATGCAGACCCAGAACGATTAGAGCGAGACTTTAATTTATTTGAGGGCAAGCCTGGTGTCGCTAAACTTTTTAGGAAAAACCCCGTAGAAAAAGAATTGGTTTTATACACGAAAACTGGTGTTATTGATAAAACTGAAATTCTAAATCATTTAGAGTTACTAAGAGGATTTCAAAGCCAGCAGCAGCTTCTTCGTCAAAGTGAAGCTCAGGCAAAAGACTTTTTAGCTAAAGGGGAACTAGGAGATGTAGAAAAGCTAAGACAAGTGGTAGAAAAAGGACAGAAGGTATTAAGTCAGGTTTCAGATTCGAACCGCTTAAAGCAAATTGCTCAAATGATGAAAAGACAAAACATTGGAGATCAACTTTTAGCCTATCAAACAGACTTAAAAAGCCAGGGGGAAAACCTTCGAGCATTTCTTGAATTGACAGCTTTTCAAGAAAATGAATTAGAGCATTATGAGGGGAACTACTTCCAACGTATGGCTGGCAAGCTAAAGGATTTGTTAAGAAATCTTGATGGGTTAAGGGACTGGGTTATGTACCTTCAGTCTAAAAACCAAGCTGATGCAGTAGGCTTAAAGCTATTTACAACCTACTACCATGATGGTCACGCCAGTGACCGAGAACTACTAGCAGCATTTGAGAAATCGGTTGTTCGTTATGAATTAATGAAACGCCTAGAAAATGAACCCAGTCTTTTTAATATTACGGGTTATGGGTTAGACGAAAAAGCAGAAGAATTAGGAAAAAGATTAAATGAAATGGAAACATTAGAGCGCAAAGAGCTTTACTATCATTTGGCAGGCAAAATACCAAACCTAGTACTAGAAAAGACTACCAGCCGAGAAATTGGTGTCTTGCAAAGAGCGCTTCGCTCTGGTGCTAGAAACCTTTCGATCCGAAATTTATTTTCTGAAACGGATCATCTTTTGCGACGCATTGCTCCTTGTATGTTGATGAGTCCAATGAGTGTGGCTCAGTATCTAAAACCAGAAGCCAACCTGTTTGATTTAGTGGTATTTGATGAAGCCTCGCAAATTCCCACAGCAGAAGCTATTGGCGCTTTAGGCCGCGGCAAAGAAGCTATCATTGTAGGGGATCCGAAACAGTTACCACCAACCAGCTTTTTTATGACACAAAATAATGAGAGTGATGAACCTGAAGCATTTCAGGATCTGGATAATATCTTAGAAGATGCCTTGGCATTATCAATGCCCGAGAGCTACCTACTATGGCATTACCGTTCTAGACATGAAAGTTTAATCTCTTTCTCGAACCGGAATTTTTATGAGGGCAAACTGTTCACTTATCCATCACCTGATGACATGGTATCAAAAGTGACCCTTCGAAAAAATGCCGGCGTTTATGAACGAGGGGGCGCACGGGTCAATCGGATGGAAGCCTCTGAAGTTGTAGCTGAAGTGATTAGAAGGATGAAAGACCCTATATTGAAAGAAAAGTCCATTGGAATTGTAACTTTTTCTGTTGTTCAACAAAACTTAATTGAGGAACTCCTGCGCGATCAAATTCATGGGAGTGAAGAGCTTGAAATGGCCTTGCAAGCAATGCCAGAACAGTTGTTTGTTAAAAATCTAGAAAATGTTCAAGGTGATGAACGCGATGTGATTTTGTTTTCTGTGGCTTACGGTCCCGATGAAGAAGGTCGTATGACCATGAACTTCGGTCCTCTAAACCAAGAAGGCGGCTGGCGTCGATTAAACGTTGCCGTATCCAGAGCGCGGTATGAAATGGTGGTTTTTACAAACATTGATTTAAACCGATTTAATGTATCACCAACTACAGCCCGAGGTGTTCATGATTTGAAAGCCTTTTTAGAATTTGCCAACCGACCCATCAGAACTCTATCATTAGAAGAGATCCGAAAAACAAGTAGCTCAATAAACCTCAATGGTTTATTAGCAGAACGATTAAGGGAACGAGGCTGGATAGTAGAAACTTCCATTGGTACCTCGCGCTTTAAGGTGGACTTAGGACTTGTTGACCCGAAAAATCCTGATCGTTTTATTTTGGGAGTAATGTGTGGCGGAGAATCCTACCGTAGGGCTCAAGCTGCTTATGACCGCGAAGTTTTGCAGAAATCAATTCTAAAAGGGTTGGGATGGGAAATTGAAAGAGTTTTCGCCATGGATTGGCTAGAAGATGAAGAGGGGGTGGTGGAACACCTAATTCGACGCGCTGAAGATATTCTTTTAATGGAAAGTAAACAAGCTTTGAAAAAAGAAGGGCCATCTGAGGAACAAGAACCACAAAACGCGGTAGAAGACCGTCCAAAGCCTTATCATAGACATTCTTTGCAGCCAAGAAAACTAATGATGAATGAGTTCTTAAGAGTAACGAACGCAAACCAAATTGGTGAAGAAATGAACGCCATTATTGAAGCGGAAGGGCCTATTTCAAGAACTTTATTAGCCAAGCGAGCAAGAGACCTCTATGAGCTAAGTAAGGTAACGATAAAAATGGAAGAGCACCTTGAGCTTGTTATGAATAAAGTTCGACCTCAGATGACTTTGTCGGCTGATGTACCAATTTACTGGTCGAAGGATCAAGATCCGGCTTTATTCGATCATTTTCGACGCACATTACCAGACGATAATGACCGAGAGTTGCTTGATATTGCACCGGAGGAGATTATCTCGGCGCTTCGAGAAGTCTTAACAACACCTCAGACAGAGCGTCAATTAATTCGGCAAACAGCTGACCTTTTAGGTCATCCGCAACTTAGTATTGATAAAGAGCGCTGGCTCCTGTCCATTTTAAATGTTGCCGTGCTCAATGGCGAGATTCAACGTGATATGAATGGAAGGTACTTACAGACTACTAAAGATTAGAATGAAACATATATATAGTACAGAAGGAAAGTTAAGGCCGGTTCGACCAGGTAAAAAATAGTTGATATCAAGTGCTAAAAGATCAGTTAAATTACAGGGTGGGATTATGAAAAAAGAAACTGGATTTCTTTGTAGTAATATAATTCTACGGAGTAATTCATCGAAGTAATTTGTCTTGAGGTTTAGAGCCTTCATTTGAGCGAGGTTTCAGCTTCGCTCAAATCATTCATTATTTTTTGTTTTACTCACTCTATAAATAAAGTGTTTCGAAAAGTATGGGACATATTAAACCTATAAGCCTATGAAAAAGCTGTCTAGACCATAAAGCAGAGCTTTATATTTTTCTTTTAACTCCCATTGGCTGTTGCCTGGGGTATTATGAAATGTTTGTAATATATGGGGTTATTAGATTAAATACTTTTGAATACTGCATGAAAAAATCAGTTAAGTATGCTTGAAATTTACTTTTAAGTTTTTCCTTTTCCAAGAAATTGTTTAAAGATTTAGCCATGTTCTATTAACAAATGAATAGTATCATAAAGAAAGATGAGATATGAAAGGCAACATTATATTGTTTTTGGGATTACATGTTGAAATTAGATTTTTTAAAAATATAATTTCAGGTTTGGAAACCCAATAGATATCACTGAATCCTTCTTAAATATAAATTTAAGAGTAACAAATAGAAACTTATAGGAGGAGTAAACCTATGGAATTTAAAAATTCGAAAAAATGGACTCTTATGATTGGTTCAATATTAACTTTATCGATCCTTTCAAGCTGTATGATTCCTAGCCCACGGGTGGAGGAGAAAACATCCTCAATTAATATTAACAACACTCAAACGTTGGTGACTAAAGCACCCTTGGTTCAGAAAAGCGACAAAGTTGGTCAAGGTAATACAGTTCCAACAACTAGCCAAGGCGGTGGCCAAAGCGATTTAAACATCGATCGAATTTTATCCATTCCAGATTTAGTTGAAGCAAATGCACCAGCTGTAGTAACGGTTGCGGTACGTAAAATTACTGGTGGCGGACTATTAGGTGGACAATATCAGGAAGGTGTCGGAACAGGTTTTTTCATTGATGCCAATGGTATTATTGCAACTAATAACCATGTTGTTGAAGGGGCAAGAAATGTGACGATTATCCTTCACGACAGCACACAAGTACCTGGGGAAGTTATTTGGACTGATCAAGGCAACGATCTGGCCATTGTTAAGGTTGAAAATATTCGGGTTCCTGGAGTAGTAACTATCGGAGATTCAGACAGTATTCGAGTGGGTGAAGGTGTTATCGCCATTGGAAATCCGATGAGTGCTGACTTTGCTGGAACGGTAACCCATGGGATTGTCTCAGCTAAAAATCGTTCCGTGCCAGTAGGCCGTGGTTATTATGAATATATTCAGATTGATGCTGCTATTAATGGTGGAAATTCAGGGGGGCCTCTTTTTAATATGAAAGGAGAGGTCATTGGAATTAACTCAGCTAAAATTGCCCAAACTGGGATTGAGGGAATAGCTTTTTCAATTCCAATCAATGTTTTAATGGAGAAAATAGGCACAGAAGCTGAAACAAAGGATCAAACCAACGAGCCAGTTAGTATCGGTGTTGCAGTGCAGGATATTCCTGAGGAGCTTAGGGTCCAGTATGATGTACCTCAGGGAATTATGATCATGGAAGTTGTAAAAGGGAGTCCAGCTGACAAGGCAGGTCTTCTACCAGGGGATATTTTAACGACTTTTGGCGGAGAGGAAATTAAATCCACTGTTCAATTAAACACGATTAAATCAGGTTATAAACCTGGCTCAGAAGTTGAATTTATCATTTATCGTGATTCTGACAGGGCTTTTTACGAAGGAACCCTAGTCCTTGAATCAGCTCGTCGCTAAGTAAGAGTGAATAATTAATCGATTAAGCCAATCAAGATAAGCCAGAGAAAGAAAAGACGCCGTTGAAATAGCGGAATTTTTGAAAACCATGGATAAAACGGATATTACAATTGAGAAAAAAAGGAACATTAGAAGCCAGTCTCAGCATGTTAAGATGATGAACTTGATACGAGATATGGATGATCCCGAAGCAAATTTAAGATCATCCCAAGTTTTCAGTAACCGAAGTTTCTAGATATTTAAACGGAAGCAGAACAACAATTTATAAATACTTATAAGAAAAAATGACTTCATCGTAGAGAAAGAGAATGTTCTTTTTATCGTCTGAATCTAAATCTTTTTTGAAAAAGAAACCAAAAGAATATGGTGAAAATGACCTAAACAGTCAATAGCAAGAGATGAGTTATATATATACACTTCCTTCGATCCATAACACGCTTGTAAGGAGAATTTATCCCTTTAAACCTCCTTTAACATAAACTATTATAAAAGCCTCATTGGAGTTATCCGTAATCGATAATTTTCCAATGAGGCTTTTTCTTGTGATTCCTAAAAAATAAGAGTTTTAGAATTGAAGCAATACAACCATATAGTAATGAATGAACCGGATATTGAATTACCGAGGGATAGTATTAAGTGGAACCCTTTAGTACAGGTAGAAAGAAATTAAATGATGATGAGTTTTAAAAAATAAGAAGATTATTTACTATTGACAGTCATGAAGAAATTGGTCTTATGATTGTGGGCAACGTCATAGAAGTCTTAACATGTAACCGTTTTGTCATCCTTCCTATTTTCACTATGATATAATTTTGTCAAAATGATTATTGAGAGGATATTATGAAGAAAGCCTGCAAACATATGTTATCTCTAATTTTAGTTTTATTTCTTTGTTTTTCCACTGGAATAACCACTTTTGCAAGTGAGCGTACGGTAAAACCTGAAGATGTTCTAGATATTAGTTCGGAAGCAGAACTAAAAGATTTTGCTAAAGAGCTTGAAAAGATGACTAATGAAGAACTTCAACAGGTAATTAATATTGTTTCAGAGGCAGATAATAAATCTACTTCAAGCTTCGATCGAGCTGCTACACTCGATATCTCATTGCCATTAAAAGGCGCGTGGCTAGCGGCTGCTCAAGCTGCCAAAGTAGCAGGATATAGATTATCGGCTACACTGGTAGAGAATTCCGTTTTAAATATAGATTATTTTGAACTAAATGGAGAATTTGCAAGTGCTATAAAGAAAACAAGCTTTTATAAAAAAACTTCTTCTAGTAACAGATCTGGTTCATCCTCATTCACTAAAACTATAAATAAAGATTTGTTTTATTCTATTCATAAATTCAGGTATTTAAATGCTATTAGCGGTCATGGTGGACGGTTAACTATCACTGATGTATTTGACTTTGAAGCAGACTATTCATATGACAATCCATTTACGTCCATCGTAAATAATTGGGCTTACCTAAGTCAGAATTTACATGCTTTGCGCCCTGTTAATGTGAGGATCTTGATAGATAATTAATATGAAAAATAAAATTATAATAGTTCTTATTGGACTCTCTATGTTAGGAATATTTTCCTGTAATTCAAGTTCAAACTTAGATATAGATAGCAACTCAAAAGTTAAATCAACAGAGATTGTTTTTAAGAGCGAACGTGGGTTTGGAAGTGATACATTTGAAATTCATAAGTTTACGCTGGTGAATCCGAATAAAATAAATGGATTTAAAAATTATGATGATAACTTTAAAACTTCGCTAAAATTCTTTTCCGATTCAATAGATGAATCTTTGAAGAAATATGATAGTGATCGTTTGTACTCAAATATAGATAAAGTAATCAATGCTGGAGACTCAATATATAAGTCTCTAGATTACGGTGATGAAATTAAATTATATATATATAGTCCTAAGCTCAATGACGGATATTTCATTTACCTGAAAATCTAGATCATGTGAGGATACTTCGAAATTAATACCAAGATGCCATGAAAATGAAATTTTCGTGGCATTTTGATATTATAAGCACTATCTTTCTCTCACTTAAATAATTTAATGTAGAATCAGGGGGAGCACTGGTTAATACCGTTGATCAATCAATTACACCAACGCTGATAAATAGGAAAATTCCTGATTGATATAATTCTTAACAATAATTTTATGTTAGGTAAGCTACCTGTTTGTCATGACAAACACCAAAATTTGAAATTTTACTTGTTAGGAAATATACTCAAACCTTGTACATAATTTTTGAATGAGCTTCGCTCTAAATTAGAGGATTCGAAATTAGAGGCATTAATATTGACAGAAAGAAAAAACAGTTATATGCAGATCAGACTTAGGGAGAAAAAAGTATTGATAGAATTAGAAAGAAATAGGCACTACTGTTACAGCTTTAACTTAAGCTAAGCAGAAGTCGCCCATCCTCTATAGGTGGGTGATGAATGCTATTCGGTAGGAGGGGTATTTTTAGTCACTCGAAAGCCGACAACTAAGGCCTATTGCCTTTTTTATTTGCTCTATATTATAATCAGTCTATAAAAGAATGAGGTGATATAACATGGAATTAGATACAAACAACCATGCAGTATTTCTTCTTTATTATCATCTTTTTTTAGTAACAAAATATCGTAGACAAGTGATTGACGATGAGATATCTGATTATGCTAAAGCGACTTTTGAAAGAATTTCTGAATCATTGCATTACATTAGTTGAGTGGAATCATGACAAAGACCACATTCATATTGTGTTCAAAGCTCAA
>LFRM01399492.1_pt2 | contig 10792 bp, 11 predicted proteins | sample 618341 | NCBI WGS metagenome assembly LFRM01 (sample SAMN03654438, study PRJNA283298) | anaerobic digester metagenome | isolation source: pool of bioreactors CSTR01a, CSTR02a, and CSTR03a thermophilic anaerobic... | place: Denmark: Kgs. Lyngby | collected 2014-05-21
TCAGCATCTACAATAGCTAGTAATCTCTCTAATTCTTTCTCATTGACAATTTTAGAGTAGTCAGAGTTATGCGCAAGACCACCTGGAAACATCTTTTTAACACTTTTATTTATTTCTAAAATTAGTTCATCAGCCATAATTTTAGACACTAAGATATAATCAGGGGCGACACAGGTTTGACCTGAGTTTAAAAGTTTAGCCCAAACTATACTTGAAGTCACAGTTGATAATTTGGCATTTTTTGTAATTAAGGCAGGACTTTTTCCCCCTAACTCTAAAGTTGTTGGAATTAAATTTTCACTAGCCGCCCTTAAGACAATCTTTCCAACCTTACCACTGCCCGTATAAAATATCTTGTCAAACTTATAAGTTAAAATCTCACTATTAAGATCGCGATTTGTGACAAAGGCATAAACGTAGTCTCTTTCAAAGGTAGAGTTAATTAAATCTACTAAGACTTTATTTACATTTGGCGTAGATGAAGGTAAGGCCAGCATTGCGCTATTTCCAGCGGCAATCGCTCCAACTAAGGGATCAAGGGCTAAAAGAATTGGATAATTAAAGGCTGACATTATTAAAGTACTACCATAAGGAACCTTATATACATTTGCCTTAGCACCCAGTAAATAAAACGGAGTTTTCTTTTTTTTTGGCTTTGTCCACTTATGTAAGTTTTTAATTGTCTTATTAATACTAGAGTACATCATGCCAAGTTCACTCACATAACCCTCAAAGGCAGAATTACCTAAGTCAATTTTTAAGCCATCTAAGAGTTCTTTTTCATTATTTTTTATTGAAGATAGTAATTTTTTTAACATCATTTCTCTAAAAGTTATACTTTTAGAAAAACCTGTCTTAAAAAAGTCTTGTTGATCAATAAATATTTGTCTTAAGTCCATAATTATCACCTGTATCTATTATACGATATTAAAGCATAAAAAAAGAGTAGGATCGCTCCTACCCTTTTATATCAAGCTAAGTTTAGCTTAAATTACATTTGGTCAATCCAGTATTTAGCTGTTTTTAACATGTTTGAAGTATATGAAGTTTCGTTATCATACCATGCTACAGTTTTTACTAATTGTTTTCCATCAACTTCCATGATTAATGTTTGAGTTGCATCAAAGATTGATCCTTCTGTTGCTGAAACAATGTCAGATGAAACAATGTTGTCTACGTTGTATCCGTAAGCATCTGATGAAGCTGCCTTCATAGCTGCGTTTACTTCTTCAACTGTAGTTTCTTTGTCTAATACTGTAAATAGTTCAACTAATGATCCTGTAATTACTGGAACACGTTGTGCTGAACCGTCTAATTTTCCTGCTAATTCTGGGATTACAAGTCCGATTGCTTTAGCTGCACCAGTTGTAGTAGGTACGATGTTAGCTGCTGCTGCACGTCCTCTTCTTTGGTCGCCACCAGTACTGTCTAGAGTACCTTGGTTGTTTGTATAAGCGTGGATTGTAGTCATAAGACCGTGGTGAATTCCCCAGTTGTCGTTTAATACTTTAGCCATTGGAGCTAAACAGTTTGTAGTACATGAAGCTGCTGAAATAACAGTTTCGCTACCGTCTAATTCTTCGTGGTTAACGCCATAAACGATTGTTGGCATAGGATCTTTTGCTGGTGCTGAGATTAATACTTTCTTAGCTCCGGCTGTAATGTGCTTTGAAGCACCTTCCATTGTTACAAAAGCACCTGTACATTCAATTACTACGTCTACATCTAATTCTTTCCAAGGTAATAATTCTGGATTTCTTTCAGATGTTACTCTGATTTCTTTTCCATCAACTACAAGGTTATCACCTTTTGTTGTTATTGTATCTGTTTTAAAGTTTCCGTGTGCTGAGTCATATTTTAGTCCATATGCTGCATCTTCTACTGAACCCGTATCGTTAATCGCTACGATTTCATAGTCTGAGTCATCAAACATTTGACGTAGAACTAATTTACCAATTCTTCCAAATCCATTAATTGCAATTTTTACTGCCATATAAATAATTCCTCCTTTTTTTTCTTACACTTCTATAATACTAGTTTAAACGCTTATTGTCAATTGTGAAAGACTTATCATAGACATTTAATCGACTAGCCTCAATATTTAGTAATAACCGATGTATAAAGGTTTATTAACACTTTTAGTCACTTGTTTAATTGTAGGCGTTTTCATTTTAAACATAGCCATAAATAAGTTTTTATCATTTATTCTAATCATCATATAATCTCTAAGTTTATAGTCTAAATTTTCAATTAGCTTACTAAAGTTTTCATAAGGACTAACATCTACATAAATATAAGCATTCATTCCCATGGCTTGATTTAATAAAGTTAAAAGCGCCGTTGAATCTAAGTAAATTATTTCTAAAATTACTAACTCACTTTTTATATACTCATATAACATATAACCCTTAATTTGTTTATTTAAATCCCGCGTAACAAAAATCTCTCGGCCACTTGCGATGTTTTCTTCAACAAAGTGTTCAAAATCTTCTAAGTTACGAATAAAACTTCCATTAAAGCGTGTTGTAAAGTTTTTATATACAGCTGCTAACTCACCAACTTTAAAGATATTACTAATACTGTAACCATCAACATTATATAGGTCACTACGATTTACTGTGTAGCGTTTTTTATAGTATAAGGTTTCAAAGTTAAATTTTTTAAAATCAAAGTTAGGCGAGAATTTCACCAAGGTAAATAACTCCTTAAACTCTCTTTCACTTAAAACTGTTGATAATAAACTTGTCATATTGCCCAAAGACCTTTGATTGTGCACTGTAAAAATGTGATCAATAACTTTTACCTTAAATTTTTGACTATTTAAATTAAGGACTTCATCTTTAAGATAAATTCCAGAAATAATTTCTTCTAAGTCCTGATCCTTTTTTAAGTAAAAGTCTTTTGGATTATATCTTTCATTAAAAAAATAATTTATAAAACCACCATCTCGATATGAAAAGATGGTCTTCCATAAATTATATAAGATATTTTCATCATTTTTATTTGGCTTTACTATCAAGGCGGTTCTACTCCTTTNNCTTTCTTCTTATAGATGTCATTAGTGCACTACCAAAAAGAAAGATGGCGAAAACGGCTATAATTGGCCATAGCACTCTAAACATAAAACCTAAAAAGATTAGACCTAAAAATATCATGATTAGTGCTCTTAATACTTCCATTAAATCACCCTTCTATATACTTAAGTCCGCCAGGTGTGGGTTTTTTAAAACTTCCACAACTAGCTTATTAAAGCGTTTTTCAGTTAATCCCATGCTACCTAACATTCTTAAAAAACTGCTTCTTGCTTTTTTGGCATTTTCATTATCTAAGACAACATTTTTTGGATAAACATTTTCTAAGGTTTTAACTCCATCATTTTTTTGATAGTATTCAATTAAAAATACCTCATCAACCTCATTGAGTCTTGCTTGTATAGCTTCACTTTTATCATCTTTAATAAAGTGTAAAACCTTACTTTCATTGCCACATAAAAGCTTAAAGCCTTTTTCCTTTAACATTTCTAAAACATCCTCGGTTGGGATGTCTTCAACTTTTATAAAATTTTTGGCGTGCTTGTTGTACTCATTATAGACAAGATAGCCTACACCGACAACAGCCGCAACTTTAACTAATTTTTTTATCATAAGTAACTCCTTACTAAGTAAATTATATATAACTTGTGAGTAAAGTACAAACCTTACTCCTTAATCTATTATATAACATTATCTAATCTGTTAAAACTTTACAAGTATAACCTTCTTTTTCATTAAATCTAATTGTTTCCTTAATTCCAGGTACATTTTCTTCATCATCCTTATTTAAACCAATTAAAAGTAATTCAATTGTAGTTGCATTATCAAGATTATTTAAAGTTACCTTCATTTTGGCCATGCTACCTTCTACTTCACTGCTAAAACTTAAATTTTTTGAATCAATATGACGCTCTAACATCCTTGCTTCTAAGTCTAAAAACATTTCTTTACTAAAGTCTTCACTTAACTTAAAGGTCTCATTACTTTCAATCTTAGTAATAACATTATCCTTGTGATAAAGAAAGATTTCCCTTTTTACTTCAACTGGCTCATACAAGGTAGTTGTGCACACTGTTGTCTTAGTTTTACTTTGACATCCAAGTAAAAGAGTAGTCATTATTAGTATTATTAATATTTTTTTCATAATTTATCACTTATCCAATCATTATATGGGCATCAGGGTATTGTACGGCCGTAGTCTTTGGCTCACGACTTGATAATGATAGTAAGAAGGTCATAAGTCCAACTCTTCCCGCAAACATTACAATTATGGAGACAACCTTACCAATTGAAGTTAAGTAAGGAGTAATTCCTAAACTTAAGCCAACAGTTCCAAAGACTGAAAACACTTCAAAGACTACATATTCAATTCCCATACCTTCTGGAATGGTTTCAGTTAAAAGTAAGATACTAACCGCCAAAGAAATTAAGATAATTCCTGAGGTAATTATTACGACACTTTTTACAATCTTATCTTGCGAAATAGTTTTACGCTTAATTACTAAAGGTTTATTACGGTAAACTTTAAACACATAAAATATTATTACCGCAACTGTTGTAACCTTAACACCACCGGCAATAGAGCCTGAGGAGCCACCAATAAACATAAAGATAATTGTAATAAAGATTCCTAAGGGTGAGACAGTGTTATAGTCTAAGGTTGCAAATCCGGCCGTTCTTGGAGTTGTCGCCATAAACATTGTATTCACCATCCGATCCCCTAAACTTAAATGCGCAAAAGTTCCATGTAAGCCTTCAGAGATCATTAAAATTATCCATCCACCAACAATTAAAACTCCAACTGCCCCCAGGGTTACCTTAGTGTGAAGTAGTAGTTTACGGTTTTTTCTAAAACTTAATAAATCCTTCCACACCACAAAACCTAAACCACCGGTAATAAAAAGCGACATTATAATAAATAAAACATAAGAGTCAGATTGAAAACCTAAAAGTGAGTTTCCAAATAGGTCAAAGCCGGCATTACAAAAGGCTGATACTGAGTGAAAGATTGAAAAATATACTCCTTTAATTAGGCCATAAGTAGGAATAAACCTAAATGATAGTAAAAAGGCGCCTACAAGTTGGGTTGCGATTGAAAATTTAATTAAATATTTAACTAAACTACTTACATCATTTAAGTGTTCAATATTTAATGATTCTTGAATAATTAATTTTTGGCGAAGGCGAATTCTGCGTCCCATAAAACTAATAAAGACCACAAAAAAGCTCATAAAGCCTAAACCACCAAGTTCTATCATGGTCATGATTACTGTTTTTCCAAAGTAATTCCAGTGACTAGCGGTATTAACAACGGTTTGGCCGGTAACACAGGTTGCGGAAGTTGCCGTATAGAGAGCATCTAAAATATTAGTCCAACTACCACTGTTTGATGAAATTGGTAAAGTTAGTAAAAGAGTCCCCACTAAAATAGTTGCGATAAAACTAAAGGCAACAATTCTAACTGGACTCATTTTTTTAAGCTTATCAATCACTTCTCTAAGCTCAATCTAATTAAAGAACGTTTTAAAGCGAGCTCTCCACGCAGTAACTCTTCTCTACTTTCTTCTTTTCTAATTCTAGCCTCTGCTCGCTCTTTGGCAGCACGAGCACGCATAAAGTCTATTTCATCTTCAGCTTCTATTGAATCTAAAAACAACATCCCCTTATTATCTTCAAAGGTAAACATCCCATTACTAATGGCATATCTTTTTGACCCATCATAGGTCTTAATTTTACCAATTCCAAAGTCTAAGGCAATCACAGCTGGCATATGATTTGGAAGAATTGTGACTTGACCATCAGTTGACGGCAAAGTTAGGGCTTCGACTTCCATTTGATTATACATCCCAGTTGGTTTTACGATATCTAGTTTAAACATTAATCTTCACTTGCCTCATATTTTTTAATCACTTCATCAATATCTGAAACAAATAAGAAGAAGGATTCTGGAATATGGTCAGCCTTACCATCTAAGATCGCTCTAAAGCTTCTTAAGGTATCTTCCAAGGGTACAAGTTGACCCTCAATACCTGAGAAAGTCTCGGCCACAAAGAATGGTTGTGATAAAAAGTTTCTAACTCGTCTGGCCCTATTTACAGTTAAACGGTCTTCATCACTTAACTCATCCATACCTAAGATGGCGATAATATCTTGAAGATCCTTATATCTTTGAAGTAACCTTTGAACCTCATAGGCAATTTCGACATGGTCATTACCAACAATGTCCGCATTTAATAAACTTGATGAGGACTCTAGTGGGTCGACAGCTGGATAAATTCCTAAAGCTGCGATATTTCTATCTAAAACAATTCTTGCATCTAAGTGCGAAAAGGCAATTGCGGCCGCTGGGTCAGTAAGGTCATCAGCAGGTACATAAATAGCCTGAATTGAGGTTATTGATCCATTTTGAGTTGAGGTAATTCTTTCTTGAAGCTGTCCCATTTCTGTTGCCAAAGTTGGTTGGTAGCCAACCGCTGATGGCATTCTACCTAGTAGGGCTGAAACTTCAGATCCCGCTTGGGTAAATCTAAAGATATTGTCGATAAATAATAATACGTTTTGTTTTTGTTTATCACGAAAGTGTTCAGCCATTGTTAAAGCTGACAAGGCCACACGCATTCTGGCCCCTGGTGACTCATTCATTTGTCCATAAACTAAGGTTGTCTTATCTAAGACTTTTGCATCCTTCATTTCATGGTATAAGTCATTACCCTCACGGGTACGCTCTCCAACCCCAGCAACTACAGAAATTCCTCCATAGCCAGTGGCGATATTGTGGATTAGCTCTTGCATAAGGACTGTTTTTCCAACTCCAGCTCCACCAAATAATCCGATTTTTCCACCTTGGGGAAATGGACATAAAAGATCAATAATCTTAATGCCTGTTTGTAAAACTTCAGTTGTTGTTTTTTGATCTTTAAAAGTTGGTGCAATTGCATGAATTGGATCACGCGCAACATCTTCATCAAAAGGCAGCTCATCAATTGGGTCACCTAAAACATTAAACATTCTGCCTAAAACAGCATTTCCAACTGGAACAGTAATTGCATCTCCTGTATCAATTACTTCTAAGCCTCTTCTTAAACCATCAGTTGGGTCCATTGAAATACACCTTGCGCGGTCATTTCCAATATGTTGGACAACTTCTAAGGTTACATTTATATCATGATATTGTATTTTTAATGCATTATATAAATTAGGAATTTCATTAGCCTTAAACATTACGTCAATTACTGGCCCAATTATTTGAACTATTCTACCTTTATTCATATTATGCCTCCATTCCTGCAGTTATTTCTGATATTTCCTGGGTAATTGCCTCTTGACGTGCACGATTATATTTAATTTGTAAATCTTCAATCATATCATCGGCATTTTGAGTGGCAGATTCCATTGCGATTCTTCTAGTTGTATATTCACTATACTTTGATGCGTAGTAACAGTAGTAAACCATTGCGGTCATTACTACTTCACGAAATCTTATTTCAGCATCTTCAAAGTTTGGGTAATATACAACATCATCTTCACGTTCTAAGTACACATTTAACTCTTCTATTGAAAACTCTAAGGACATTGATCCTCCATATGATGGAATAATCAAATTAACCTCATAGTTAATTAAATAATTATTTGTCTCTTCAATAAAATCATCTAAGTAAATTTTCTCACTTGACATCTTTTTATTTTTTATATGGAGACCATTATTTTGGGCGGCCTCATATCCTTGGGTTCCAACCCAAATAAAGTCACCCTTTGGCAAAGTTTTAATAAACTTTAATAAGCCATTAGTATAGGCAGACACTAAACCTAAGTCTGGGGCAAAAACGATGTATATTAGTTTTTTATTCGTATCTTGGTTTTTCCCAAAGCGTCCTGACTTTCTTGCCACTTCTCTAAAGTATGGCGCAAGTTGGTCTTGAAGTTTTTTATATTGTTGAAGTTTGCTCATCGAAACAAGACGCATCGCATTTGTAATTTTTCGCGTTGAGCCAATAGATGAAATTCGCTTTTTTATTGAATTTAGATTACGCGCCACGGTGTACCGCCATAAAAGACTTTAAGTTCTCTTCTATAACTTCCTTCATTTCTTCTATAATCTCATCAGTTAAACGGAAATCAACCTTTAACTTATCTAAAAGCTCACTATGATAGTTGACAAGATTTTCATGTAAGTATTTTTCAAATGGCATAACTTCAGATACTTCTAATTCATCAATATAATCAAAGTAGTTTAATGACATTGTAAAAATCATTAACTCATGGGGAATATGACTAATTGCGGACTGTTTTAAAAGTTCCGTAATTCGCTCCCCTCGGTCTAAAACCTTTTTAGTTGCAGCATCGATGTCTGAGCTAAATTGCGCAAAAGACAACATATCATAATATGTCGCAAGCTGTAGCTTCAGTGATGAGGCAACCTTTTTCATGGCTGGTGTCTGGGCTTCAGATCCAACTCTTGAAACTGACATCCCACTATCAACGGCCGGTCTTTGGCCTGAGTTAAATTGGTCTAAGTTTAAAAATAGCTGTCCATCGGTAATTGAGATAACGTTAGTTGGAATATAGGCTGAAATATCTCCAGCTTGAGTTTCAATTATTGGTAGGGCCGTCATAGATCCACCACCATAGTTATCATTTAATTTAGCTGCACGCTCTAAAAGTCTTGAGTGCAGATAAAAGACATCACCTGGATATGCTTCACGACCTGATGGTCTTCGAAGAAGTAGTGAGATTGTTCGATAAGCTACCGCATGTTTTGAAAGGTCATCATAGACTATTAAAACATCATCGCCATTATCCATCCAATACTCACCAATAGTACAGCCTGTATATGGTGCAATGTATTGTAAGGGTGATAGCTCATTAGCGGGACTAGAAACTACGGTTGTATATTCCATCGCTCCAGCGGCTCTTAAACCCTCAACTACTTGGGCAACGGTTGATGATTTTTGTCCAATTGCGACATAAATACACTTAACTCCTTGACCCTTTTGATTTACAATCGCATTAATCGCAATTGCGGTTTTTCCTGTTTGACGGTCTCCAATAATAAGTTCACGTTGACCCTTACCAATTGGAATCATCCCATCAACAACTTTTATTCCAGTAAATAATGGTTCATTTACACTTTGTCTTGTCATAACCCCTGGTGCTATTCTTTCAATTGGGCGCATTTCTGTAGTCCCAACTTCACCATAACCATCAATTGGACGACCTAAGGCATCGACAACACGACCAAGGAGGGCGTCACCGACTGGTACTTCAATAACTTTTTTTGTACGCGTGACTTCATCACCTTCACGAATTTCACTATCATCACCAAGGAGGACGACTCCAACTTGACTATCTTCTAAGTTTAAAGCTAAGCCGAAAATATCATCTTTGAAAAATACCATTTCATTAGATAATACATCATCCAAGCCTCTTACAAAGGCAATCCCATCACCAACTGTATGGACTCTTCCAACGTCAACTGAAGATGATTGAAACTCAGTTTCTAAAATCCGAGCTTTTAAGTCTTTAATTATGTTTTCTGTTTGTTTACTCAACTTTGCTACACCTCCAAGTTTGTTATTTGATCAAGTTTACTCTTTAAACTTGTATCGTATATGTCATTGTTAACTCTAAGTATGTAGCCACCCATTAAGCTGTGATCAACTTGATAAGTTATTTGCATTGGCTCCTTATACTTGGACTTAACCATTTTTATAATTGATTCTTTATTTTTATCATTAAGCTCTTTAGCTGAAATAACTAAGACTACTGTTAAGTGGTCATTTTCAACTAAGAGTCTTTCGTAATTTTTTTTAATATTTGCTAAGTCTGAAAATACGCGATTTTCATAAATTATTTTTAGAAAGTTTATAAACTCAAAAGAAAATTCACTTTTTAAGACATCAGTAACAACATCAAAGTTGTTGTATGTTTTTAAAAAGTGTTGACTAATCTTTTTATCAGCCCATAAAATTTCTTCAAAGCGGGCAAGATCATTTAAAAAAACTAAAGGATCACGCTCACCAATTTCATATAAGGCTTGTGCATACATCTCAGTGCTGATAGTCATTGCTTACCATTTCCTTCTCTAAGGCCGATAACATTTCTTCTTCACTAAAACTGTAGTCACTTAATACTTTCGCATTAATACTACTGGCTACTTCAAGGAGGTGTAAGTTAACTTCTTCATATAAACGCTTCTTTTCATTTTCTAAGATTTGTTCATTACGAAGTCTTAGGGTATCAATTTCACCCTTGGCACTTTCAATAATTCTTGCCTTTTCTAACTCTGCATCTCTAACCATTTTTTCACGCATGGCAGAAATTTCCTTATAAGCCATATCATATTCTAATTTAGTCTTATCAGCCAAGTCACTTGCCTGAAGCTTTAATTGTTTAGCCTCTGCAAGGTCATCTTCACGTTTAATCTTTCTTGCATCTAAATACTTAGTGACTGGGGTATGTAAGTACTTTTTGTACATGATGAAAATGACCCCAGTTGCGGCCAATTGCGTTATCATTGTCAGTACATTAGGAATTAATTTTTCTAAGATATCAACATTCATTTTTCATCATCCTTTTTATTACAGTACAAATATAATCATAAATGCAATTAACATACCATAAATTGCGGCAGTCTCTGCAAGTCCAGCACCTAATATTAAGATTCCTCTAATTTCATTTGCGGCATCTGGATTTTTTCCAACTGCCTCTACAGCCTTTGCTGCAGCCCATCCCTGGGCAATTGATGTTCCAAATCCTACAAA
>LFRM01016385.1_pt1 | contig 10791 bp, 9 predicted proteins | sample 618341 | NCBI WGS metagenome assembly LFRM01 (sample SAMN03654438, study PRJNA283298) | anaerobic digester metagenome | isolation source: pool of bioreactors CSTR01a, CSTR02a, and CSTR03a thermophilic anaerobic... | place: Denmark: Kgs. Lyngby | collected 2014-05-21
CTACTTCACTACAATGAATCAAGTTTAACATCTTGAAGTACGACTTTTTCAATGGAAACTAATTAATGAACAATATGCATGATATAGATACACAAGTATTTTTATGAATTATCAATGCTTGGTTTGGGAAAGGATGGGCAGATATTTTCGCCGCTAGCATGAAAATACTACCCACTTAGTCTGTTTAATAAGCCGTCTCTCTAATCCTTTCCCATAACGGAATACAGAATAATCATCGCTATATTCTTAGCTTTTCTTTATAAAGTTTGTCATCGGCATTTTCAAGATAAACAATCTATTATTTTTTGTTTATTCATCCTTTATTAATTGAATCATTCGAATTCGAAAACTGCTTCCTGAAACATGACGTGGTATTAAGAATATTAACTATTAATAAAATACCCGTTTTCCTCGACGCATTGAATATATGCCAGATAATTCTCAACCGGTATGTCCGGTCCAATGGAATGAGCCCCTATAATTACGCCTCCATCTCGGGCCGCCTCAATAATCTCCATCGTCTGCCGGATTATACGTTCCTTTGGTCCATTTACCAATACATCGGCATTGCACATTCCCCCTACATAGGCAAGCCGATTTCCGTATTTTTTTTTCAACTCCTTTACAGACATTCCTGCCTTTGGTTCCACCGGATTTATTAAATCAATTCCCGCATCTATGAGCATATCCAGAATGGGCCGTATATCCCCATCCGAGTGGAGGCCTACCTTATTGGCTCCTGCCTCCTTCAGTTCCCTGACCATTTTCTTGTATATGGGGTAAAATATGCGCTCAAAGGCACGGGGAGACATCATTGGTCCATGATTATACGCCATGTCATCGTATATCCATATTCCCGTGTCGTACAAGTCAGCCCTTTTTATCTGCTCCTTGCCGATCTCTACGAGAAAGTCCCCGACTCTGCTTGCCAGCTCCCTTGCAAATCCTTCATCCCCGGCTATGTCCATCAAAAAGTTCACCTGCCCCCGAATAAAGGTAGAACGTATATACGGGCCTCCTATTTTCCCAAATACACATCTTCCCTTTGCCTTTTCCTTCCATACCTGCTCTATGAAATTTTCATACCGGGTATCAAGACGGGGATCTTCAAAGGGATACCGATCCAAATCCTTGGGCTCCTTGATAAGATATTCCATCTCCTCCGAAAAAAAACCACCTTTTTTAGTGCGTTCCACCACCCCATATCCGTTGCGCAATACGGCCTCATCATCAGACATTGAGATAACTTCTTTCATTCCGGGATAAGGAGTCTCATCAGGAACAATGATAGCTATATCAATGCCGAAATAATCCTCCAACGCCATAGCCTTAGGAAGCTTCAACTCCTTCTTACAAAGCTCGGCAAACTCAGGCCAATAGCTGTCAAACCTTGCAATTCTGTCTGCCTTCTTAAAATCCAGGCTTCTCAATACCCGTTCCTTAGACTGCATATATTCAAACCTCCACAGCTAATACAAGCGAGTCTCTCGGTTTTGAAAACCAAGGGACCCGTCTGTTTTATCTTCCTTCCAGCAATGCTTGAGCAAGTATTTTTTCGGCCACTTCCATGGTCTTTACTGCATCCGAGAAATTGGTCTGCGGCTGTTTCCCGGACTTACACCCATCTACGAATTCCCTTACCAAAGCCTGTACACCCGTGTAAACATAGAATTCGTCGCTACCGGCAACTTCCCTCGTATCATATTCAACACCTTTTACATCCCCGTCTGCGTATAAATATCCTTTATCCTCATGTTCAGCTTCCACAAATATGCCGGGAGCATGCATCTCTACTGAAAAGATTCGCTTTCCGCTGGACCAGCTGTTAATCAGAAAACCAGTTGAGCCGTTATCAAAATGAATTGTTGCTGAAATAAAATTAATATCGGGTACCCCTACTCGTTTCACATGGCTCTCAATCTTAACAACTTCTCCTCCGCATATCCAGCGCAATGTATCGATAGCATGCACCGTATCGTCCATCATATGATCTCTTGCTCCCAAATAAGGTTCCAAACTGCATTTATAGAACTTACATACCCCATGAACTATGGGACCTCGTTTCAGACATTCTTCTCGTAACTTCACCACCATAGGTGTATAGCGCCTCTGGAATGCAACCTGAGTAATACAGCCCTTTTTCTCAGCTACATATGCAAGTGAACGGGCCTGATGTATGGTAAGTCCCAAAGGTTTCTCTACACAAAGGTTAAGACCCTGTTGTAAGCACCACATCCAGATATCGTACATCAGATGGGGTTGTCCAATGCAAAATACAGCATCGGGTTGCACATCATCAATCATCTTCTGGTAGTCAGTTATCGAATCCCCATACCGTTTCTCAACACCATATTTATCCGCAGTAGCATGCAAGCACTCCTTATTAATATCACAGATAGCGGCCATCTCCACGTCTTCCAGTGAAGCGACAGCAGGATAAATAACCTGATTGGCCCTGCCGCCGGCTCCAATCATAACAACTTTAAATTTTCCGCCTGCGCTCATTCTATTACCCCCCTAATATTTTTTATTTTACTCTTTACTCATTATTAGGGCCTATACTATAAAAATGCAAATGTGTAGTGTCTTAAAGGCTGTCCTCACATCTAAAATAATGATTTGGCATATTGAATATCCTGTGCAATTAACTCATTAACCATATCCTCATCTGAATATTCAGCGGTTAGACAAATATTGCCTTCATAACCCCTCTTTTTCAAATAATTAGCAATTCTTGGCCAACATGAAAGCCCATGCCAACCCGTGGTAAAATATCTTCCCCATTTGGCTTGTTTAGCCTCCGGACCGTTGAGCCGCCGATAAAAAGCATTCTTTAAATTCACAAGACAAAGGTGGGACCATACGATATCGAGCCCCTGCTCTGGCTCCTCACCTGCCAGTGCGCTGTGGGCCGCATCCCAAATGGCTCCTATATGTTTAGGATCAAAAGAATCAACCAGATGCTTAAGTTCCATAGAATTGGATACCATAGGACCACAGTGATGCTGAATTCCTACCTTAACACCGTATTTCTCACACAAGGGCACAACTTTTTCCAGATCTCTTTTTATCTCCTCCACACAGGTCAGATATCCGCGTTCTAAATCAACACCGGCCATAATCCTAATGATAGGAATACCTGCTTCCGCACAACCCGCAAATACCTTTTCATCGGTAGTACTTGCCACACTGGTCACTTTCAAACCAAAAGCATCAAGTTTTTTCACCAGTTCGGGCAAACCCTTTTCCGCATCCTGCGGCTCCACCTGATAGCCGGGTCGAAGCGGAAATTCAATCCCGTCAAACCCGAGTCGGCTTAGGAATTCACCTATCTCCTCAATGGATTGAGTTTTCCAAGGTTTCGTAAATACCGAGAATGTTATTCCCTTCATCAACTGCACATCCTTTCTAATTTGTTTTTAATTAATATACAGTTTTAAAATTGTGCTTGAACTGTTACTGCTCTTTAGCCGCTATTATTACGCCATTATTATATTATATTCCTGAAATAATTACATTCACTTCATTCATATATTTGTATACCAGATTAATATAATAAAAATCTATTCTATCCTACTATTTTCGGGACTCTCATAGTAATCGGGATTATACCCCAACTTCATTAAAATGGGTTCACTTATACGATCTATTCTACCAATAATTTCGTTATCCAACTCCAACATCCCAGCCTTTACATTGGATTCCAGTTCCTTTATATTGCGGGAACCCACTAATGCACACCGGATTCCGGGCTTAGCAAGAATCCATGCAATGGATAACTGTGCTATATGAACACCGAGATCATGAGCTATTTCCTGAAGCGCCCTTACAGTCTGAAAAACTTCTTCTTCCGCTCCTTCTCCTCCATGTCTGGACGTGCCGGCACCCCGTTCATGCTTAAAATGCCTGGAATGGGCCTGATATGGCGGTACATCATCGGGTGAATTATAAATCCCGGCAAGCAATCCTTGCTGCAATGCCATCGAGGCAATGATTCCAATTCCGTGTTTTATACAGTATGGCACAATGTCTTTCTCTATTGCCCTTGAAAGAATATTATACGGCAGTTCATTAACAACGATCTGTGCCCCTGTAGCCCTTGCTTCATCCATCTGTTTGACACCAAAATTGCTGATGCCAATATAGCGAATTTTTCCTTCCCGCTGCAGATCCATCAAAGCTCCAAATGCTTCCTGCACCGTAGGGGGAGATGCAATAATATCCGGGTCATCGGTAAAATGTTTGACGGATATTTCGTTGATGGGCCAATGAAGCATATAGACATCCAAATAATCCGTTCCCAACCTCTTTAAACTGGCTTCACAATGTTTGCGTATTGTTTTAGCATAAGCATTGGATGGACTGATCTTGGAACAGATAACGGCTTCATGACGCCTGCCCTTTAATGCCAATCCCAATGATTCTTCACTAGCCCCGTTATTGTACATCTCAGCAGTATCAAAAAGATTGATACCCAAATCCAGGGCTCTGCTGACAACTTCATTCACATCTCTCTGGCTTTGCTCTCCCCAGTATTCACCCCCTCCGTAAGCCCAACATCCCATTCCGATAGGAGCCACTTCAAGATCGGACATTCCTAACTTCCGCTTTTTCATTCCAACTCCACCTCGCCCACTTATTTGCTACAAATACTTTAATTTAATAACTAACTACACAAAGAAAACCCATAAGCTACATATATCGGTAAACCATACTGTATTACCATTCGGCCACTACACCGTCTTCCATACGCCAGACGGGATTTTTCCAGTTGTGCCCTACCTTAGCCATCTCCCTGACCTTTTCCTCATTTATCTCGATGCCCAGGCCGGGTTTTGTCAACTTGCTGACATACCCGTCCTTGTATTCAAATACCGTCGGATCCACAAGATAATCCAGGAGATCAGAACCTTTATTATAATGAATGCCAAGGCTTTGTTCCTGGATAAAGGCATTAGGAGTACAAAAATCAACTTGCAGACATGCAGCCAGCGCAATTGGCCCCAATGGACAGTGTGGCGCCAATGCCACGTCATATGCCTCTGCCATGGCTGCAATCTTCCTTACTTCCAATATTCCTCCCGCATGACTTAAATCCGGCTGTATGATATCTACGCCGCCTTCTTGAAGCATCCTCTTAAAGCCCCAGCGGGTATAATTCCTTTCTCCTGTAGCAATGGGTATACTGCTATATCGCTTTAACTCGACAAATGCCTCTTCATTTTCACACAATACCGGCTCCTCTATAAACATAAGCTTATACGGCTCCAGCTCCTTCATCAGTACCTTGGCCATCCCCTTGTGTACTCTGCCGTGGAAATCCAAGGCAATATCCAATTCATAGCCAACCGTATCCCGTATGGCCTGCACCCTTGCGATTACCTCATCCACCTTCTTAAACGAATCAATCCATCCCAATTCAGCCGTTGCATTCATTTTAATCGCCGAATACCCTTGCTCCAACTTTTCCTTTGCTGCCTCCGCAACATTGTTGGGTCGATCTCCGCCTATCCAGCAGTAAACTCGGATCTTATGACGTACCGCACCACCCAGCATCTCATATACAGGCACATTCAAAGCCTTTCCTTTTATATCCCACAAAGCCTGTTCAATTCCGGATATGGCGCTGGTAAGAATAGGACCTCCCCTGTAAAAGCCTCCTCTATAGAGTACCTGCCAAATATCCTCAATATCCCCTGCATTTCTGCCTATAACATACTCCTTCATTTCCTCTACAGCTGCTGCAACCGTATCTGCCCTTCCCTCTATGACGGGTTCACCCCAGCCCACCAGACCTGATTCCGTGGTTATTTTGAGGAACAGCCACCTTGGTGGAACTTTGAATAATTCCATACTCTTGACCTTCATGTGTGTGCCCCCTTTTTCCCATAATAAACACAAAATAAGATGCTATATTATTTCTACAATTCCTATTTGTATATATAAATTATATAAAATCTTAGTATTAATTCATGTACAAAATTCAGAAAAAAGTATATTAAATTAATACAAGTTGCATTATTAAGCAGATATATGAAATAACATGTCTTTATTTGTCTGACAGTCATCTGCGAAGCACAGGCAATTATACCACTTACCACTCATCCAATTAATATCTGGTGAGCAGACTGCTATTCGGATGCCTCAAATTCTGCATTTTTTATTCTGAATGAATATGCATATTTACAGGGCCGGTTTTTCTCATCCTGTAAAAATTCAGGCATCTTCACCGTTATACCGCCATTGTCGCTATAATTCCATTCTAATGGCTTATCATATCCAAGCAAATATATGTGCGACCCAGCTTCCGGAAAAGCCAATTTTAGATTTAAAGCTTCTCCCGGCCATTGCAACGCAATTGCATAAATATGCTTATTGTCCTTCGTTCTGGTGTATCGAATGTTTTCACCCTCTTTATACATTTCGCCGGCTCTAGGACGGGTTGAATAAATAGCTTCACCGTTAATTCTCAGCCATTCCCCTGCCTCTTCCAAAACGTCAACGGCCTTCTTATGAAACTCTCCCTGACCATCCGGCCCTATGCCGACCATAAAATTGCCGCCTTTTGCTACAGTATCCACCAGATTGTAAATTACCCATTCCGCTCCTTTATAGTTACTTTCCGTTCCATCATAAGAAAACGAACTGGCCAGTGGATATATTACCATCCATGGCATATCTGTATTCTCCTTGCTGCCTGGTACAAAACCCTCCGGTGTATAATAGTCACCATAATTGCCTATCCCCCTGGCACGCATCATCACATGCGGCTGGATTTTTCTCAGCATTTTGATTGTCTCCCGCATATGAGGCCAAACTTGAGGACCCATCCACTGATCCAGGCACAGCATATCTATGGGGCCATAATTGGTCAGCAGTTCAATAAGCTGGGCACGATGGCGATTCAGCATACGCTCCGTTTGCTCCGGTGTGGTATTTGGTCCCATTACATGGTTGCGTTTTGGATTATTCATAACTTCTTCAAATTCACCTGGTATTAACAGTTCCTTAGCATTCGGGGTCATCATGGGATGGTAATTATAAGGGCGGAAATCAGCATCATACCAGTCCGGATGAGAGAAATACAGCCCTATTTTTATACCCCTTTTGCGAGCTGCATCACAGATTTCCTTTACAATATCCCTTTTAAACGGGGTATCCATAATACTATAAGCCAAATCACAATCTTCAATTTTGGGGCCTCCGGGTGCAAGCCAGTTGATCCGCTGTTTAACCCGCGTTTTAGTATCAAACATGGAAAAGCCTTCATGGTGCTTTGTGGTAAAAGTAAAGCATCTAAAACCGGCTCGCTCAAAGAACTCCATCCAGCTGTCGGCATTGAATTTGACAGGATTAAAATTCTTATATAGCTGGTTATATTCATGCCTCTGTTCAAATGACATGGAAAGAAAAGGCCAGGACTCACCTTTCAATTCCCAGATAGAATATATTCCCCAGTGAATACGAATTCCGTATTTCATATCTCTAAAAGCTTCCCTGGCCTCATAAGGCGCTTGATGATAGTCTGATTGGGGAATGGGTTCAATAAAAGATGATACCTTTTTCCAATGATGATCATTTTTAGGCAGAAAATTATAACCATTTTCAGGGAGATGTTTTTCCTGTTTTATATTATCCACTGTCTTTCACTCCAATTCTTCAATTATCTTTATTCATCCTGTACAAGATCAGTTTGTATGGTACATCTCTCATTGTCCAATGAAATCCATTTAATTGCGGCAGCGGGTATCACCCTTAAATTTAAACGGTTTTCCTCCAATGAATTGATCGCTTGTTACTGTACCGCACCAATATTTTTCAATATGCTCAATGACTAAATCAGTACCCGTATAGTGATCCGTATATGGCCACATTCGCGGATTATACATGCTATCAGTAAGATCCCGAACCAAAACTACATTTAGTCCAAATTTAACCAGATTTCTAATTGCGAAGGGCCTGCCCAAAATACACATATTTGTATGCACACCCATAATCATTACATTCTCAATTCCATTTTGCTTCATAAGATAAATAGCATCAAGATTATCAGCTATAGCATCTTGATCCATAATTTCGATAACATCAATTTGCTTGCTCCAAGCTCTCCTCATTTCACATTTTTCTTCACAGTCGCATCCCCCGTCAGAATCATCTATTGGGAAAGGCCCTTCTACCTTTGGATCATATTTAGCCCAGCTAAGATTTTTAATCTCTTCAATCACAGGCGCATTTTGCGCTCTCTTTCTGGCCGGGTGTTCTGCATAGCAATCCATTGTGTCGCTGGGTGCATGTATTATGAGCACTCCCTGTTGACGAAGGAATTTTACCAGTTCGTTCATCCTGCTTGCCATTTCAGCCACTCTCTTTGTTGCATTCTTACACCAGTGCTGATCCCACATATCACACATTATACAGGCGGTCTTTTTCGGATCCCATTCTACCTTTTCAATTACCATTTTATATTCCCCATCATTGCCATTGCATTTAACCATTTTTCGTCGATTAAATACCAGCATCTAAATCAGCCCTTTCCTTTTATATAGTTACTTGCTTTATGATAATATATAATAGTAAGTCCCTATTCATATACGAGCCAATTTATATATCCATATTTATAAACATCCGTATTAAACATTCGCTATTTTAATATGGAAAAAGGGCAGCAGTTAGAGCCGCCCTTTTTTTTATTTTGACATTGGAGCTTAATTTTTGAATCTGTCCGGATACATTCTAGCTAATGCGGCCTTCTGAATCTCCAGGTATTCGGGCAGTCCCATACGCTCCAACTCTCTGATATAGTCATCCCAGTCAGCCTCAATGTCCCGCTCACCAGTGATAAACTCTACGCGAGCCTGAGAAATGAAGGGATCTACAACAGCTCTTATTTCAGCAATTCTCTGGCTTTCCTCCATGGTGTAAATTACCGGTGGGACATTGTATTCATCAGGAAGTCTTGTGGTCAATCTGACCTTGGCACATTCATAGTTGTTTATCTCGTTAAACGAGCCAAGCTGTGCAACTTCCTTTGCTTTTTCGATAGTTCTGTTACTATAGAAATCCTGTATTATATCCATATCGGTAGCCTGCTCGCCAAGTCGGAAAGCTGCTGTTCTCAGGGAAGGATTCGCCTGATCCCATCCGCTGTTTACACGCTGTGTACCATAGTTCACCAATATCTTATACAATGCAGGTTCGCCGTTTAGACCGACAGCACCTTCGTCAGGCCAATCCCAGCATTCTCCCTGCGGTCCAATGTAACCATTGAGTGTTGGTTCCAGCTCGTACATCCAGTCTACCAGGCGCACTACAACTTCCGGATATTTACACTTGTCGGTTATAAGAACTGCAGGACTTGATCTTTCATAAGTACCCTTATAGGGAGAATAACCGATGCCCTCAGGCCCTTTGAAAGCCGGGATAGCTACTGCCATAGGCCAGCGTCCCGTTCCGCTGTACTTCTTCCAAATTGCGTCGTTATGTCCGCCTAACTGCCAGCCAACGATATCAATGTCGCCATCGGCTATAGGATCTGTGTCCTCAAGAGATATGAAGTCCTTGTTGATGAGGCCTTCGTCGTATAACATCTTGATATACTTAAACACTTCTTTTGCCTTTGGATTCATCCACTGGAATACGGGCTCGTCGTCAATAATTGTCATACCATAAGGATGAGTAGTACCCATCGGGAAATAACAGTTTGCAATTATATTAAACAGATTATTTTCTTGTCCTTTCCTAACCAACATGGGTATCTCATCATTTTTCCCGTTTCCGTTGGGGTCGCCATCACGGATAGCCCTAAGGTTATCTGTAAATTCATCAATAGTTTTTGGTTCGCTCAATCCAAGCGTCTTCTGGAACGGATAGTAGTAGTACATAATCCCGCTATCCACATAGCAGTGCAAACATTCATTACAGCTGGGCATTGCATATATCTGGGGTGGATCGCCGGCCAGGAGGTTTACTCTGCGCAGCGGATCTTCCTCCAGGAATTTCATGGTATTTGGAGCATATTTCTCAATCAAATCATCTAAAGGAATAATTATTCCCTGTATTGCCCATGCATTCATAGAGTCACGGTTGAAGTTGCTCATAATAACATCTGGATACTCGTCAGTGTTAATCAGCAGATTGAGCCTGTCTTGTGCGTCTGCTTCAAGCGGTTGCTCCCATTCAAATTTTATACCTGTTTTTTCAGTTAAATATAGAGTATAGTCATTTGTATAGAGAGCAGCCCATATACGTTGAGTATAATTGTGTTTCTCATGGTCTGAAAAAACATTGGACTGTCAACGAATCTCCGAAAATGCTTCAAGCCAACCCATTTACTGCCAGCAATACCAAAGCGAGGCATAAAATCCTGGAAAGCAATGAGCACTCCGTACATGGGAAGATAGTTGAAAATGAAGACATAAACTACAGGGAACAGTAGCATTACATATAGAGCTTTATGCTTTTTTATCCGTACCCACAGCTTTTGTCGAGTAGAGTGTACTTGTGTAGAAGCTGGTTGTGCAACTACATTCACAATGTTAACCCCCTAAAGCATAATTTCGAAAATTAAGATATCCTTGAATTCCGATAGTATCATCCCCGTTTTGCGTTCTATGCTGCATTATATTATATACCTATATAAATTGCATACACCCAATTATTGTACATGTACACCAGATTAATATCGTAGAACCTTTATCTTATCCTACTATTGGGCAACTTACTTCATGATCAGACTTATACACCGATTCATCAAGACTTGATTTATTGATACGTAAATTGTTTCGTAAATTG
>LFRM01374576.1_pt2 | contig 10789 bp, 10 predicted proteins | sample 618341 | NCBI WGS metagenome assembly LFRM01 (sample SAMN03654438, study PRJNA283298) | anaerobic digester metagenome | isolation source: pool of bioreactors CSTR01a, CSTR02a, and CSTR03a thermophilic anaerobic... | place: Denmark: Kgs. Lyngby | collected 2014-05-21
ACCATGTCATACGGTTTTACCGCTTCACGCGCAGCTTGTCTCGCTATTTTGGCCGCTATCATTGTAAGCGCTTTCAGAAAAGAAACCAGGCTTTCCCCCAGCGCTTTTGTGGATGCTCTGGAAACAGGTGCTAAGAATACAATTGGCGTTGCCGCCGCCTGTGCTATCGCCGGTATTATTGTAGGAATTGTAGCACTCACTGGTATTGGCTTAAGGCTTGCAGACGGGCTCCTAACTATCTCAGGAGGTATAGACATACTTGCCCTGATCTTAACGATGGTAGCCTGTATTATTCTTGGCATGGGTGTTCCTACAACAGCGAACTATGTTATTATGTCTACCATTACGGCACCCATTATACTCCAGCTTATACCCGGAACACCGGTTCTTGCTGCCCATATGTTCGTTTTCTACTTTGGTATAGTGGCGGATATAACTCCTCCTGTAGCTTTGGCTGCCTATGCCGGTGCTGCAATTTCCGGTGGCAATCCTTTGAGAACGGGTGTCATTGCTACCCGGCTTGCAATAGCGGCTTTCATAATACCGTATATGTTCGTTTTGAATCCCTCCATGCTTCTGATCAATACTACAGTTGTGAAATTGGTTCAAATTGTGGTTACCTCCATGATCGGTATGTTTGCCATATCCAGCGGGTTGGGAGGGTTTATGCATAAGGTTATGCCATGGTGGCAAAGAATACTGGCTATTGCGGCGGGCATCGCCCTGATTGATCCGGGTATTGTGACAGATATTATTGGATTAATCGTTATTGGCTTCATTTGCGTCATGCAGTATATCATAAAGGATGATAAAAGCACTCCCGTATTGGAACGCTAGGCTGATGATCTGCCGTACTGAATAAATCAGACCTGAACCATGAAAATAAACAGGCATAAAGAAGGCATCCTTAAGGGGATGCCTTTTTCGTCCGCGGTATTCATAAGTCCCGGAGGCCGCTTTCCACAATTTCCACAAACCTGGCCGAGGCAGGCGAAAGGGGTACGCTCTTCAAGGTACAAAAACCTATGGCGCGCCCGGGGATAGCCTCTTCAAGCTCGACCTTCCAGAGAAGTCCCTTTTGCAGATATTCCTGGGAGAATTCTTCGATGACACAGGCAATACCGAAATTGAATCTTGCAAATTCCAGCAGGAGATCGTGGGATCCCAGCTCAATCTCGGCTTTAAGTGCTACTCCTCTGGAAAGAATATATTCTTCCACATACCGTCTGGAATTGGATTTGCTTTCAAGAAGAATGAGGGGAAGGCCTGCGATTCTCTCAAAGCTCAGGGGCGTACGGCAGACATCCCTGTATTTGTCCCCGCAGACAAAGACATCATGTATGGTTGTGCATTCCTTTGTCTTCAGTGCCGGATCATCCACAGGCAGGTTGCATATGGCCAGATCAATATCCCCTGATTTGACCAGTGCGCATAGATCAGGGGTTGTTCGATTTATGACCCGCAGGTTGATATTGGGGAACATCTTATGAAACTGTACCAGATGGGGCAGCAAAAAGTATTTGGAAATAGTATCCCCAACCCCTATTCTCAATTCGCCGAACTCCAGGTTGTGAAGTTCTGTAAGCTTTGTTTCACCCATGTTTACAAGGTTGATGGCTGATTCGATATACTCATACAGAAGCTGACCCTCATAGGTAAGGGTCACACCCCTCGGTGACCGTATAAAAAGGCGGGAACCCAGTTCCTTCTCCAGGTTCATAATGGCAAGGCTGACTGCAGGCTGCGATATATATAGTTCCTTTGCCGCTTTAGAAAAGCTTTTGCACCTGGCCACCTCTGCAAAAATTCTGTATGAGTCAAGGCTTCCTACCATATAAACACTCCTTATAACCAGTATAAAAGGTATGTATTTTACTTATACCATGCAGGGCGATATAATACAACTGTATGGTTATAATGACCGGAGGAGGGATATCCATGGAAAGAATGGTAGGAACGGTAGTGCGTGGCATTCGTACTCCGATCATCAACAAAGACGATAACCTTGTTGATATTGTGGTGGACAGCGTTATTAAGGCTTCCCAGGCTGAAGGGTTTCCAATTCAGGACAGGGATATTGTGGGCATAACAGAATCGGTTGTTGCCCGTGCGCAGGGTAATTACGCCTCCATTGATGCCATCGCAAAGGACGTGAGGGAAAAACTCGGCGGTGGTACTGTTGGAGTGATCTTCCCTATACTCAGCAGGAACCGCTTTGCAGTTTGCCTTCGCGGGATTGCTAAAGGTGTTGATAAGGTTGTGCTCATGCTCTCCTATCCTGCTGATGAGGTGGGGAACCATCTTGTGGATGAGGAGCTCCTTGATGAAAAAGGGGTAAACCCATGGAGCGATGTGCTTTCTGAGAAGGAATTCCGCGAGATTTTCGGATATAGCAGGCATCCCTTTACCGGTGTTGATTATATCGAATATTACAAGTCCATTGTTATGGAATACGACACCCAGTGTGAAGTGATATTCTCAAACAATCCTGCTACAATACTTAATTATACAAAGACTGTTCTGGCTTGTGACATTCACACTCGAAAGCGGACAAAGCGAATACTGAAGTCTGCCGGAGGCGAATGTATCCTTACACTGGAAGACATCCTTTCGGAGCCGGTTGATGGCAGCGGATACAACGAGCATTATGGACTTCTGGGATCCAACAAGGCAACTGAGGAGACCGTCAAGCTATTTCCCCGCGACTGCCAGACTCTTGTTGAGCAGATTCAGAGATCTTTCAGGGAAAAAACGGGTAAAACCGTTGAAGTCATGGTCTATGGCGACGGAGCCTTCAAGGATCCTGTGGGTAAAATATGGGAACTGGCCGACCCTGTCGTATCCCCCGGTTACACAAAGGGTCTGGAGGGGACACCCAACGAGGTTAAGCTCAAATACCTGGCAGACAACAATTTTGCAGGATTAAAGGGCGAAGAGCAGAAAAAGGCCATCGAAGAATATATCAGGAACAAGAACGCTGACCTGGTAGGCGCAATGGAATCCCAGGGTACCACTCCGAGAAGACTTACCGATCTGATCGGCTCCTTGTGCGACCTCACTTCTGGAAGCGGCGACAAGGGGACGCCCGTTGTCTATATCCAGGGTTACTTCGATAATTTCACAAAATAGGGACATAGGTTGATTTAAGCATTCAGAAAAAATCAAGCCCCGGTCAAATTGATGGACGGGGCTTAAATAGCTTTCCCCCCAAATATTCGCCTTATTTTGTTAAATTCAATGCTTTAAATGAATCCCTGCTGCTTCGAAAAATTAAGAATTTGATTTCATAAAAAAAGAGGGCTCCTTTGTCCCTCATTGAAAAATAAAGCGATAGCGGATCTTCAGGTTGTAAGCCATGTCAGAACCATCGTCCTGGTCTTCAAGGTAAATCAGTAATTCCTCCCTGGTTACCGGGAATTATTGTTGTCATCCATAGAAGCGGGCGTTACAGCCTTATCGATTTTCTTCTTCTTTTTTGGAGCCTTCTTCGGGTTCTTGTCACCCATTTCAAACACCTCTCAATCAATAATAGGTCTAAATTAATCATGGACGTAAATATCCCGAAATATACCTATATCCTCCTCATTTACAGTCCCAGCAGGGCAAAAAAAAGGATGCTGTCTGCCAATACACTGGAATCGAGCCATAATATGGATTGATACAGGGTCTGAAATTTGGTTAAATAAATAATAATATGCTTTGCAAAAAACACGGGAGAATATTATGACATACAGGGTTAAAAGGGCAAACAGGGTATTGAACAGAATTCTTAAGAAAACCCTGGGTCCTTATCTGGTCAGGCGTTATCGAATTGAGTATATAGAGGGGAATATGGAGGCACTCAAGCCCCCCTTTGTGGTGATCGGCAATCACACCAACAACTGGGATCCCTTCATACTCTCCCATAAGATCAGCGAGCCGATACATTTTGTTACTTCGGTGGAGCAGTTCAGAAGCAGGTTCATGCGCTTTGTGCTGGGGCTTGCGGGGTGCATACCCAAAACAAAGGCAATGAGCGATGCCTCCACGGTAAAGAGCCTTTTCCGTGTAAGGAACAGAGGAGATGTGGTGGGCGTTTTCCCTGAGGGAATGCGTTGCTGGGACGGCAAGACCGAAAAGATTTTGTATCCCACAGCCAAGGTGCTCAAAAGCCTGCGGGTGCCTGTTGTTTCATTCCGGCTTAACGGGGCATATCTGAGCCATCCCCGCTGGGCGCTGAAATCCAGAAAGGGAAAAATCCAGGTTAACTACGGTATTCTGTTTACACCGGAACAATTAAAGACCCTTTCGGTGGATGAGATCTACCAAAGGATGTGCGCAGGGCTTAGTACAAACGAGTACTGCTGGCAGGAGGAGCGGATGATTCCTTTTGTGGGTAAACGCCTGGCAGAAAGGCTGGAGCGGGTTCTTTTCCTCTGCCCGAATTGCGGTGGGATCGGAAGGCTCTCTTCAAAAGATGATACCCTAACCTGCCAGGACTGCGGTGAAACCGTGCGCTACAATCAATACGGATATTTTGAAAAAGAAAATGGCGAGCCTCGATTCAAATCGGTTCTGGAATGGAACCAGTGGCAGTTAAAGGAATTAGAGAACATGGTTCGGGAAAGGATGACTAATCCCGAAAAACCCATTTTTGAAGACCGGGAGGTCACCCTGTTCACGGGGCAGCGGTATGTGGCCATAAGAAAACTAAGAAGGGGCACCATGCGTCTTTATGTAGACCGGCTTGAGTTCATCGGCCGGGACGGCCAAAAAGCAGTCTTCGAGCTGTCCCACATGAACGGGGTCAGCACCCACCTGTCGGACTGGTTCGATTTCTACCATGAGGGCAAGTTTCACAGGGCTGCCTTTAAGAACCGCCATACTTCGGCCAACAAGTATTTCGAGGCCTACGATGTTATTAAACGGCTGGAATCTGGAAAGCACCAGCCAGAGGGAGAATAAAGTGAGTTCAAGTCAGATTTGGAATTACATTATCGATATTGCCATGCTGTCCATTCTTCTGCTGATTTCAACAGCAATGAAACGGCAGCTGTCTTTTTTCAGGAAGAATCCCATACCCATACCCGTCATCGCGGGTTTTCTGGGGCTGATACTGGGCAAGGATGTCCTGGGAATCATCTCGTTTAACAGTTTAAGGCTTGAAAACCTTCTGTATCATCTGATGAATATAGGATTCATAGCTCTGTCCCTGAAGGCTTCCAGTAGGGTCAGGAGTAAGGAATATATGCATTCGGGCATGTTCATTGTCAGCAACTATGTTGTACAGGGACTACTGGGCTTTTCCCTGTCTCTTCTGTTTTTCTATACCATCTTTCCGGGAACCTTTCCCCTTTCGGGTCTGCTTCTGCCCCTGGGCTTCGGACAGGGACCCGGACAAGCCTATGCCATGGGGAAACAGTGGGAAGAGTTGGGCTTTACCTACGGCGGGAATATGGGACTTACGATTGCCGCAATGGGCTATATCTGGGCCTGTGCCGGCGGCGTGGCGCTCATAGCCTGGCTGAGAAAGAAAAAGGGGTTAAAAATCAGCAATGAAACCAACGGTGCGCCCGTAGGAAAGCATGATCTTTACGATGACGACAAGCCAGAGGAACTGCCCATGAAGGAGTCCGTCGACGGCCTCACCCTCCAGCTGATTATAATAGGTGCCGTTTACCTTTTAACCTATCTCACCCTTAAGGGTCTGGAATCCCTGCTTGTGGGAGCCGGAGGCTTCGGCAGGAACCTTGCCCAGCTGCTGTGGGGATTCAGCTTTATCATAGGAGCCATCTACGGCATGTCGGTTAGAAGGATACTGGATTTCTGTCATCATAAGAAATGGATGAAATATAGTTACACCAGCAATTACCTCTTGGAGCGGGTTTCAGGAGGGGCTTTCGATTTTATGATCACTGCCGCCATATCTGCTGTTTCCATCTACATGCTGAAGGATTATCTGGTGCCATTTCTCATCATAACCTCAGCAGGAGGACTTCTCACCATCTGGTTCATCATGAAGTTTTCCCAAAGGATCTATAAAACCGATACCCTGGAAAATGCGCTGGCCATGTACGGCATGCTCACCGGAACCATATCAACGGGCATTGCCCTGCTCAGGGAGGTTGATCCCAATTTCCGGACCCAGGCGGCAAAAAATCTGGTGTTCGGAAGCGGTACCGGCCTGGCTTTCGGTCTTCCTCTGATGATTATCCTCAACATCCCCATTATGGGGTATGTCAACAAGCAGCCAATCCTGTACCTGGTAACCCTTTTGGCCTTCGTGGTGTATCTTGCCGTGCTGCTTTTCGCAATGCTGAGAAGCACCAGGGAGCGAAAGAGTCGCCCGGGTCGACAAGGCAGTACCGGCTGATTATCAAATCTATTTCAATGGTTGTTCCTTGCCATTCCTTTGCTGTGCCTGTTCTCTTAGCTTCATGAGGCTTAAAAGCGTAAGGCCGCCCACGATAAGAACCGCCCCTGCAGCCTGAAGCCATGTAAGCTCTTCTGCCAGCACAATCCTGCCAGTAATGATGGTAATCACCGGAATGAGATTTAAAGAGGCCGAGGGCAGTACAGGCCCCAGGGTATTTATGCTGTAAAGAAAGAATACGTATGCAAGCGCCGAGCAGAAAACTCCAAGGAACAGCAGATGAAGAAATGCTGTTTGAGAGGGCACCTGCCAGGCGGGAACCTCGGATACGGTGAACGGAACGAAGAGAGGGATGCTCAGAAGTGTTTGCACCGTGGTCAGCTTCAGGCTTGAATAGCGCTCCCCCAACCCCTTGCTGATGAAGGTATAGACTATCCATGAGGCCATAGCTCCCAGAATCAGAAGATTCCCCAGAAAGGTGCTGCCCGAAAGATCAATAGCTCCATTCTCGGATATTATGCAGTAAACACCCAGCAGGGAGGCCAGGATGCATCCCAGGGATGCCTTGCTGATGGGCTTTCGCGCCATGACGCTCTCGGCAATTAGGACAAAAACCGGGATTGCCGCCACCAGCATTGAAGCGTTTGAGGCTGTGGTCATGGTAAGGCCTGTGTTTTCAAATACAAAATAAAGGACTATCCCAAAGAAAGCGGCCAGAGCAAACAGCTTCAAATCACCCTTGTTCGGTTTGAAAGTCTCTTTTCTGACCAGCATGAATACAAGCAGGGGTACAATGGCCACAAATTGCCTGAAGAAGGCTATGGATACGGGAGGTAGTTCTGTAAGAACAACCTTGGTGGATACAAAGGAAATACCCCATACAAAGATAGCTAAAAACATAAGAAGCAGGCCTAAGAATCTGTTTTTCATGTAGCAACTCCTGTCCCAAAACCGGAAGGTTTCAGGATCTCATCCATTGTTTTTTATCAAGTATAACCAAGTATAACACAAATAGAAGTGATAAGGGATACATGTCCAGAGATCCCGTAATTCACGGCAACCAGGCTCCCCGTAATGACATAGGGGTACATGTCATTGCGAGGAGGCAAAGCCGACGAAGCAATCTTGTAGATCGCCGCTCTCCACCTTGTTAGCTCGCAATGACATTCTGATGTTTCGCAGACGTGCAGCACAGCGGCCGGGCTTTACGGGATTCCTAGTATGTCTAACTCTACATCATTGCGGCGAAGTTTGTCCTCCACCTCCACCAGGGTGCTCTTCAATGCATCAATAGTCACTGTCAGGATCTCCGCATCCGGAATATAAAGCAGTATATCATTTCCGGAAAACCTGATTTGGGCTAATGAACCACCCGGTTCCCGGGAGAGCCAGGTTCTCCTGAACAGCCTGCTCCAAAGCCTTGGAGGTTCACCGTCAAGTTCCGCCCTGAGACAGAGCTTTGTTCCCCCATGGGTTCTTTCATATCCCTTTACAGACACATAGTTAATTCTCATAGCACCTTCACCCTGAATGAGTTGTCTGCTGCCGGTTTACGGGGCAGCACAATTCCCATTCTATGATGAAGGTCAGCGCATAATGACTTCAGCTTCCTCAGCTTCCGTAGTTTCCTCAGCCTGATCCCTGAACCTTTCGGTGTCAGGCCGAAGGACGATGGTTGCCAGCGGAGGAACCTTCAAGGTAATTGACCAGGATTTCCCATGCCAGGGCATGGGCTCGGCCTTTATAGGCTGGTCATTTATCACATTGCTTCCGCCGTATTTCTCCAGATCAGAATTAAAAACCTCGGTATAGACCGTGTCGAGAGGAGCGCCTATGCGATAGTTGTCATGGGTTGCCGGGGTGAAGTTGCATACAAAGATCAGCATATCCCGCCAATCCTTCCCCTTACGCATGAACGAGACAATGCTGTGCTCGGTATCAGAGCAGTCAATCCATTCAAAACCGTCGTAATGGCTGTCAATCTCATAGAGTGCCTTTTCGCCGGCGTAAAAATGGTTGAGATCCCTGACATAGCTGTGAAGCATTTTGTGCATGGGATAATCCAATAGATGCCAGTCAAGGCTCTCCTTATACTTCCACTCGATGAACTGGCCATACTCCCCGCCCATGAATATCAGTTTCTTGCCCGGGTGCCCGAAGAAGTAGCCCAGTGCACCCCTAAGTCCTGCAAACTTCTGCCAGTAGTCGCCGGGCATCTTATCAAGCAGTGACTTCTTTCCGTGAACCACCTCGTCATGGGAAAGGACCAGTATGAAATTCTCAGACCAGGCATACATCAGGGAAAAGGTTATCAGGTTCTGGTGGTGTTTGCGGTATATCGAATCCATGCTCACATATTTCAGGAAATCGTTCATCCAGCCCATATTCCACTTATGGCTGAAGCCAAGCCCGCCCTCATGGACAGGAGCGGTAACCTTAGGCCAGGATGTGGATTCCTCGGCGACCATCATGACATTTGGGAAGTATTGATAAACAGTTGAATTAAGTTGCCTGATAAACTCAACAGCCTCCAGATTCTCCCGTCCGCCGTATTCATTGGGGATCCATTCCCCCGGCTCACGGCAGTAGTCCAGATAGAGCATGGAAGCCACGGCATCAACCCTCAGCCCGTCGATATGGTATTTATCAAACCAGAACAGGGCATTGGACACAAGAAAATTCCTTACCTCGTTCCTGCCGTAGTTGAAGATATGGGTTCCCCATTCCAGGTGTTCACCCTTTCGCTTGTCTTCATGCTCGTAGAGGGCTGTTCCGTCGAAACGGGCAAGTCCATGGCCGTCCTTGGGAAAATGTGCGGGTACCCAGTCCAGGATAACCCCCAGCCCGTTCTCATGGCATTTGTCCACGAAATATTTGAAATCAGCAGGTGTGCCAAAACGGGATGTCACCGCATAATAGCCCGTTACCTGATAGCCCCATGACCCGTCAAAGGGGTGTTCCATAACGGGCAGAAGCTCCAGGTGGGTATACCCCATATCCTTTGCATAGGGTATCAGGCGTTCGGCCAGTTGCCTGTAGGACAGCCCCCTGAAACCGGTCTCAGAATTGGGATCAGGATCGGGCTCCTGCTGCCATGAACCCAGGTGCACCTCGTAAATATTCACCGGCTTGTCGTAAACAGGCTCCATGAGGCGCCTTTCCATCCATAGATTGTCATTCCACTGGTAGTCATCCATATCATAAATCCTGGAGGCTGTCTGGGGTGGCTTCTCCGCATGGAATGCAAAGGGGTCGGCCTTTACATAGAGCTCATCCGACGGGGTTTTTATCTCGTATTTATAGAGGTCACCTGAAGCAACCCCCGGTATGAACAGCTCCCATACCCCCGAGCTTCCCAGCATGCGCATCTGGTGGATCCGTCCGTCCCATTGGTTGAAGCTTCCTACAACGCTGACCCGTTTGGCCGAGGGTGCCCAAACCGCGAAGGAAGCTCCCTTAACGCCATCTACTTCACGCAGATGACAGCCAAGCTTTTCATAGATCCGGTGGTGATTTCCCTGGTTGAAAAGGAATGTGTCATAATCCGACAGGGTGGGAAGAAAGGAGTAGGGGTCATAAACGGTATAGACAACCCCTTCGGTTGTGGTATGCGCAAGCTGATAGGGAAAAAGATCAGATTCTTCCACAGCCAGCTGGAAAAAGCCCCTGTCATCAATCCTGTCCATTGGATAGGAACGCCCGCTATGTAAGTCCTTTACCACCACCGATCGGGAATGGGGGTTGAACACCCGCACAACCACCCTTCCATCAAAGGGATGCATGCCAAGAATCGCATGGGGATCCTTGTTCAGACCCCGGATGGTTAAGTCAATCAATTCAGAGATTTCTGCGCGCATAGGGCAATGACCTCCATAGGAACAAATTGGATCATCACCGATCCATATTATTGTATTTTCCCCTTTTATACAACAACTATTGCAATTTATCAAAATATGATAAGCTAGATATTAGAGATGGTAAACTGTGCCGCTGCAGGCCATGGAAAGGAAAGGTGAAGGAAATAAAACCATGGTGTACAGCAATGAACCCATCAGGTACTATAAGAACAGAAGGGGCAAGCCAGATCCCATTATCCGGTGGCTGGAGCTGTCGAGTATACTGGTTTGGATCATTTTCATGTTCAACATTGTTGCCATTCTTTCTGCCAAACCTGTTGAAGAAGGCTTTTTTGACCGCCTTTTCGATGTTCCGGTAAGAAGCCATTGGGATATACGGTTCCTGCAGAGATCCCTGATCATTTCCATTGTCCAGTTCGTCATCAGCGTTGTTTCCATTCTCCTCAACACCAGGCGCATGAAGCGAAAATATGACATAAGATACATATCCCACTACATATCGGTGCCCGTGGCCCTGTTTATGGCCATCATTGTCGGCCTCATTCTCTTAAACTGGAACCCGTAGGATTTGTTATGACAC